>Ga0209748_1000229_pt1 | contig 32889 bp, 30 predicted proteins | sample BarGraIncu00421A_FD_185490 | JGI IMG/M metagenome (GOLD analysis project Ga0209748, IMG submission 185490) | Arctic peat soil microbial communities from Barrow, Alaska - Barrow Graham LP Incubations 004-21A (SPAdes) (version 2) | ecosystem: Environmental > Terrestrial > Soil > Wetlands > Peat... | reverse complement strand
TAGACCTCGGCAATGAGCTCAGAGAGCTTGAGCTGGCCGAAAAACGTGAAATAATACGTATCTTAACAACAATCACAGATTTAATCAGGCCATGGATTGAGGATCTGTCGGATGCATATTCCTATTTGGGAGTGATTGATTTTCTTAGAGCAAAATCGTTGTTTGCACTTGATATCGGTGGGGTCATGCCCGAACTCCAAAAGGCCCCGATTATTGATTGGCGCAAAGCTTATCATCCATTGTTACTTTTATTGCACAAGGCTCAACACAAAAAAGTAGAACCTTTATCGATCACTCTCAACCAAAACAACAGGATCCTGATCATCTCAGGACCAAATGCAGGAGGAAAATCGGTTTGCCTGAAAACAGTCGGAATTCTACAATACATGCTCCAATGCGGTCTACTGATTCCGGTTCATGAATCATCTGTTGCCGGTATTTTCAAAGAATTGTTTATAGATATTGGTGATGAACAATCGCTGGATAATGATCTGAGTACATACAGTTCACACCTGATGAATCTCAAGCATTTGCTTAAACATGCCCATAACCAGATGCTATTCATGATAGATGAGTTTGGTTCGGGTACTGAGCCACATCTCGGAGGAGCAATTGCGGAAGCCGTCCTTGAAAATCTCAACAAATGCGAATCTTTTGGTGTTGTCACAACACATTATGCCAACCTCAAAATGTTAGGGGGAAAACTGCCGGGAGTCATTAATGGAGCAATGCAATTCGATACACAAAATATTCAACCACTCTATCAGCTTCAGATCGGTAAGCCCGGTAGTTCGTTTGCATTCGAGATTGCACGTAAAATTGGTTTTCCCGAATCGATTCTGCAGGAAGCAATTTTAAAAACCGGAACCACTCAGATAGATTTCGACACCCAGCTTCAGGCTCTGGAACTGGAAAGAAAAGCGCTTGTTCAAAAACAACACGAACTTGAATCTGCAGATGATGTGATTACTGAAATCACCGAAAAATACAGAACCCGATTGCAAATGCTGGAGGAGACTTCTAAAGAAATTATCGAAAGTGCAAAACAAAAGGCAAAAACAATCGTACTGGACGCCAATAAGCTAATTGAAAACACCATAAGAGAGATCAAAGAAGAGCAGGCAGGAAAAGAAAAGACAAAGATTGTTAGAGAAAAAATTGAGACATTTAAAATTGAATTAGAAAATCATAAAATTGAAGATTTCGTTCAAACTGTTAAACAGCTTGATAAAGAGATTCACCGTGAAGTAGAAAAAACTGATCTTTTGTTACCACTTATCACAGGCAAACAACTAAAAGTGGGAGATAATGTTTGTATATCCGGTCAACTTTCTATTGGCCAGATCGCAAATATATCGGGAAGTAAAGCCGAAGTTGTCATAGGGCAAATGAAAATGCACATTGATGTAAATAAACTGGAAAAGGCCAGACGGGCGGATACTAAAAAAGAAAAAGGAAACAGTCAACCGGGACGTTTTAAAGGAATCATGAGTGATATAAATGACAAAATGGCTAATTTCAAGATGCAACTTGATTTACGCGGAAAACGTGCAGATGAGGCGCTGGAAGAAGTAAGACATTATATTGATGATGCAATTTTACTTTCTGTTTCAGAAGTTAGTATTTTGCATGGCAAGGGAAATGGTATATTGCGCGAAGTCATCAGAGAATATCTATCGTCGGTACCCGAAGTAAAAAGATTCAAAGATGCCGCAACAGATATGGGCGGATCAGGAATTACTATTGCTTCTTTACGTTAATTGGCACGATATTGGCGACTGTTGTTATTGAGTGGTAATTTCAGAAGCCACAATTTGACTAAGATTATACAATGGAACCCGTTAAAAATAAATCAAGATTTGGTATTCGCATAAAGATTAAGGAGTTGTTAAACACAATTAATCTTATTGGACTAACCTTGGGTGGTATCGGAGGAGTTATATATTTTTTGAATGCTGACACAATCCATGGTACGTTCCCGATAACCTCAAGTTTATTCCTGACAATTTTGTGGGGGGCTTTGATTGGTTTTCTCCTGGCTGATATCCTTTATCAGTCTACCAAAAAAAGAAAAAAATAATTATTTCAGAGATCAAACCATATTAAGAGACTGTTTAAATATTGTTTTTTCTTTTGCCCAAAGGGCATTAATGACAATAGAAAAACAATTTCCCCTCTCATTTTGCCCGCAGGGCATTAACATTAAAGGTTGATCCCCAATGGGGAAAAGGTAAATGATGAAGATCTCTCTATTGACATTAATGTCCTACGGACAATTTTAAACAGATTCTAAATCCCATTCTTTACGAATCTTATTGGACAACGAAGCTACAATCAGGTTATAGGAATCATCGATCCAATTCAGGATGAGATCATCCATAACCGATCCATCAAAATACACAGTATTCCAATGCGCTTTGTTCATATGGAAGCCTGGTTTAACACAATTATAATGTTCTCTAAGAAAAATAGCATTTTCAGGATCACATTTCAGATTGGCATGATCGGGTTCTTTAAGACTTATCAAAGCAAACATCTTTCCTGCAACTTTGAAGACCAACGTATCCTGATCAAAAGGAAAACATTCTGTGGTTTCCTTCTTTTTTAAACAGTGCTCACGAAAAAGTTCAATATTCATAGCGCTTAATGGTATTATGGATTGAAGTTTCAATTAATCCTGATTTATGAGGAAATTATCCCCATAGCAAAAATCAGACCTAAATGCATCATTCGGGTTATAAGCCTAATTATCAATACGATAACCATTGAGAATACACAGTATTTATTTCATAAAAATAGTTTAATTTTGTTCACTGGTAGAGATTTTTAAAAAAATTAAATCAGGCAGACCAAAACTAAAACAATATGTCATTAAAACAAAAGACATCTGACCTCAAGCGCAGAATGCGTGAAGCATTGCAGGGGGGTGGTGAAAAGGCAATTGAAAAACAAAAAGCGACGGGTAAAATGACTGCCCGTGAGCGTGTTATTGCTCTTTGTGATCCTAAATCGTTCAATGAATATGATTTATTTGTTGAACACGCAGGAAAAGATTTTGATATGGGTGATAAATATCTTCCCGGTGATGGAGTAATCACAGGTACTGGCACAATTAACGGGTACGCAATATGTATCTATGCCCAGGACTTTACGGTTGCAGGGGGATCACTCGGATGGATGCATGCCAAGAAAATCACCAAAATCATGGACTTAGCCATGAAATTGAAAGTTCCAATTATTGGTATAAATGATTCTGGTGGTGCACGTATTCAGGAAGGCGTTAACTCATTGGCCGGTTATGGTGAAATATTCTATCGTAATACTCAGGCATCAGGTATCATTCCACAAATCTCAGTGATTCTGGGACCATGTGCAGGTGGAGCTGTATATTCTCCGGCACTAACAGACTTTGTTTTTGTGGTTGATAAAATCTCGAAGATGTTTATCACCGGACCCGAAGTTATCAAGTCAGTTTTAGGAGAAGACATTTCAATGGAAGATCTTGGTGGAGCACGCGTACATGCCGAAACCACTGGTAATGCACATTTCTTTGCTGAAAGCGAAAATGAATGTTTCGAGCAAATAAAAAAACTTTGCAGTTTTATTCCCTGGAATAATACGAAAAAAGCGGAACCATTTCCAAAGAAACCACCCCGTACACGTCAGTTCAATATTGATGAAATCTTCCCTGCAAACCCACGCCAACCATATGATGTACGCGATCTGATACGTTCAATTGTTGACGACTCGGAATTTTTTGAAAGTCATGAATTATTTGCACAGAATATTGTTGTTGGTTTTGCCCGTTTAGCCGGACAAACGGTAGGATTCGTAGCTAACCAGCCTTTGGTATTGGCTGGGGTTCTTGACTGTGATTCTTCTGATAAAGCAGCCCGTTTTATACGTTATTGTGATGCTTTTAATATCCCACTTGTCACCGTTGTCGACCTTCCGGGTTACCTTCCCGGAGTTGATCAGGAACATGCAGGAGTTATCCGCCATGGCGCTAAAATTCTCTATGCCTATTCAGAAGCTACGGTTCCTAAACTGACGGTAATTACCCGTAAGGCTTATGGTGGAGGATATATCGCAATGTGTTCACATCATTTACGTGCAGACTTTGTTTTCGCATGGCCAACAGCAGAAATTGCTGTAATGGGTCCCGAAGGAGCAGCAAATATTATTTTCCGCAACGAAATCAAGAATGCAGAAAATCCCGATGAAATGCGAAAAATTAAGATTAAAGAATATAAGGATAAATTTGCAAATCCATATGTCGCAGCTGCATACGGTTATATTGATGCAGTAATTGAACCACAGGAAACCCGCAATCTCCTGATCCATGCTATCGAAATTTCGGCTCAGAAAAACGAAGTTGGACCATCAAAGAAACACGGTATTCCACCATTTTAAAAACAACAGACATTATGTCAGTACATCAGGAAAATGAAATATTTCAAACGTTGGCTATAGATGAGGTAGTCTATAAAACCAAACTTACCAAGAAGTTCATGATGCGTAAGTTTTATGAACCGTTAAATCCTAAACAGATTTTATCCTTTATTCCTGGAACGATCCAGGAAGTAAAAGTAAAGGTAGGTGAAAAGGTAAAAGCCGGAGACACGCTGTTGGTACTTGAGTCGATGAAGATGTATAATCTTATGAAAGCTCCTCTGAATGGTGTTGTCAAAAATATACAAGTAAAAGTGGGAGAACAAATCCCTAAGAATTTTCTTATCATGGAATTTGTATAATCTTTCATATCAATAAAAAAAGCCGGTAATTTTTACCGGCTTTTTTTATTTAATCACATTTTAAGGTTTGAAAGCTTTATTAGATTCATCGATATGATCAAGGATTTCAAATTTCCCTTGTGCAGTAACAGCTGATGTTACAAGAAAAGGTGGAATTTCATCCCAATCTTCTCTCAGTTTATTTGTGTATCGTTCAACACTGGCTGCAAGTTCACCCTTTGAAAGCTTATCGGCTTTTGTAAATAACATCACAAAGGGTAATTGGGTCTCCCCCATCCAATTGATAAACTCAAGATCAATTTTTTGAGGTTCAAGTCTTACATCTATGAGTGCAAATATATTCATAAGGTTTCTGCGTCCCGAAAGATAAGAATAAACCATTTTTTCCCAATCGGCACGCGCAGCATGCGAAGCTTTTGCATAACCATAACCGGGTAAATCTACCAGAAACCAACTGTCGTTGATCAAAAAATGATTGATGATTCTCGTTTTACCCGGTTCTCCTGATACTTTTGCTAGCCCCTTTTTACCGGTAAGCATATTTATCAAAGAAGATTTCCCGACATTGGATCTCCCAATAAAAGCATATTCAGGAAGTAATGTCTTTGGACATTTTTCAAGAACGACACAACTCTGGGTAAAAACTGCTGTTTTAATCTGCATATTTATATTTTATCACGGGAATATGTAGTTACATGGCGATCAATTTTCCCATCATATATATCGCCAATTGTAATAATGATACCGGTTTCTTCAACATTTCCAAAGGGATAATTCATTGCAGTCCCAAAAGATTTCATTGTTGAGGAAAGGCTCATATAAGCATTTACCAAAGGAGGTATATTTTCACCAAACGATCTTATCTTGTGAATAAGAATCCTGTAATCAGCCTCGAGAGATCCTCCACTTAAAATAGGTTTCAGAATACTCAGAGGTGTTTCTATATGTAATTCAAGTTCTTTAATAGGCCATACCAGATTTTCGCTGTCACCAAAATAAACGTCAAGAAAATAATGTATCAAGTCACGTGCTTCCCGGTTATATGAAGGATACATTGTAAACTTTCCAAAGAAATATCGTACTTCCGGATTATCAACAATAATAGCGCCCAAGCCATCCCACAGATTATCAAGAGAATACATTCCTTTACGTAAACTAAAAGCAGGTTGATATAAAGGCTGAACAAAAGAACGACCCAGTTCAACAGTTATTGGCAGATACTCACTGATAAATTTATCAGAATACTCAAATAGATGTGCTGTAGGAGTATGCACCATTCCATCCGCTTCACGCTTAAGGTTGTGACAATGCAAAAAACGATAACCTCCGATTATCTCTTTATCACGTGGATTCCAAACGAACAATTGTTTAAATGAATCATGATTTCCTGTATCGAATTCATCAAGATCAATTTCTTCGCCTGTACCGCCACCAGCTTCACGAAAAGAGACTTCACGTAATCTCCCTATTTCACGGACAGTATTTGGAGCATTCTCATTCGTAACAATATAAATCTCATTATTGGCATTATTTGTTTTACGAACAAAAGTTTGTTGTGTAAGCTCTTTTTCGATTAATTCTCTTTCAATGGGCGAAATTATTGGTTTCATTTTTTGATGGTTTTTGAGACATCATTTGTAATTCAATTTCAATCAGCAACTAGTAATACAGTCTTGAATATTCTCGTCCTGTCTTTAATGGTTAACGTCGAATATTGTAGAAATATTACTTTCAATCCTGTAAACATGTTGTTTTACTTTCTGTGCCCAAACAAGATCCGGAAATCGATTGTCAAAGATTTTCCATGAAATTGGTTTTCCAAAAGTAATATTAATGTTTTTATTATTTTGTTTATACATTTCATCAACCAGATAAAGCATTTCAATATTAGCTTTAATTCCCAAACGCTTTCTCCAATTTGCAAGATTATAAAACCAGTCTGAGTTACGTCCATTAATATGAACAGGTATTATATCCCTTTTAAATACTCTTGCCTTGGTAATAAATGTTTTTTTCCATTCAAGATCCAGAATTTTGTTATTTTGCTTTCGAGAGCACAACCCCGCTGGAAAATAAAGAATTGCCTTATCAGAAGCGAATGTTTCATTCATTAACATTAAATTCTGAGCATTGCTTCCATGTTTATTAACCGGGATAAACAACGGTATTAAATTGGGCACATTCATCAATAAATCATTGACCGGAAAAACAATATCCTGTCTCACAAATCCTACAACTTTCATCAATGCCAACCCATCCAGACCACCCAATGGATGATTTGAAGCAATAATATATCGTCCTTCAGCCGGAATGTTCTCCAGACCCTCATAGGTGATATTAACCCCCATAAAGCCAAGAATTGAATTAACAAAATCCAGTCCCTTTTGATCATCAAAACGACGAATAGCTTCGTTCAATGTATCCTGGTGAATTATCTTTTTTAAATAATTATATATAAATTGAGGTATCTTCTCCGCTAACCGGGGACTTTTATCATGTAAAACTTTTTCGACATTTATCAATTGTCCCTCAGAATTCTGATTATTCGTATTGTCTTGCATATTTCGAATATTCAATTGCAATAAAACACAAAATTAACATAATTCATCTTACAGGCCAATCCACTTGAAACATTGAGAAAATAAATTATAGTAAGAAATTGACACAAAAGGCCTTCTCTACTATCATTTTTTTCTACAACCCTTATCAATATTGAGTTTACAGACAATGAACCCCTTATGACCGATAAACATTATTAACTTTTCAAGAAAAGTTATCAACAAAGTGGGAGTATGTGGTAAAAAGTGGGATTTTGATTGTATATTTGACTCCATATTAAAACAAAAACCCAAAATGGCTCATCTGATTGGCACACACGAATGTAAACTGGACTCGAAAGGGAGACTTCTCTTTCCGGCTTCCATTCGTAAACAGCTTGAAGACACTGTAAAAGAGGGATTTGTCATCAAACCAAGTACCGATGGTCCTTATCTTGAATTGTACCTTCATGCTGAATTTCAAAAAAAACTTGATTTTCTTCAAAATAATCTGAATCCATTTATTCAAGAAAATCAGCAATATGCCCGTTTTTTCTTACGTGGAAGCAAAACTGTTGAACTTGACCCCGTTGGTCGCATCCTCATTCCAAAAGAATTAATCGGGTTTGCACAGATAAAAGTAGATATAATTATTCAACCAGGCCTAAATGGGATCATTGAAATTTGGGAAAAAGAAGCATACGAAAATGATTTAAGCCAAATTGGTCCAAATTATCATGCAATGGGAAAAGCAATCTGGAGCAACCCTCTTATTAACAAGAATTTAAACATCTAATGTATCATACACCGGTATTACTCAACGAAAGCATTGATGGATTAGCCATCGTTCCTGAAGGCACATATGTAGATGTTACATACGGAGGTGGAGGACATTCGCGTGCTATTCTGGAGAAATTGACTACCGGAAGATTAATTGCTTTTGATCAGGATGAAGATGTCATTGGAAACACAATTTTTGATGAACGGTTTCTGTTGCTGAATCAAAATTTTAAATACTTAAAGAATTTTTTAAGATTACACAATGCAATTCCGGTGAATGGAATACTAGCTGATCTGGGAATTTCATCACATCAGATCGACAACCCTGAAAGAGGATTTTCGACACGATTTGAAGGTGATATCGATTTCAGAATGGACAGACGCAAACAGCTTAACGGGCGTACAGTTGTCAATACATGGGATGAACACGAGCTTATCAAAATATTTGCTGTTTATGGCGAAGTAGCCAACCCCAAAAAACTTGCGAACAACATCATCAACTATAGGACCACTAAAGAAATCATTACAACGGAAGATCTGAAAGAGGCAATCGGAAACTGTGCCCCAAAGGGGAAGGAATTCAGATATCAAGCCCAGGTTTTTCAAGCACTACGAATAGAAGTCAACGGAGAACTTGATGCGCTTAAAGATTTGTTGATACAAGCCAATGATGTACTTGCCCCCGGAGGAAGACTGGTAGTTCTAACCTACCATTCACTTGAAGACAGGCTGGTAAAAAACTTTATTAAAACAGGGAATTTTGAAGCTGTTCTGGAAAAAGATTTTTTTGGAAATCCACAGATGCCTTTGAAAAGGATCAGCCGGAAACCAATAACTCCTTCAGAAACAGAATTGAGAGAAAACAACAGAGCCCGAAGTGCGAAATTAAGAATTGCTGAAAAGATTTAGTCATGGCAAATCAGGTTAAAAATACACTCATAACAACCGTTGAAGAGCCTAAGGTCAAAGAGAAACCCATAAAAGAAAAGAGTAGCTCTAAACCTAAGGTTGTAAGATCAGTAGGTAATGTTATTTCAGGCGGGTTTCTGTCGGGGAAGAAAGTGATCAAACAGTTGCCTTTTATCCTGAGTATTGCTTTTTTAGCCATGTGTTACATTGCAAACAACTATAATTCACAAAAAACAGCAATTGAAATAAACAGGACATTAAAAGAAATTGAAGGATTGCGCTACGAATATATTTCGACCAAAGCTAATCTGATGTATATCAGTAAACAGTCAGAAATAATTAAACGATTGGGTGCATCCGGATTAAAAGAATCAATCGTACCCCCCGATAAGATTTTTATTGAGGATACAGATACTGAATAATTTAAACTTGAAATGGAAAACAATAAAACCGTCATACTCGCACGCATAGGGGTGGTTTACATAGTAGTGATTTTCATTGCTTTGTCAATCATTGGGAGGGTACTGTTTATCCAGTTTGGGGAAGGTGAGGAATGGAAGAAACAATCCGAAAAGCTCAATCTTCGGTTTGATAATATTGAAGCCATGAGAGGCAATATCCTTTCTTCTGATGGTAGTTTACTGGCTACTTCTGTTCCGATATTTGAAATACGCATGGATGTTGCTTCCGAAAATATCACCAAGGAAGTTTTCACAAGAAACATAGACACATTAGCCCTTCGGTTGTCACAGTTATTCAATGACAAAACAGCTTCTGAATATCGAAAGATATTAAATCAGGCTCGTGATGAAAGCAATCGCTATCTGCTGATTAAACGCGATGTTACATATTCTGATTTAAAGAAATTGCGCACTTTCCCTATTTTCAGGATGGGAAAATACAAGGGTGGACTAATTGCTGTTGCAAGAAATAAACGCATAAATCCTTTTAAAGAATTAGCCTTCAGAACTATCGGATGGGAAAGGGAAGAAAACCATAATAATGTAGGAATAGAAGGCACTTTTACAAATGTATTATCGGGCACAGCAGGAAAAAGGCTGGTACAACGAATTGGCAACGGTACCTGGCGTCCGATAAATTCGGATAATGAGATTGAACCTGAAAACGGAGCTGATATTGTTACAACGATCAACACCGACATCCAGGATGTTGCGGAATCAGCTTTACAACGTCAACTGATTGAATGTGATGCGGATCATGGCTGTGCAATATTAATGGAAGTTAAAACCGGAGAAATAAAAGCGATAGCCAATCTGGGCAAAGAAAAGGACGGCACATTTGTAGAAAAATACAATTATGCCATTGCCGAAAGTTCAGAACCGGGTTCAACATTTAAACTTGCATCTATATTGGTTGCACTCGAAGATAAAGTCACAGATCTTGATCGTTCGGTTGCAACCGGAAACGGCACCTTTCAATATGCCAACCGGGTAATGCATGATTCTCACGAAGGAGGAATTGGAACTATAACTGTGAAACAAGCTTTTGAACTTTCATCAAATATTGGAATCTCTCAGGTAATCTACAAGGCTTATTGGAATAGACCTCAGAAATTTATAGATGGCTTATACGCTCTTGGAATCAATAAACTAACCGGAATAGAAATCAGAGGTGAGGGCTATCCTCAAATAAAGAACACAAAAAACAGGAGCTGGTCCAAAGTATCACTTCCCTGGATGTCTATTGGTTATGAAGTTGCAATTACGCCTTTGCAAACATTGACACTTTACAATGCCGTTGCCAACAACGGATGTATGGTGCGTCCAATGCTCATTAAAGAAATCCGAAAGTCAAATCTCCCGGTAAAAGTTTTTCAGCCTTTTGTCATTAATCCTGCAATTGCATCAAAAATCACTATTGACAAAGTACGTAAGTTGCTTGAAGGAGTTTGTGAAGAAGGCACCGGTAAAAACATTAAGTCTTCAATATTTAAGATTGCTGGCAAAACCGGTACAGCTCAGATTGCAATGAACGACAATGGATACAACAAGACAAATTATAAGGCTTCTTTTGTTGGCTATTACCCTGCTGAAGATCCTAAGTACAGTTGTATAGTTGTCATTAATAACCCTTCAAAGGGGGTGTATTATGGTGGATCTATCTCAGGACCTGTCTTTCTGGATATTGCACAAAAAGTTTATGCCACAAACTCTGAACTACACAGCAAGAAAAATGACTCTATTATTCAAATCAGAACCTCGCCAAAAGAACTGGTGGGGAATCGTAATGACCTTATGAAGATATGTTCAGTTCTTGAATTAGTCAATAACTCAGATAAAATGCAGGACGAATGGGTTAAAAGCAGTCGTTCAGAATCAAATTTTACATTTTCATCTTTAACACCCAAAATTGGAGTAGTTCCTGATGTAAATGGAATGGGAATAAGGGATGCTGTTTATCTGCTCGAAAAAGCTGGATATAAAGTAAAATTTACAGGACTTGGGAAAGTAATCAGACAATCTGTAGAACCCGGTGTCTTTGTAAACAGAGGAACTGTCATTAACCTGGACCTCTCTCACAAACACTCGAAACAAATCATTGAAAACAAGTCATCAAATAATGAACCCCTTGAAAACGCTTAGCGACATACTCTACAAAGTCCGACTGATCGAAGTATCAGGCTCAACTGCAATCCAGGTGAGCGATATTTGTTTCGATTCACGAAAGATTGAACCCGGTAGTCTTTTTGTGGCTGTAAGAGGGGGACACTTTGATGGACATGACTATATCATGCAGGCATTTCATGATGGTGCAGTTGCTATTATTTGTGAGGAATTTCCAGAACAACAATCTGATGAAATAACGTATGTAAAAGTTGCAAACAGTAGTCTTGCATTGGGTCAGATTGCTGCCAATTTTTATGATCACCCTTCAGAAAAAATGAAAGTTATCGGAGTAACCGGGACAAATGGTAAAACGACAATTGCAACACTTCTATACAACTTGTTTCGCTCTCTTGGATATAAAGTTGGTTTAATATCAACTGTTTGCAACAAAATTGAAGACACAGAGATTCCATCGACACATACAACTCCGGATGCTTTAAACCTGAACCAACTTTTCTCAATCATGGTTGAAGAAGGGTGCCAGTATTGCTTTATGGAAGTCAGCTCACATGCTGTCGTTCAAGAAAGAATTGCCGGAATTCAGTTTGCAGGAGGTGTCTTTACAAATCTCACCCACGATCACCTCGATTTTCACAAGACCTTTAATGAATACCTGAAAGCAAAGAAACGTTTCTTTGACGAACTATCTCCGACAGCTTTTGCCCTTTCAAACCTGGATGACAAGAACGGATCTGTGATGATTCAAAACACCAAAGCCAGTCGCAAATTCTATTCGCTAAAGACGTTAACAGACTTCAAAGCTAAAATAGTTGAGAACCGTGTAGACGGTTTACAATTAAATATTGATGGCAACGATGTCTGGTTTCGATTGGTTGGAAACTTTAATGCCTATAACCTTTTGGCTATTTATGGTACTGCAGTTCTATTGGGTGAAGAACCCTCGGTAGTATTGACAGCCATGAGTAATTTAAATGCAGTTGAAGGCCGTTTTGACTATGTGAAATCTGATACAGGAATTGTCGGCATCGTAGATTATGCTCATACACCCGATGCATTGCTTAATGTATTAAATACAATTGAAAATCTCAGAACGGGAAATGAACAGATAATTACTGTAGTGGGGTGTGGTGGTGATCGTGATCGGACCAAGAGGCCGGTCATGGCACGCATAGCTGCAGAAAAAAGTAATCGTGTGATCTTAACTTCAGATAATCCACGTTCAGAAGACCCCGAAGCAATTATTGAAGAAATGCAAAAAGGCATTGATCCAATTCTTGCAAGAAAAACAATTTCGATCGTAAACAGGAGAGAGGCAATTAAAACTGCCTGTGCACTTGCTCTACCGGGAGATATCATTTTAATTGCAGGTAAAGGGCATGAAAAATATCAGGAAATCAAGGGACTAAGACATCATTTTGATGACAAGGAAACAATGAATGAATTTTTAACAAACCCTGAAAAACATTAACATATGCTGTACTATCTCTTTATATATTTACACAAAGCCTTTAATTTTCCTGGAGCAGGAATGTTTCAATATATTTCTTTCCGTGCAGCGCTTGCTGTAATCACCTCTTTGATTATTTCCCTGCTTTTTGGAAAAACCCTAATCAATTATTTAAAGAAAAAACAGGTTGGCGAGTCAGTTCGCGATCTTGGCCTTGAAGGACAGAAAGAAAAAGAAGGTACCCCAACGATGGGAGGTCTCATTATATTGGGAGCTATCCTGATTCCAACTTTACTGTTTACAAAGCTTGAAAATATCTACATCATTCTCATGCTTTTTACGACGATCTGGCTGGGTATGATCGGCTTTTTAGATGATTATATCAAGGTGTTCAAAAAAGACAAAAAGGGGCTTGCGGGAAGATTTAAAATATTAGGACAACTCATTTGTGGAATCGTAATTGGTCTTACAATGTATTTCCATCCAGGTATTGTTGTCCGCGAAAAACTTCCTGAACCAAAAGCTACCACGGTAGTTGGAGTTTCACTCTTTGAACGTTCCAGCAGTCACATCAGTAAATTCTCTCCAATAGCAAAAAAATCAACCAAGACCACCATCCCATTTTTCAAGAACAATGAGTTTGATTACTCAAAAGTGATTTCATTTCTTGGTAAAGCTTCTCACAGATGGGAATGGGTCATTTTCACATTGATTGTTATCCTGATTATCACGGCTGTTTCGAATGGAGCTAATCTCACCGATGGAATGGATGGATTGGCGACTGGAACATCAGCAATTATTGGTGTTACTTTGGGTATTCTTGCCTGGGTTTCGGGCAATATAGTATTTGCTGATTACCTGAATATCATGTATTTGCCTGATACCGGTGAGTTGACAATATTTGTGAGTGCCTTTGTAGGAGCATGTATAGGATTTCTTTGGTACAATTCCTATCCGGCTCAGGTATTTATGGGCGATACCGGTAGTCTGGCAATAGGTGGCATCATTGCAACATTTGCAATATTGATCCGTAAGGAACTATTGATACCCATCCTTTGTGGCATATTCCTGATCGAAAATTTATCAGTTGTACTTCAGGTATATTATTTCAAATTTACACGCATCCGATTGGGTGAAGGTCGCAGAATCTTCAAAATGGCCCCATTGCATCATCACTTTCAGATGTTAGGCTATAAAGAACCTAAAATCGTTCAACGCTTTTTAATCGTAGGAATAATGTTGGCTATTTTAACAATCATTACTCTAAAAATCAGGTAATCAATACTAACACACTTTTTCATGACATTGGAAGAACTATCATTAGCAGGAATAAGTAACATCCATAAATCTATGGCAGCAAGTATTGCCGATAACCTGATTGGTATTCGTAAAGAAACCATTAAACAGTGCATGTCGGATTTTCATAAAGAAGAACACCGGCTTGAATCGGTCGCAATAGTTGCAGGCATTGAATTTGTAAACGATTCGAAAGCAACGAATGTAAATACTTCATGGTATTCACTGGAAGAATATAATCATCCGGTTATCTGGATAGCCGGCGGCACAGATAATGGCAATGATTATACGAAGCTTTTGGATATCGCAAAACGAAGAGTAAAAACACTGATTTGTCTTGGAGTCAACAATACTAAAATCATTGAGACATTCTCTCCCTATATTAAGACAATTGTTGAAACAACTTCTATGGAAGATGCTGTAAATTATGCATATTCTAATGGAGAAAAAGGAGATACCGTATTACTATCACCTGCATGTGCAAGCTTCGATCTTTTTTCTGATTATAAAGAACGTGGAAAAGCATTCAGGGAAGCTGTTCAGAATCTATAAAACCAAAAAAAATGAACCGGATTCAAGCTTTTCTAAACGATATAAAAGGTGATAAAGTCATCTGGATTGTCGTGTTATTTTTATCGATATTTTCGATGCTTGCAGTCTATAGCTCAACCGGAACGCTTGCTTATAAATTTCAACATGGCAATACTGAATATTACATCTTCAAACATCTTTTCATTCTTTTCCTCGGTTTTGCTTTAATGTATGCCTGTCATAAAGTTAATTATACATTTTATGCCAGGATGGCTGAAGTCCTTTATTGGGGGAGTGTTTGTTTACTACTATATACACTTTTATTTGGAATAAATCTCAATGAAGCCAACCGGTGGGCTACTATTCCGGTTCTCAACGTTTCTTTTCAATCGTCTGACGTTGCCAAACTTGCATTGATTATACTGGTAGCAAAACTACTCACCAAAAAGCAGGATACTATTTTACATTTCAAGGAAACTTTCATTCCCATACTTATTCGCATCGGAATTATCGTTGCACTTATTCTTCCAAATAACCTATCCACTGCAGCTTTAATATTTATGACCAGTATTGTATTGATCTACGTTGGCGGAGTTAAGTTGAAATACCTTTTTTACCTTTCCGGTGCTGGAATATTGGGTTTTGCAATGTTTATTATGGTTGTTCATTTCTTACCAAACAAAAATAAAAGTCGTGTCGGGACATGGCAAAATCGTATTGAAACTTTTATCGGTGGTAAAGGAAGCGATAATTTTCAATCTGATCAGGCAAAAATAGCCATTTCATCAGGTGGAATATTTGGTAAAATGCCAGGCAATGGCACTCAAAAGAATTTCTTGCCTCACCCCTATTCCGACTTTATTTTTGCAATTATCATCGAAGAATTTGGGCTGGTTGGTGGATTTTTTATGTTGATACTTTATGTCATTCTTTTTACGCGAGGCTACAGGTTGGTAATGAAATTCCCACATACATTTGGCGCTTTACTGGCCATAGGATTGAGTTTTAGTCTCACTTTTCAGGCGTTGATCAACATGCTGGTCGCGGTAGATCTGATGCCTGTTACAGGGCAGCCACTTCCATTGGTCAGCATGGGAGGTACATCTATTTGGTTTACATGTATTTCCATTGGAATAATTTTAAGTGTCAGCAGGTATATCGAAGAACATGCTGATGAAGCAACAGGCTCAGAAACAACTAAGAATTATGCAAGTGTCTAAGATAAAAGTCATCATCAGCGGAGGCGGAACAGGTGGCCATATATTCCCAGCCCTTGCAATAGCGGGAGCGCTTAAAAAGATCGCGCCCGATACAGATATTCTGTTTGTTGGTGCGAAAGGGAAAATGGAAATGGAAAAGGTACCTGGCAATGGTTACCCTATCATTGGTCTCTGGATAAGTGGTTTTCAAAGAGGTTTCTCTTTGTCAAATCTTCTTTTCCCCATCAAGCTTCTGGTTTCAATGGTTAATGCGCTATTCATCATTCTAAAGTTTAAGCCTGCTATTGTTATTGGAACAGGTGGTTATGCCAGCGGCCCGGTGTTAAGAGCAGCAACATGGCTGAATATTCCAATTCTGATTCAGGAACAAAATAATTTCCCGGGAGTAACCAATCGTATTCTGGGTAGAAAAGCAGCCTGTATCTGCACAGCATTTGAAAGAATGGAAATCTATTTCCCGAAAGACAAAATCCTGCTCACAGGAAATCCGATACGTGAAGAAATCTTTACCAACAAACCAATTCTTCAGGATGCCCTTAAGGCATTTGAACTTGATGCTGACAAACCTGTTGTATTTGTTGTGGGAGGTAGCCAGGGCGCCCGAAGCATCAATCAGGCCATCTCATCAAATCTTGCATTTTTTAAAGAGAACAACATTCAACTGATCTGGCAAACCGGAAAAGCATATTATCAAACAGCTTTAAGGGAAACTGAAAACATCAGATATCAGGGTATAAAAGTATTTGATTTTATTAACGGTATTAACATGGCATTCGAAGCTGCCACAGTTGTTATTTCAAGAGCAGGGGCAATAGCTATATCAGAACTTTGCAGAGTCGGAAAACCGGTCATTCTGGTTCCCTTTCCTTATGCCGCAGGAGATCATCAGACAAAGAATGCATTAGCATTAAAAGAAAAACATGCTGCCATTTTAATTCCGGATACTGAAATTTTAAAAGAATTAACGGTTAAACTCGAATCGCTTCTTGCAAACAAAGATGAACAAAAGAGGCTTTCAGAATCAATTAAATTGATGGCGATTCCCAATGCTGCTGACACTATTGCGAAAAAAATATTAAGCATTATTTAATCCAGAGACAATGAATATCGAACAAGTTAAAGAAGTATATTTTTTAGGAATCGGAGGTATAGGGATGAGTGCCCTTGCCAGATTCTTTAAAAATCGCGACTGTTCAGTCTTTGGTTATGATAAGACCTCTACACCGCTCACGCTTGAGTTGGAAGCAGAAGGAATGGAAATTCACTACGAAGAAGATGTTGATCTCATTCCTGATGGAATAGACCTCGTCGTATATACTCCTGCAGTACCTAAAAAGCAAACTGAATACCAATTCTTTCTTGAAAATGGCTACCCTATTCTCAAAAGATCACAGGTTCTGGGTATGATCTCGGCAGAATATAAAACAATAGGCATTGCCGGTACACATGGAAAAACAACAATATCAACGCTTACAGCTCATCTCTTACAACAAACCCCCAAAGGTGTTAATGCATTTCTTGGAGGCATTTCGAAAAATTATCAAACCAATCTTTTGCTTTCACCAAAAAGTGAATGGATAGTTGTCGAAGCCGATGAATTCGATCGTTCCTTTTTGCACCTTTTTCCCCAAATTGCAGTTATTACATCTGTTGATGCAGATCATCTTGATATCTATAAAAACATCCTTTCACTGAAAGAAAGTTTTACTCAGTTTGCAGGACAAATCAAACCAGGGGGAAATCTTATTATCAAAAAAGGGATTTCATTTAATGTCGTACAGCGTCCGGGACTTAAAATACAGACCTATTCTATCGATCAACAGGCTGACTTTTGTATCCAAAATCTTCACATTATAAAAGGTCATTATGTTTTTGATTTAAAGCTTGGCGAAACAGTCATGAAAGATGTTGAACTAGGCCAACCAGGATTATTCAATGTTGAGAATGCAATCGCCGCATCTGGTGCTGCCTGGTTAGCCGGTGCAACAAAAGAAGAAATCCGTCAAGGTCTTCTGAGCTTTTCAGGAGTACATCGTCGATTCGATATGCGCATTAATCGTGAGGATTTGATTTATATCGACGATTATGCACATCATCCCGAAGAGCTAAAAGCATGTATCAATTCAGTCAGACACCTCTATCCGGATAAGAAAATAACAGGGGTATTTCAACCACATCTGTTTTCCAGAACCAGAGATTTTGCCGATGCCTTTGCACGCAGTCTCGAACTCCTGGACGAGGTAATCCTGCTTGAAATATATCCGGCCCGCGAACAACCCATCGAAGGCATCGATTCGCAAATGCTTTTGAACAAAATAAACAAAGCCTCAAAGTATGTATGTAAGAATGAGGAATTGATCGATCTGTTGAAAACCTTAAAACCAGAGCTACTATTGACGCTAGGTGCCGGGGATATCGATCAGTTTGTTAAACCTATTGAAACGTCATTATAATATTTAAAACGTGTATGGTCAGAAACGCATTAACAATAAATGATAAAGTTTAAAAAGATATTACTGATTATTGCAGTTTCTCTCGTTCTGGGAGGACTGGTCTTGTTGATAGTGGCAGTCCGCACTGTTCGCATCCAAACATTGTGTAAGGATGTGAGCATCAACATCAGATACAATAATTCAGATGTCTTTATAACCGAAAAACAAATTTCAGACATTGTTGAAGCCAATGGAAAACCCGAAAAACTACCTGTTGAAAAAATCAACATTGCAGCATTAAAAAGAAGTATCGAAGAACAGCCTTATGCTTCACAGGTCGATGTTAAAACAAGTATTGATGGAGTTCTTAAAATATCTGTCCTACAGAGAGAACCAATCGCACGGGTTTTCAATCAAGATGGAGATTCTTATTATATCGACAGAGATGGAGTATTACTGCCTGTCATGAATGGAACCTCATCACGCCTGATCACTGCAAGTGGTTTAATAGGTCAAAAATACACAACCGAAGGTCGTTTCAGATTGGCTGATAAAAAAACAGATTCTATTGAATTAGCTTCCAATCCGCTCTTTAAGATTTACAAAATGGCTTTATTCATTGATAAAAAACCATTTCTGAAAGCAATGGTAGAGCAGATTTATATCGATGATAAAAACGAAATCGAAATAATCCCAAAGGCCGGTGATCAGGTCATCCTGTTCGGAGACATTGACCGGATGGAGGAAAAATTCATCTATCTAAAGTCATTTTACCGCAGTGCAATGAATACAGGTGGGTGGGATAAATACGCTAATATTAACTTAAAATATAAAAATCAGGTCGTTTGTTCAAAAAATTAACCACAAATGGATAACTCAGACATCATCGTAGGTCTAGATATTGGTACCAGCAAAATTGCTGCTATTGTTGGCAGATGGAACCAGTATAATAAATTAGAGATATTAGGTTATGGAAAGACCGAATCCTCAGGTGTTAAACGTGGTGTTGTCATCAACATCGATAATACCGTAAACAGCATTCAGGAAGCTGTCAAAGAAGCCGGTTTAAAATCTAACGTGAATATCAGGTCTGTAAATGTTGGAATTGCCGGTCAGCATATTAAAAGTATGCAACATCGCGGTTACATGATTCGCAGTAACAGTGATACTGAAATCATGCAGGACGAACTTGACCAGCTAACATCAAATATGTATAAGCTGGCAATGAATCCCGGAGATGAAATTATCAGTGTGACCCCTCAGGAATATACTATTGATGGGGAGCCAGGTGTAGTTCAGCCAAAAGGAATGATGGGGAGCAAGATTGAAGCAAACTTTCACATTATAACTGCACAAACTACAGCTGCAAAAAACATATATAAGTGTGTAAAAAAAGCCGGACTCGATGTCTCTGAACTCATTCTTGAGCCACATGCTTCTTCAAAGGCGGTGTTGAGCGAAGAAGAAAAAGAAGCCGGAGTCGCACTTGTAGATATTGGAGGTGGCACTTCGGATATTGCAATTTTCTATAACGGAATCATTCGTCATACAGCTGTTGTTCCATTTGGAGGCGAAGTCATCACAGACGATGTTAAAGAAGGATGTAATATCCTGAAAAAACATGCAGAAGATCTCAAAATTCGTTTTGGATCTGCTCTCGCAAAAGAAAACCGTGATGATGAGTTAGTATCAATTCCCGGTCTTAGGGGTCGCCCTGCAAAAGAAATTTCTCTTCGAAATCTTGCCAGCATCATTCAGGCACGTATGGAAGAAATTCTCGAACAGGTATATTTCGAGATTAAAAATTCAGGTTATGAGCGTAAACTTGGAGCAGGAATCGTTCTTACAGGTGGTGGTTCACAATTGCGCCATTTGTCACAATTAACAGAGTTTTTAACAGGACTGGATACCCGTGTTGGTCTTCCAAGCGAACATCTAGCCCAGGAAACCCTACCCGAATTACTTGGACCGACTTTTGCTACAGGCATCGGATTAGTAATCATGGGATTGGAAAGCACCAAGGCCCAATACACCCAGAATACCGGTTCGGAAAAAGAGGTCATTGATAAAAAACCAAAAAATCAGGGTGGACTGATTCGAATGCTGACCAATTTAATTGCAGCAGATGAAGAGGTAAAGTGACCTAAAAAACCAATTTAACCAACAATTAACTGTTAATAAGTTTTTTAAAACTTGTCAAGAATAATCATAAAACCAAAAAACTTTCGACGTAACTTTAGGAGATAGTAAAAATGCCAGACATGCTAAAATTCGACTTACCAAAAAATCAGTCATCCATCATAAAAGTTATTGGTGTTGGAGGTGGCGGTAGCAATGCTGTTACGCACATGTATAATCAGGGAATTAAAGGAGTAGATTTTATCCTCTGTAATACAGATGCTCAAGCCCTCTCATCCAGTCCAATACCCACTAAAATACAATTCGGAGGCCGTGGTCTTGGTGCAGGCTCAATTCCTTCTGTTGGAAAAGAAGCTGCATTGGAAAATATAGACCAGATCAAGGAGTTGCTTGAGACCAACACAAAAATGTTGTTTATTACAGCAGGAATGGGTGGTGGAACAGGAACAGGTGGAGCTCCGGTGCTTGCATCTATTGCCCGCGAAATGGGAATACTCACTGTTGGTATCGTAACATTACCATTTGCTTTCGAAGGACGAAAACGTCGTATGCAGGCTGATGCCGGTATCGAGGAACTCCGGAAATATGTAGATACATTGCTTATCATCAGCAATGACAGGTTACGTGAACAATATGGCAACCTCAAACTCAGTGAAGCATTTAGCAAAGCTGATGACATTCTGACTACTGCCGCCAAAGGGATCGCTGAAATCATTACCGTCACCGGCTATATCAATGTTGACTTTGAAGATGTGAAAACTGTAATGAAAGACAGTGGTGTTGCTATCATGGGCTCAGGTCTCGCCGAAGGTGAAAACCGGGCAATGCAGGCAGTTGAAATGGCTTTGACATCACCTCTTCTCAATGATAATAACATCGAGGGTGCTTCAAACATTCTGCTTTACATTGCTTCGGGTGATGAAGAAATATCCATGGACGAAGTAACAGAAATCACAGATTATATTCAGGAGAAGGCAGGTTCAACCGCTGAAATTATTTGGGGTAATGGTACAGATCAAACACTCGGAAACAAAATAAGTGTTACACTTATTGCCACCGGCTTCTTCACAAAATATCCAGCTGAAGAACTTAAAATAATCGTTGGACGTCTTGACGACAAATCAAAGAATCAGCCCCTCAAGAATGAGCAGATTCAGGATACACCAGACTTCAAGATCTTCACAAAGACTCCTGACGGTCAGAGATCTGAATCACGCCCAACCATTGAAATCGTTGAACCGATGAATGCTGCAATGGCATCATCCGGACCGACACTCTTCAATTTGGACGCACCCTCAGATTATCCACAGGCTTTTGAACTTTATCCGACAGAATCGGCTACTACCGAAAAACGGCCAGGTATTCCAACCCGGTCAGATCTTTCTGAAGCAGCCCCAAAACGCACACTCAACGAACCTACTATCAGTCTCGAATCAATAGAGCGTATGTCGGGTGATCGTATCTCACGCTTAAAAAATCTAAGTGTTCGCCCAGGTGCAGCTTCTATCGAAGAACTTGAAAACCAACCGGCCTATTTGAGACGCAATGTTGAACTGAATGATGCACCTGCTTCTGATGCTTCAAACATTTCACGTTATTCATTAACGGTTGACCCAAGCAGCAATCAGGTTGAAATCAGACCCAATAACACATTTTTACATGACAAACCAGATTGATTCTTAACCGAAACAATTTAACTTATAACGACCACCGGCTAATTCTCAACAAATTATCTGGTGGTTAATAATTTTATCAAATCCCTCAGCACTATGGAACTGGAAATATTAATCAATAATGATATCAAGCAGGCGATGCTTGCCAAGGACCGGGATAAGCTTGAAGCACTTCGTGCTATCAAAGCAGCTCTTCTTCTTGCAAAGACAGGCAAGGACACTTCGAGTGGAGAAATCCCAGAAGGAGTTGAATTAAAAATGTTACAGAAACTTGTAAAACAACGTCGTGAATCTGCAGAAATCTATATCGGTCAAGGCAGACAGGATCTGGCAGATCAGGAAATATTTCAAGCAATGATTATCGAAAAATATCTTCCACAACAAATGAGCGAGGAAGACATTAAAGCCATTATCGTTGATATCATCGCACGCGTCGGAGCTAAGGAACAAAAAGATCTTGGAAAAGTAATGGGCCCAGCTTCGAAAGAACTTGCTGGCAAGGCAGACAACAAAACCATTTCAACCATAATCAGATCACTCCTCGAAGGTTAAAATAATAAAAAGAAAAGCGGACCCAAATGGATCCGCTTTTCTTTTTATTTATTGTAACAATACGTTATTCCGAATTTAACTAAGGCATAAAAATTATGCGCCAAGCATCAGACGACGGAATGCTGTAACAGTAAGATCCTTGTCAGCTTTAGTCAGCATGTCACGAACAGTAGTCTTGTTGTCCTTGATGAATTCCTGGTTAAGCAGCGTATTTTCTTTGAAGAATTTATTCAACTTACCCAATGCAATTTTCTCAAGCATCTCTTCAGGTTTACCTTCCTGACGAGCAAGATCTTTTCCGATTTCGATCTCTTTCTCAATTGTCTGCTGATCAACACCATCTTTATCAACAGCTACAGGAGCCATAGCAGCAACTTGCATCGCAACTTCTTTTCCGATAGTATTGATTTCGGCAACATCAGATTTATTCAAACCAAGAATAGTACCAAGACGATTACCCTGATGGTTATAAGCGAAAACGATAGGAGCTTCGACCACTTCAAAGTGAGGAATATCCATTTTTTCACCTGTTTTACCAACCATTTCTGTAACGCTTTCCATTACAGTCTGACCATTCAGATTAAGAACTTTCAATTCTTCCAAAGATTTAGCACCTTTTTGAATAGCCAAGTCCATAATTGAATGAGCAAACTTTACAAACTCTTCATTTTTCCCAACAAAGTCTGTTTCGCAATTCAGCATTAAAACAGCTCCGTAAGTATTAGCAGCATTTGTTTTAGCAATTACAATACCTTCGTTAGCATCCCTGTCGGCACGCTTGTTGGCCAGTTTCTGACCTTTTTTACGAAGTGATTCAATTGCCAATTCAAAATCGCCATCATTTTCAACAAGTGCGTTTTTGCAATCCATCATACCGGCTCCGGTCATCTGGCGCAATTTGTTAACATCAGCAGCAGTTATATTTGCCATATGAATATCGCTTTAGAGTTAAAATTTCTTTTTGGGTCCACCAGCGCTACCACCGGCAGGTTTGCGAACAGGACCACGTCCTGCAGCAGGTTTACGAGGACGTTTCATTCCGTCGCCTTCTTCAGCTGCTTTTAACTTAGCAATCTTTTTCAGTTCGGGATCTTCTTCGTCATCGAGATCAAAACCACGGCCTTCACCGCTATTATCTGAATCATCCTTGTCGTCATCACCACGCTTGTCTTTGTCGATCTTACGTTCGGTAAGACCTTCTTCAATTGCTTCAATCATTTTAGAAACGATCAAAGAAATTGATTTTGCAGCGTCGTCATTTGCAGGGATAGGAAAATCTACAAGGTTAGGGTTAGAATTGGTATCAACGATAGCGAAAGTAGGGATGTTTAATCTCCTTGCTTCAGCAATAGCGATACGTTCTTTTGAAATATCTACTACAAAGATTGCAGCAGGTAAGCGATTCAGGTCAGAAATAGAACCAAGGTTCTTTTCAAGTTTAGCCCTTTCGCGGGAAATCTGTAAACGCTCACGTTTTGAGATGCTGGTAAATGATGGAGTATTCAGCAATTTATCAATCGTAGACATTTTGCGAACAGCTTTGCGGATAGTTGCAAAGTTTGTCAACATACCACCCGGCCAACGTTCAGTAACGTATGGCATACCAACAGTCTTGACATGTTCTGCAACAATGTCTTTAGCTTGTTTTTTGGTAGCTACAAAAAGTATTTTCTTGCCTGATTTTGAAATCTGCTTCAGTGCTGCAGCAGCTTCTTCGACTTTAGCTATAGTTTTATATAGGTCGATGATATGGATTCCATTGCGCTCCATGAATATAAAGGGAGCCATGTTGGGATTCCATTTACGCCTTAAGTGTCCAAAATGTACACCGGCATCCAACAATTCATCAAATGTTACTCTTGCCATTAATTTTTTTTCTTAAAGTTTACCTTCTGTTAGTGACAATCACCGAGTAGTTCAAACAAATGAAGTCTCAGCAATTTAGATACTAAACTTTCCTTATTCATCAAACGAATTTTAACGTTTGCTGAACTGGAATCTCTTGCGGGCTTTTGGTTGACCTGGTTTCTTACGCTCAACCATACGAGGATCGCGACGCATAAGTCCTTTTGATTTGAGAGCAGGACGAATTTCTTCGTTGATTTCTACGAGGGCACGTGAGATAGCCAAACGAACAGCCTCAGCTTGTCCTTTGAATCCACCACCATCAAGATTAACCTTAATGTCATATTTATCAAGGACACCAGCAATTTCCAATGGTTGACGAACTACATACTGTAGAATTGCAACCGGGAAATACTCCTTGTAATCACGACCGTTAACGGTAATATTACCGCTACCTTCTTTCAAATAGATACGCGCAACCGCAGTCTTCCTTCTGCCTAAAGCATTGATGACTTCCATACTGATTACTTGATTTCGTTAAATTTAATTGTTTTTGGTTTTTGAGCTTCATGATTGTGCTCAGGACCAACAACTACTTTGAGATTCCTAAATATAGCTGCTCCTAAAATGTTCTTAGGTAACATACCTCTTACGGCTTCTTCAACAAGTGCGTTTGGTCTTGACACCAATAATTGGCGTGGGGTACGCGAGCGTTGTCCTCCCGGATGGCCCGTGTGATGGATGTACTGCTTATCTGTCAGTTTCTTACCGGTCAGACGGACCTTCTCGGCATTGATAACAATGACATAATCGCCGCAATCAGCATGTGGAGTAAAGCATGTTTTGTGCTTACCTCTCAATAGATTAGCGACTTTAGAAGCAAGACGACCCAACACTTCACCCTCTGCGTCGATAAGCAGCCATTGTTTATCGGCTGATTCTTTTGTCGCAGAAATTGTTTTGTAACTTAATGTGTTCATCGGCTTATTTAAATTGTTGCATTAGAACTTTAATCCCAATAAAGGGGTGCAAAGGTAAGACAGAAAAACCGCTTTAACAAATTTATCAACATAATATTGTAGATAACCTGTTAACACGGAGACCCGTTCACCTCAAATCCTTATTGAAAGTGCAAAGGTAGTGTTATTTCGAGCACTTTTACTTAGGTTTATTCCTCAATTGTTAATTTGTGACAACTTTTCCTCTTAATTTTGCACCGGTTTTAAATCTTGAAATGAATAAATCTGCCCAGAAACAAATCGACGCTTACTATTCATTAAGAGCAGAAATTGATTTGTTAAGTCAAAAACTGACCGATGAACATCAAAAACATTTAACCTGTCGCGAGGGTTGTGATCAATGTTGTCTTAATCTGAACATCTTTCCTGTCGAATATGAGGCTATACTTGCCGAATTGACTACAGCCGGGATCCCTTCAATCTCAATAATTACCGGGGAAGACGATCCCTGCACATTTCTAAAAGACCATTCCTGTTCTATTTATCATTCCCGTCCTATCATCTGTCGAACCCATGGACTGCCGTTATTATTTACAAACGATGAAGGAACCGACATGGAACTTGCATTGTGTGAACTCAACTTCACCGATGCTATAGAGCTGGAATTCACCGTCGATAACACCTATCCCGAAGATTCTTTCGTCAGCCGTCTCTACCTCATCAACCGCGAATTCATCAAACACTGCAAAGATCCCGACTACAAAGGTCAACAGCTCATCCCACTAACCAATATACTGAAAGAACCTAAATAAAACTACAAACCTTCTGTAGACTCTAACTCCTTCAATATATTATTTACATCCTCCTCCGTGGCTGTTAATTTGTTTTTGCAAACCTTGATCAACAAAGCCGCACGTTTCACTTTTTTCGACAATTCATCGACAGAAATCGAACCACCTTCAATTTCTGAAACAATGACCTGAAGCTCGTCGTATGCTTCTTTATAATTTGGTTTTTCATTCATACTATTCTGTTTTTTTAATATTGTTTACTACACTTGTAATTTCTCCGTCCGAAATAATTGTTACCATTTTATCTCCAGCATTCACGCCCTCAACTTTTTGCAAAACTTTCCCATTAATCGTAGTGATGCTATATCCTCTTCGCAAAACATTTGCAGGACTCATCAACGCGATGTTTTTCTCAATAACATCAATCTCTCTCTTTTCGTTTCTGATAAAATTCACTCCCCTGTCGAAAAGCTTTATTTTAGCAAGATCAATGCTTTGCGCAAACCCCATAAAAGCAAACCTCGCCCCTCTTCTGATCTGAAAAACACTCTGATCAACAACAGCCTTGGAACGATTCAGATAGGTGATCATATCCTTTCTGAAAATCAGCCCCGTTTGTCTGATTTGTTGATGTCCGTTTGAAAGCTGCAAATGGGTATTTCTCTTCAAACCCGAAATGAGAGACACCTGTTGCTCCCTGTTTCTTTGAATAAAATAGCCCGTCAACTGCAACAACGATCTGTATTTATTGTGAATTTCGTTATGACTCTTGATCAACAGATTCCCCGTTATCGATTTGAAATATCGCACCGAATTAAAAAGTCTTAAATTCTCCTCTTTCAGGAGCCTCCCCGTTTTGTCTGTAATTGTCTCCTGCGCCTTCTGGACAGGCACCGAATAGTTATGAAATTTCTGCAACAGAAAATCAGCCAGTTCTGTAGGTGTAATGGCATTTTTAAAAGCAATCATTTCCGAAACAGTCTCATTGGTCGAATGACCAATACCTGTAATGACCGGAATCGGGAACATTGCAATCGCCCTTGAAAGTTCATAATTATTGTAACACGACAACCCAACGTCTCCGCCTCCACCACGGATAATAGCAACCGCATCAAAATGATCTTTCACTTTTTTGATCCTGACCAACTGTTTCATGATTGTCTCAGCGGCCCGATCACCTTGCAGCAACGCAGGAAAAAGCATCATAAAAAGCTTATATCCCCAAGGATTGGTCTCGATAATCTGCACGAAATCAGAGTAACCCTTACTCGTTTGCACAGAAATAATTGCAATCCGTTTTGGCAACAAAGAGAGTTGAAGTGACTTGTTGGTATTATATATGCCTTCGAGTTTCAATTTATTGATCGTCTCCTGTTTTTCCTTTTCAAGATTCCCGAGAGAATAACTCGGATCAATATCTATAATCCTTAGGCGAAGTCCGTTTTCAGGTGTATAGTTAATCTTAGCACAAAAAAGAATGTTGATCCCGCTCTTCAATGGCTCCTTCAGGACATTCAGGAAATTATTATTGATCCGCTGATAATCGTCCTTCCAGATATTCGCCATTATTTCAGCGATAATCTTTCCATCCTTCTTTTCAACCAGATCGGGATAGCAATGACCAGACGAAGGATACATGTTCAGTTTATTCATCTCGGCTTTCACCCAAAATGAGCTCTTGTACCTTTCAGACAAAGTCTTCTGGATGCTTTTGGTCACCTCCAGCAGTGTAAATATGGTCCTATCGTTTTCCTTTTCCGGCATTTACTATCGTCTCTGAATATTTTTTTGTTTGTTTCTGAATTTATATACACGAATTTACACAATTATCAGCAACCCTTTAAATCTATTTTCCATTAAAAAAATATTTTTAAAAATCAGAAACTATTTACACATAGTATGTAGGGCAAATACATCTATTTTCAAACTGTTACTAAATATGATAATTGATAATTAATATCCAATTCTAAAACGTTCCCGATGATGTGTTTCCTTTTCGTGAAATAATAGAAATAATGTGAGGCCCTATTATTCAACAGACCCCATTATTCAAATGTCCTAAAAAAGGCCACCCTTTTGGGATGGCCTCGTTCATTTATAAAAATGTAATCATTATTTTCTGGATTCGATCAGAATTTCAAGAATTTTGATTGCACATTCAGGGATTTTGGAACCTGGGCCGAAGATGGCAACAGCACCTGCCTTGTAGAGAAACTCATAGTCCTGGGCGGGAATGACTCCACCTACAATAACCATGATGTCTTCGCGACCAAGCTTTTTCAGCTCTTCGATGACTTGCGGAACGAGTGTTTTATGACCTGCAGCAAGGCTCGAAACGCCCAAAATATGTACATCGTTTTCAACAGCCTGACGGGCAGCCTCAGCCGGAGTCTGGAACAGTGGTCCCATATCGACATCGAAGCCTAAATCGGCATAACCGGTTGCCACAACCTTGGCGCCACGGTCATGTCCATCCTGACCCATCTTGGCAATCATAATCCGGGGACGACGTCCATCAAGCTCAGCAAACTGATCTGCCATAGCAGCAGCTGCTTTGAATGATTCATTATCGCTTGACTCGGCAGAATAAACTCCAGAAATTGAACGTATCACAGCTTTATACCTCCCATATATTTTTTCGAGCGCTGAACTGATTTCACCAAGTGAAGCACGTTTGCGGGCAGCATCGATAGCAAGTTCCAACAGGTTTCCATTGCCTGTCGAAGCAGCTTCTGTCAATGCATCCAGCGCCTTAACCACCTCTTCGTTGTTGCGTTCGGCTCTTAATTTTTGTAAACGAATGATTTGAGAATCACGGACAGCAGTATTGTCGACTTCAAGAGTCTCAATAGGATCTTCCTTCGCCAAACGATATTTGTTGATACCAACGATAGTGTCTTTGCTGGCATCTATCCTTGCCTGACGACGGGCCGAAGCCTCTTCGATACGCATCTTGGGTAATCCGGTTTCGATGGCCTTTGCCATTCCACCAAGGGCCTCAACCTCTTCGATCAATGTCCATGCCTTGTGAGCAAGTTCATGTGTCAGAGATTCGATATAATAAGAACCTGCCCATGGATCAACCACGCGGTTGACGTTGGTTTCTTCCTGCAAATAAATTTGTGTGTTACGGGCAATGCGTGCAGAGAAATCTGTTGGCAAAGCAATGGCCTCATCGAGTGCATTGGTGTGCAACGATTGGGTATGTCCCATTGCAGCGGCAAGTGCTTCTACGGCAGTACGGGTGACATTGTTATATGGATCCTGCTCGGTGAGACTCCATCCTGAAGTCTGTGAATGGGTCCTCAATGCCATTGACTTTGGATCTTTAGGATTGAACTGGCTCACGATCTTTGCCCAAAGCATACGTGCTGCACGCATCTTGGCAATCTCCATGAAATGGTTCATCCCGATTCCCCAAAAGAAAGACAAACGTGGAGCAAAATTATCAACAGGTATTCCAGCTTTGATACCTGTTCTCAAATATTCAAGACCATCGGCCAATGTATAAGCAAGCTCGATGTCGTTGGTTGCACCGGCTTCCTGAATATGATATCCCGAGATACTGATCGAGTTGAACTTCTTCATGTTCTTCGAAGTAAACTCAAAAATATCGGCAATAATCTTTATCGAAGGAATGGGTGGATAGATGTAGGTATTGCGCACCATGAACTCTTTCAGAATGTCGTTCTGAATGGTTCCGGTCAGCTTATCCATCGAAACTCCCTGTTCTTCAGCAGCCACGATGTAAAAAGCAAGGATCGGTAGAACGGCACCGTTCATAGTCATGGAAACAGACATCTTATCGAGCGGAATCTGATCGAAGAGAATCTTCATATCCAGAATAGAATCGATGGCAACACCTGCTTTACCAACATCGCCCTGTACACGTTCGTGATCGGAGTCATAGCCGCGATGGGTAGCAAGGTCGAAAGCAACGGAGAGTCCCTTTTGACCGGCAGCCAGGTTACGGCGATAAAATGCATTCGACTCCTCAGCTGTCGAGAAACCTGCATACTGACGAACAGTCCATGGTTTCATCACATACATTGTGGAATAAGGACCACGTAAAAAAGGAGGTAATCCTGCAGCATAACTCAGGTGTTCCATCTTCAGCAAATCTGCCTCGCCATATACAGGCTTGACAGCAATCTGCTCATTGGTCACCCAATCGGCTGCGATTCCTTTATCTTTTGCCCACTTTTTACTTTCAGTAACGTGATTGTGAGCCTTTATATCTATTTTTTTAAAATCAGGTCGCATTGTTAAATCTTTTTGGTTTAGTACAATAATGAATCGGATTACTCACCCTCATATTCGTCATCTTCTTCGACAACACCCAGAACGAGTTGCAGATCGCTGAGAAACTCGAGCACATTTGTACGAACATGAATAAAGTCGTCGACACCGGCAACCTTCAGGCTATCAATAAGCTCTTTGGGATACCCGGCAACAACAACTACAATCTGATCATTGACATTCTTGATCTTCTTTGCAATGGCAGGGGCTACATCAGCATACTCTTCATCAGAACTGCAGATGACCACTACGTTTGCATTTGCAGCTAAAGCAGCTTTAACGCCCTCTTCAATAGTTGCAAATCCCGGATTGTCTATGACCTCAAACCCGGCCACACCAAAAAATCCTGTACTGAAACTGGCCCTGGCCTTGCGCATTGCAGGGTTGCCGATAGTCAACAGAAAGACTTTAGGACAAGTATTTCCATCATTGACATAAACTTCAGTTGCCAGGCGCAGATCTTCAAAATCTTCGGCACCACGGAACAGGAAGATAGGCTCGTAGGTAGGATCTTTTTCTTCTTCGCCTTCAGCTACTTCGTCTTCATCATCCTCTTCTTCTTCAACCTGATCAAGCATTTTCTCATCCACATTCGGATATTGATTCGTTCCCAGGATTGAAGTCTTACGGTTAGCGATGTCCTTGCCTTTGGTAATTGCAACCTTGGCAATTTCATGCTGAATATAATTTGCTTTGATGGCTTCGATCATACCGCCCTTTTCCTGGACAGCAAGAAATTGTTTCCAGCCTTCGGTGATCAATGCATCTGTGAGATTCTCTATATAATATGAACCTGCTGCAGGGTCAACAGTCTTATCCAGATAGACTTCCTCTTTCAGGATAACCTGTTGGTTGCGTGCAATGCGTTGTGAAAACTCGTCTGAGTCTTTATAGGCTATGTCAAAAGGCAAAACTGTAATGGAATCGGCACCTGCAATGGCAGCACTCATGGTTTCAGTTGTAGAACGCAACAGGTTTACATACGAATCGTAAATCGTCTTATTCCAGATCGAGGTGGTGCAATGAATATAGATCTTTTTCGATTCTTCACTTTGTGGATTGTATTGTTCGATCATGCGTGCCCAAAGATATCTGGCAGCACGGATCTTGGCGATCTCCATGAAGTAGTTGGAACCGATACCATAACATATCGTCATGTGTTTTGAAATCACATCCACAAAGAAACCGGCATCAGTCAGAAACGATAGATACTCAACAGCGGAGTTCAGACTGAATGCAATCTCCTGTACGGAACTTGCAGCAGCATTGTGAAGAAAGTCACCATTGATGGTAATTGCTTTAAATCCGGGGAGTTCGACAGAAACCATTGCAAGCAATTCAGCAGCCTGAGCCAGGTCGAGTTCCTTGGAGTTATAAAAGTCGCCGTATAACAGCAAATAGCTGATCGGATCAAAGTCAAGAGATCCTTTTACTTTTGAAGCATCAACACCACTTGCTTTAATTGCCTGGACAAGAATCCTCGCAAATTCAACATAATTGGGAGAAGATAAGAAATGCAAAAATGTGTTTTCCAGATCGATGTCTTTGATTAAGACCGCGAGATCTTTGACAGTAAGTACTTTTTCTACATTAAATCCAATGGCAGTAGCACCCCGTTTCAAGGCATCTACTGCTATTATATTGGCTTTCGTAACGTCTGCTTCATCAATATCCTGACGTATTTCCCAATGGTTACATTTTGAATGATTTCCTCTTACATAAGGATATTCTCCGGGATTTGATTTCAGGTAGCTCAACGATGAAAGATCTTCTGCCCTGTAATAAGGTTTTAGTTTGATCCCTTCATACGTTTCGTAAACGAGTTTTTTCTCGTAATCGGCCCCTTTCAAATCCTCCCGGATCTTAGCTTCCCACTCTGCGGTAGTTACTGCGGGAAATTCAGTGAATAACTTTTCGTCTTTCTTTTGATCCATAAGATGATCTTTTATAATATTTAATCCTCACTCTTTTAAAATGAAGGAGATAGTTCGGGTTTAAAAAGCGGTGCAAAGATACAGAATTATTAAAACTTTATTTGTTTTTCAGCCCTTGATTATCAGCAAACATACTATTCATTAAAACAAATTTATATATCTTTGGCACCTACTTCTTTTTACTACAATTCGCTGGCAGTTAC
>Ga0209748_1000228_pt1 | contig 32934 bp, 28 predicted proteins | sample BarGraIncu00421A_FD_185490 | JGI IMG/M metagenome (GOLD analysis project Ga0209748, IMG submission 185490) | Arctic peat soil microbial communities from Barrow, Alaska - Barrow Graham LP Incubations 004-21A (SPAdes) (version 2) | ecosystem: Environmental > Terrestrial > Soil > Wetlands > Peat... | reverse complement strand
TGCCTCGTGATGTCGGCGTGGTAGCCGATGACGAGCGGCGCCTTGACCCCCGACGCGAGCCACATCGCCTCGCCCCACGGATATGGGTGGTTGAGCTGGATGACGTCGGTCGGGTCCGCCCCGCCGGCGGCTCGGCGGATCGCCGCTCGCATTGCGAGCGCTATCGGGGTCTTGGCCGGCGCGGCAATACGTGCAAGACGCGTGACGGCAACACCGTCGACCACGTCGCGGACGGTGGAGGCCCCTTCGTTCGCGACGATCGCGTCGACGCCCACGCCACGCGCGACGAGCGCCGCCGATAGCGTGGCGACAACCGTCTCGACACCGCCGAGATGCGGGGGGCTGTAGTACTTGTTCACCATGGTCACTCGCATGAGGTGCAGCTACCCGGTCCCCTCTGCGAGCGCGCGGCCTACCGCGAGGATGCTGTCGACTTTCGCCATCGTCGAGGCCTCGGCGTAGATGCGGATCAGCGGTTCGGTGCCCGACGCGCGCAGAAGCAGCCACGCGTCGTCGGCGAGCAGGAACTTCACGCCGTCGGTGCGCACGATGTCATGGACCGGGATACCGGCGATCTCGGCAAGCGAGAGCGTGGGCCACGACGCGACGAACGCTTCCTTGACCGCGGGCTGCAGGCGCAGGTCGATCCGCCCGTACTCCATCGGCCCCGTGATCGCGAGCATCTCGTCGACGAGCTCACCCAGTCCTTTGCCGCGCTGCGCCATCATCTCGGCGAGCATCAGCGACATGAGCAGACCGTCGCGCTCTCGGACGTGCGAGGGGATGCCGATGCCACCGGACTCCTCGCCCCCGAGCAGCACGTCGCCCTTGAGCATCTCCTCGTAGATCCACTTGAAGCCGATCGGGGTGGTGGTGACGGTGGCGCCGAGCGCGGCCGCCATGCGATCCACCAGCACCGAGGTCGACAGCGTCTTCACGATGCGCCCCGACATCCCGCGATCCTTGATCAGGTGCCACGCCACGAGGGCGATGATGCGGTGGGGGTTCACGAAGTTCCCGGCGTCGTCGGCGGCCCCGATGCGGTCCGCGTCACCGTCGGTGATGAACGCGGCGTCGAGCCCGTGCTCGCGCACGTACGCGCAGGCCTCGTCGATGTGCGGCGGGATCGGCTCGGGATGCAGCCCGGCGAAGCCCGGGTTGGCGATGCCGTGCAGCTCGGTCACGTCCACACCGAAGGAGCGCAGCGTCTCGGCCAGGTAGGAGCGGCCGGCACCGTAGAGCGGGTCGACGACCACCTTCAAGCCGGCGACGCGGATCGCGCCGCCGTCCACGAAACCGGCGAGCTCCTTGAGGTACGGACCGACCAGGTCGAAGCGCTCAAAGGCGCCGCGTGCGGTGGGTTCCTCGTCACGCAGCGCCGCCTCCACGCGCTGCGTGAAGGCCACGGGAGACGCTCCCCCGTCGGCCATCCGCAGCTTGAAGCCCAAGTACGGCGCGGGGTTGTGGCTCGCCGTGAGCATGACGCCTGCGACGGCCGCCTCGTCGTGGGCCACGCTCCAGCACAGCGCAGGCGTCGGACAGTAGGCGTCACTCACGCGAACAGTGAGGCCATGCGAAGCCAGCACCTCGGCGGCGGCCGCGGCGAACTCGGGGGCCTCGAAGCGGGTGTCAAATCCGACGACGACGGTACCGCCGGGATGATCGGATGCGATGACGCGGCCAGCGGCATCAGCCACCCGGCGAACGTTGGTGAAGGTGAAGCCGTCACCGATCACGGCGCGCCAGCCGTCGGTACCGAAGCGGATGTCTGAGGACGTGCTCATAAAGACCGTCTCCCCCGAGGATGAGGTGCGAGCTTTCCTCGCCATTCTAGCCGACCAGGCTCAGAGCGAGGCGAGCTCGCGGTACACGTCGACCGTCTCGGCGGCAGTCCGGGCCCACGTGAAGGTCGCGGCGCGGGCGAGTCCGCGGGTCCGCAGGTCGTTGCCGACCGCCGCGTCGTCTAGAACGGAGGCGAGCGCGCGGGCCAGCGCAGCGGAGTCGCCCACGGGGACTACGAGCGCGGCATCCCCCACCACCTCGGGCAGCGACGCGGCATCCGAGCACACCACCGGCGTGCCAAGGCTCATCGCCTCCAGGGGCGGGAGACCGAAGCCCTCGTACGCGGACGGGAAGGCGAAGACCGCCGCGCCTGCGTAGAGCGCGCGCAGCTCGGGGTCGGCAGCGCGACCCGTGAAGTGCACGCGGTCGGCTACCCTCGGCGCGTCAGGCAACACCGACTCGACGAATCCCGGCACGTCGGCACCCGCGAGCAGCAGCCTGACGTCCGGGTGCTTCGCGGCAACGACCTCGAAGGCGCGCAGCAGTGTCGGCAGGTCCTTGTGCGGCTTCGTGTTGCCCATCGACAGGATGTAGCGGGACCCCGAGGCCGCCGGCGGAAGGGCGCCCACCGGCCCCGCAGTGAAGTCATCGGCAGCAAGCGCGATGGGAACGATCCGTCCGGCCAGCTTCGGGAAGAAGCGGATCACGTCGCGAGCAGTGAAGGCGGCGTCGGTGATCACGCGGTCCGCACTCCGGGACATGAGTGAGTTCCATGCGCGATAGCCCAACCCATGCGGGAAGGTCCGCATCACACCCGGCACGAGCAGCGGCGTGAGGTCGTGGATGGTGACGACCAGCGGATGCCGCGCAGGCACGGGCGTCGGGAAGTGCAGGCAGTGGGTCACATCCGGCGCCACACGGCGCGCGATGCGTCCGAGTTCGAGCCCGCCTGCCGGCGTGAACGGGTGAGCCGTCGCGGACACGCTCTCCGAACCCGGCGCCGGGATGCTGCCGGCGGCAGCCACTACCTGGATGAGCTCGAGGTCACCGCGCGCGGCGAGCGCCCGGACGAGCCCGGTGGTGTAGCGGCCCACACCGGACCAGTCGGCCATGCGGCAGTCGAGGAGGACTCGCATCAGCGGATGCCTCCCCTGCGCGCGCGGGCGATCGCCAGCGCCTCCTCGAACGCGGCGAGCATCCCCCCGGCGGTTCGACGCCACGTGAACTCGCGGGCGCGCGCCACACCTGCTTCCGCCAGCCGGCAGCGCTCCTCCGCATCGGTCAGAAGGCGGGAAAGTGCGGCCGCGATCTCTGCCGCATCGGTAGGAGTGACGAGCAACGCTGCGTCGTCGGCGACCTCGGGCAGTGAAGACACGTTCGACGTGATGACCGGGCAGCCACACGCCATGGCTTCGAGCACCGGCATCCCGAAGCCCTCGTAGACCGACGGGTAGACGAAGGCAAGGGCACCCGACATCAGAGCGACCAGATCATCTCGCGTCACATCGCCCGGGATACGCAGGGAGCCGCTGACTCCATGAGCGGTCGCGAGAGTGGCGAGATCCACCTCGCGCGCGGTCGCGCGCGGGCGCCCGAGCGCTACGACGTCGACAGACGTGCCTCCCGCGGCGAGACGACCGACTGCGTCCAGCACGGCGACGGCGTTCTTGCGCGGGTTGTATGCATCCATGATCAGCACGTAGGGACGCCTTACACAGAAGCGTTGGAGAACGGCATCAACGACTGCGCCCGAAGCGGGCGAGAACACCGATGCGTCGACGCCGGCCGGGATCACGCGTATGCGCTCGCGCGGCGTCGCGCAGAAGCGCTCGACGTCACGGGCCGTCGCCTCCGAGAGCGTGACGACCACGTCGGCGTCACGAGCGACGCGATCGGTCAGGACGCGAGTCGCGACCCGGTTCGCCAGTGGTTGCTGCTCAGGGTAGAGGCGATCCCAGAAGTCCTGGATGGTGGCTACCTTGGCGATGCCCCGCGCGCGAAACGGCAACAGGTGCCGGGGGCTCCAGAACACCTCGACCCCATCGTGCTCAAGGAGCCGGTTCACCCCGGTCTGCATCCAGAGGATGTTGCTGCGGGTGGTGAGACCCGTCCCGAGCCGCACGGGCCAGCCGGTGTCCAGTGGCTCGTGAGTGAAGGGGACGAGAGGCGGCTTGGCCGCGTAGAGGATGAACGCGTGCGGCGCCTCGAGCGCGGCCATGGCGCGAATCGTCTCGTAGAGTGACGTGCCGATGCCGCCCGGCGAAGGGCTGGAGAGGGCGGTCGCGTCGATGCCGATGGTCGCCACGCTCGGGACACCTTTCGTGGAGCGGAGGGACTCCGGTAACCATATCATTCGGCGACGGCGTCGGATGCTTGGATGCTGCGCTACGATACAAGTCGCCTACAGCGAAATGGAGCGGGCGTGGCGTCGAACGGCATCAACCTCATCGGCCACGTCACGTCGAACCTCGGGCTCGGCGTCGCGGCGCGCAACACGGCGGCGCTGCTCGATGAGATGCATATGCCGTTCGTCACGGTCGACGTCGCCACCTCTCTCAAGCAGCCACACCGCGATTCCCTGTGGGACGCCCGTATGTGGACGGAGCGCGGACCCGCGCCATACCGGGTCAACCTCTTCCAGCTGAACCCTCCAGAGCTGCGCACCCAGGTCCGCTTCCGGCAGCCCTGGCTTCACGTCGACAGTCGTCTCAACGCTACGGTTCCGTTCTGGGAACTCTCCAAACTGCCGGCGGCGTGGATCGACGTCATGCGTCGTCTCGACGTCGTGCTCGCCCCCACCCTGTTCATCCGCGATCTGGCGCTGGCGGCGGACCTGGGTGACGACGTCGAGGTCCTGCACTTCCCCCAGACGAGCGCGCTGCCCGACGGCGTCGCCGCAGACCGCGAGCGGTGGGGATTCGCGCGCGATCAGGTCGTGTTCGTCTCGAGCTTCGACCTGAGCAGCGACCTCTCGAGGAAGAATCCCGCGGGCACCGTGGCGGCGTTCCAATCCATGCGAGCGGCAACGGATGCGTCTACAGCCGCGCGCGCGCGACTCATCCTGAAGGTCAACAACCCGAAGGGTGACCGCTCCCAGGCGGTCCGCCTCAAGGAGTTGCACACCATGATCGGCGGCGACCCGGCGATCCGGGTCATCGCCGAGAGTCTGGCGTACAGCGACGTCCTGTCGCTCTACGCAAGCGCCGATGTGTTCGTGTCGCTCCATCGCGCGGAGGGCCTCGGTCTGGGACTACTCGAGGCGATGATGCTCGGGGTCCCCGTCATCGCAACGGGGTACTCGGGCAACCTCGACTTCATGACGCCGCGCGACTCCCGGCTGGTGGGCTACACACTCATCCCCGTGGAGGGCACGTCGATCGGCAGTTACGACAGTAGCCGCGCAGGCGAGAGCCAGATGTGGGCCGAGCCGGATCTGACCGACGCGGCTCGTGGGATGCTGGAGCTCATGGACGACACACACCGCCGGGAGCTGGCTGCCGCCGCGCACGCCGCGGGGCTCGTCACGCGCGCCAACCCCGCGCGGAGTGCGGCAATCGAACGTCTGCTCGATCTCGCCGACAGCGCCCCCCCAGCGTCGCGTCTCACGGAGCTACAGCGACTACCCGAGTGGTATTGGCGGACGCGCGGACTTGCCGGCCGGACGCTCCGCGCCGCTGGTCTGCGCCGCTAACCTGCGGTGACGCCGCTCAGACGCGCCATGTGGGCGTCGACCATCGCGCCGATGACAGCCTCGAATGCGACCTCGGGGCTCCATCCCAGAACCCTCCCCGCCTTCGAGGAGTCGCCGACCAGTACGTCGGCCTCTGCGGGACGGAGGAACTCGGGGCTGACATGCACGTAGCGTTCGTAGTCGAGGCCGACGCGGGTGAACGCGAACTCGCAGACCTGCCTTACGGAATGCGCGATGCCTGTGGCGATCACGAAGTCGCCCGGCGTCTCCGCCTGCAGCATCAGCCACATCGCGCGGACGTAGTCGCCCGCAAAGCCCCAGTCGCGACGGACGTCGAGGTTGCCAAGATGCAACTCATCGGCCAAGCCGAGCCTGATCCGTGCAGCACCGTCAGCGATCTTCGACGTGACGAAGGTCACCGGCCGCAACGGAGACTCGTGGTTGTAGAGGATCGCGTTGCCGGCATGGAGGCCGTGCGCCTCGCGGTACGTGGTGGTCAAGAAATGCCCATAGGCCTTCGAGTCCCCGTAGGGCGAGACCGGGCTGATCGGCGTGTTCTCGTCCTGTGGCACGTGAGACGGACGCCCGAAGATCTCGGCCGATGATGCCTGGCAGTAGCGAGCGCCGGGAGTCAGGTCCCGAATCGCCTCGAGCAACCTCACGACACCGACGCCGTTGACGTCGGCGACGAGTTCAGCCTGGCTCCATGATTGTCCGACCGACGAGATCCCGGCGAGGTTGTAGACCTCGTTTGGCCGCGCCTGGGTCACGACCGCGCGGAGACTCTCCGAATCGGTCATGTCAGCCTGTACGCCGACGAATGCGTCACCCCAACCGGCGACCCGTTCGAGGAATGCGCCCGGATCAGGTCCCAGCACACCGAAGACCTGGTAGCCCTTGGAGACCAGCAGGTCGGTCAGATACGTCCCGTCCTGTCCGGCCACGCCTGTGATGAGCGCTCGCTTCGTCATGAGGGTGGGCGGCAATCCCTAGCGGGACAGTCGCGCCAAGTCCGCGTCGACCATCATCTCAACGAGCTCCCGGAAGCCGACCTTCGGCTCCCAGCCGAGCTTGTCCTTCGCCTTGGCCGGACTGCCAAGCAGCAGCTCGACCTCCGCGGGGCGCACGAACTTCTGATCCACGACCACGTGGTCCCGGTAGTCGAGACCGACGCGCGAGAAGGCGATGTCGCAGAACTCGCGCACCTCGTGCGTCTCGCCGGTCGCCAGGACGTAGTCGTCCGGCTCATCGGCCTGGAGGATGCGCCACATCCCCTCGACGTAGTCACCCGCGAATCCCCAGTCGCGCTTGGCGTCCAGGTTGCCGAGGCGAAGCTCTGTCGCCTGACCGAGCTTGATCCTGACAACCTGGTTGGTGATCTTGCGGGTCACGAACTCGAGGCCACGACGCGGCGACTCGTGGTTGAACAGGATGCCGTTGCTCGCGTGCATCCCGTAGGACTCGCGGTAGTTCAGCGTGATGTAGTAGCCGTACACCTTGGCGACGCCATAGGGCGAGCGCGGGTGGAACGGCGTCGTCTCGGTCTGCGGGATCTCGTGCACTTTGCCGTACATCTCGGAGGTCGCGGCCTGGTAGAAGCGAGCCTCGGGCTTGACCCGACGGATCGCCTCGAGGATGCGCGTGACGCCGAGACCGTCGACGTCGCCGGTGGAGATCGGCGCGATCCACGAGTCGGCCACGAAGCTCTGCGCGGCGAGGTTGTATACCTCGTCGGCCTGCGACTGCTGCATGGCATCGATGAGCGAGGTCTGATCGGTCATCTCGCCCGTGATGAGGGTGAGACGGCCGAGGATGTGATCGATGCGCTCCGTGGAGGGGGTCGCCGCACGGCGGACGAAGCCGAAGACCTCGTAGCCCTTGTCGAGCAGCAGCTCGGCCAGGTAGGAGCCGTCCTGGCCCGTGATACCGGTGATGAGTGCGCGCTTGGTCACTGAGACTCCAAACTCCGAGGTACGGCCTGCGGTCGCTCTAGATACTACAGCCACACATCAACGAACAGGCCTCCGTTCCGTCTCCGCCGAGCCTGACCTGGCCTCCATCGCCTCGCGGAACACGTCAGCGTATTGGCGACCAACGCCCTCCCACGTGCAGCGCGAGATGGCCTCCCTTGAGCGAGCCGCCATCGCCCTCATGCCATCCGGATCATGAAGAGCGTGCTGAACCGCATCCGCGATAGAGCCAGGGTCGAGCGGGTCGAAGGTCAGAGCCTCAACTCCAAGCACGTCGAGCTGTTCAAGAAACGGCGGGATGTTCGAGAACCCGACAGGGACGCCGGCTTTCCATGCATCCATCGCCGGCCCACAGCCCGCCTCGTAGAGCGACGCGGACACCAGCATGAAGGCCGACTGCGTCAGGGCATCGACTTCGATATCAGACACGTAGCCAAGAGCGAGCACGTCGTGGCCGAGAACGAGATCGGCTTCCCGAATCGCATCCTGAACAGACCTGACGTAGTCGGTGGTAGCGTCACGGCCAAGCTCGTCTGTACCGATGCCCGTAATAACGAATACCGGAGCATGCGACCCCATGCGCCGCTTCAGGACTCCGGCTGCCTCCACGTACGTCTTCAAGTTCTTGTGGGGCGCGATATTGGCGGGATACACCACGAACGGCGTGTCAGCGAGCCCGAAATGCTCAAGGGCCGTGTGCCTCTGTTCGGCACTCACTGAGCGCACTGAGTACGGGGCGAGATAGACCACGCGCGTCTTCGGCTCGACATCCGGGAACGCATCCACGAGTTCCTGTTCGATGAAGCGCGTCGATGTGACGGCGATCTCGGCCCGGCGACTCCAGAATCGGAAGTCCTTGTCCCATTTTCGGTACGCAGCCGATGAGAAGTTCTCCGGGAACCGGCGGTAGTTCAGATCGTGGAAGGTTCCGACCACGGCTGCATTCGTCTTGAACGGCTCAATCCATAGAGGGAGCGCAAGATAGACCACATCGTATGAGTCCAGTCTCTCCACAGCGTCTTGCGGCATCGAGAACATCGACCAGGGCTTCTCGCCCGTGAGGCGAGTCCGTGCGTCCGTGAAGGCACCAGTGGCGAAGCGATGGAGAGCCGGCCACATCTTGATCAGATCACGGCCCATCTTCCAAACGAAGCTCTTCTCGTCTTCAGTCTTGCCTGTCTTGCCTGTTTGTCTGGCGTGGCCCACCACCGCGGGATCCTTGATGGGAATGACCTCGACAGCCATGCTGGCGAAATGGCTCACGAGATCGTCGAGCTCGACGAGCATCTCGTCGGCGAAGAAGCCGATCTCGACGGTCGGTTCCGCGCTCAGGATTCCGTCGATCAACGCATAGGTGAATCGAGAGATCCCGCCGGACGTCGCCACCTGGAGCACAACAGCAATACGCATGAGCTGGACCCTAACTACGAGCCGAGGGGAGCGGGTGTGCGGGTACGCCTACAACGGTGGTGCCGGGTCCGACATCTCTGGTCACCACCGCCCCCGCGCCCACTGTCGCCCCGCGTCCGATTCGCACCCGAGGCAGCACGACTGCGCCGGTGCCGAAGTAGCACTCCTCTTCGATATGGACCCAACCGGAGATGTGCACACCCGGACTGAGCACACAATGGTCGCCGATGACCACGTCGTGGCCAACAGTAACTCCTAGGTTCAAGACGACGTGCTCGCCGATGACCACGTTGTTGGTGATGATCGTCCCAGCGGTGATGGCTGATCCGGCGCCAACGGCCACAAACGGCGACATTATCGCCGAGGGGTGGATCAGTGTGATCGGCACCAGGCCCGCCGCCGCCATCTCGGCGACCTGGCGCCTTCTCGGGGCTATTTCCCCCGCGCCGGCGATTCCGTAGGCGCCTGCGCGATTCGGGACGTCATCAAGCGAGCCCAAGATGCTCGAGTCATTGAGAGTCTCTCCGGCTCGCGATCGGTCCCTGTCGGCAAAACCCATCAACTCAACATCCGCGTCGGGACCGAGGTCACGCACGATGTCCGCTATCTCACGCGCGAATCCACCCGCGCCCAAGATGACCAGTCGCTTCATCGTGTCATGTCCTTCCTCGGTGCAATCCCATACCGTTCGATCAGACCCCCGGTCGCGGCGCATACACGTAGAAGCCCTCGCCGGTCTTCCTCCCCAAGTGACCCTCTGCCACCTTACTCTGGAGCAACGGGCGAGGCGCGTACGTGTCGTCCCCAGTGCGGCCAGCCAAGTTGTCCATGATGTCGACCACCACGTCGAGGCCGATCAGGTCGGCCAGCGCCAGTGGTCCCATCGGATGGTTGAGACCGAGCCTGACAGCTTCGTCAATCGACTCCGCGGCAGCGACGCCCTCTTCAAGCTCTCGGACAGCCTCATTGATGAGCGGCATCAGCGCACGATTGACGACGAAGGCCGGTTTGGCGGCGACGCGCACCGGGATCTTGCCGAGCGACCGAGCGAAGACGTCGAGGAACTCCGAGGTCGAATCGGACGTGACAGAGCCGATGGCTGTCTCGACGAGCCGCATTCGGGTTGCCGGGTTGAAGAAGTGAAGCACCCCGAAGTTGTCGGGTCGCGCGAGTGCATCCGCGAGATCGTCCACGGAGAGACCGGAGGTGTTGGTGGCCAGAATCGCATCGGAGCGCATGTGTGTCTCGGCCTGCGCCAAGACAGCCTTCTTGGGCTCCAGTTCCTCTATGACCGCCTCAACGACTACATCGCACTCGCTGAGGCTCGCATAGCCGGTGTCCGTGATCAGCCGCTCCTGCACCGCGGCGATCTGCTCCTCGTCCATCACCCGTGCAAGCCGGTCGATCAACTTCACTCTGGCGGCTTCAAGTCGCTCCGCCGAGCGACCGCACCATACAACGCGATGGCCTCGACCCAGCAGCAGTTCTGACAGGCTCCGGCCCATCGTTCCCGTACCCAACACGCCAACAACGGCGAGTTCGGCAGCCCCCTTGACCCCGAACTGCAGGGTGTCGCCGACCACCGCCGCGTGGTCGAGCTTGATGATCGACCGGAATCCATCCTCGGACCTCAGGAGTGCGCACCAGTAGGGCACGTCCTCATGCCCCACGCTTGGAGCGCTGACCTCGGTCAGCGATACGATCGTGGCGCTGGGCGGGTCGCGCTCCACGAGAGGCACGCGACACCATGTGCACTGTTCAAGTGCATACGCGTAGGTGCGCGAGCACTCGGGGCAGGTCCAAACAGCCATCAGAGACCCCCAAGCAAGTGGACCGAACAGGTCCCGCCGACTCCGCCGACGTTGTGGGCGAGACCCACCCGAGCACCGGGGACCTGCCGCTCGCCGGCTTCTCCGCGCAATTGGGTCACGAGTTCGTATAGCTGACCGACGCCGGTCGCCCCGATTGCATGGCCGCCCGCCTTCAGGCCACCGCTCGCGTTCACGGGGATCCGCCCATCTATGGCCGTCTCGCCAGCCCGGATGAGATCGGTCGCATGACCAGGCGCTGCGAGTCCCACGTCTTCAACAGCAACAATCTCTGCGATGGTGAAACAATCGTGGACCTCCGCGAGGCTCACGTCGGCAGGGGCGAGACCTGACTGTGCATACGCACGTCTCGCCGCATCTCGAGCGGCCGGGAAGCTCGTCCGCGTCGGCCGCTGCGCCAGAGAGATGGCATCACTCGAAACGGCGGATCCGAGGATAGGAATGCAGCGCTTGCCGCGCGGCTTCGAGCTGAGCACGAGCGCAGCTGCACCATCGGAAACGGGACAGCAATCGAACAGTCGCAAGGGCGACGCGACGATCTGGCCGCCATCGATATCGGCCTGAGACACCTTCTTCAAGAAGAAGTGCGCTTTGGGGTTGAGGTTGGCGTTCGCGTGGTTCTTCAGACTCACGAGTTCCAGGTCGCGCGTGGTGGTGCCGTACCGCTCCATATGGGCCTGTGCGACGAGCGCGTAGTTCGCCGGGAAGTTCAGGCCTGCGGCTTGATCAAGGATTGCATCCCCCGCCATGCCGATGTTGCGAGTGAGCTCCATACCAACGACGTCGCTCATGCGCTCGGCGCCGACAACCAGCACCGTGCCGTATCGGGAGAGCGAAAGGACCGCTTGATGAATAGCCACGCCGCCAGAGGCGCATGCGGCCTCCGTGCGCCAACTCGGGATGTTGAGACCCGGGAACAGCCCGGCAATGACGGAGTTCAGATGGAGTTGGCCCTCGTTGGGGCCGCCGAGGAAGTTGCCTACGATCATTGCGTCGATATCGTCCGGTCCCAGCCCTGCGTCACCAAGCGCTGCGAGAATGGCTTCTTGAGCAAGCATCTGGAGCGACTTCGACGTCGGCCCGAACCGTGTCTTGCCCACGCCGAGGACATACGGTGATTCCACGATGAGTCACGCCCCCGGATCGGTTTGTGGTAGACACGAAGCATACGTCAATCCCGCGCGGACGAATCGCTCGAGCCGTCTCGAATCGAAGCCCCTCCGCGCGCTCGGCTACTCGACGACACCGCTTGCGACACCGAGATACGACCTCTTGAGGACGGCACAGACGAGATCGACGTCATCTTCGCTCAGGTCGGGATACGACGGCAAGTTGATTCCGGCGGCGCCGAGGTATTCAGCGACGGGGAAGCTCGCTCCGGCAGCGTACATCGGCAGCGTATGGGCCGGGTAGAAGAACGGGCGCGAATCCACGCCGCGCTCACGCATCGCCGTCATGAGGCTGTCTCTGACCGTAGGCTCGACGAGAATCGAGTTCATCCACCACACGGCGTGTGCCCACTCGGCTTCGCGCTGCAGTGTGAGTCCCGGAGTGTCCTGCAGGCGCTCGGAATACCAGCCGGCAATCTGTGCCTTCTTGGCGAGCACTTGGTCGACCTGCTCCAATTGTGCGCAGCCGATGGCCGCTGCGACGTTGGTCATCCGGTAGTTGAACCCGACGACGTCATGCCAGTACGTCTGCGTGGGCGACACACCCTGACCGCGCAGGTGGCGGCACTTCTCGGCAAGGTCCTCGTCATTGGTGACGACCATGCCGCCCTCGCCGGTCGTGATGATCTTGTTTCCAAAGAAGGAGAACGAACCGGCAGTGCCGAGAGCGCCGACCGTCAGGCCACGATAGGTCGCGCCGTGTGCCTCCGCGGCATCCTCGATCACGGCAAGTCCGTGCCGCCGAGCGATCTCAAGGATCGGATCCATGTCGGCGGGATGACCGTACAGGTGGACCACTTCGATCGCCTTGGTGCGCGGAGTGATGGCCGCCTCCAAGAGCGCTGGATCCAAGTTCCAGAACTCGAGTTCGGAGTCGACGAAGACCGGCGTCGCCCCTGTATACGTGATGGCGTTCACGGACGCGATGTAGGTGAACGTCGGGACGATGACTTCATCGCCAGGACCTAGCCCGAGAGCCGCAAGAACCAGATGCAGAGAAACGGTCCCGTTGCAGGTGGCAATGCCATGAACCGCCCCGACGAATGCCGGGAACTCGCGCTCGAACGTGTTGAGGTACTCGCCCTTGGACGAGATCCAGGTCGATTCGACGGCGCGCGACACGTATTCGCGCTCCTTCTCACCGATGTGAGGTCTATAGACAGGGATCATCTTTCCTCCGGCTCTGGGGCACTGTCATGTGCTATCAGCGGAATCTGCTCACCAGCAAAGATACCAAGCGCCGGTCCCCCTCTTGGGCGAACCCGAGCACCGCATAGACTAGAACGAACGAGGCGGCCGAGACAGCCATCAGCCCAACTGTGGACAGCAGGTTGACTGCGAGGGGACGGGCCAGATACGCGATCGCACACTGGATGGCGGCCACGACGGCGACGCGCCAGGCGATCTTCAGGAACTCGACGCCCGACAGATGCAGCAGCCGCCGCTCAGTGAATGAGATAAGCGCCGGTACGCCCACCGCAGCGCTGATGAGGTAGGCCGCCGCCGCCCCGGTGACCCCGAACGGCCTGATCAACACGAGGAAGAGCGCGATATCAGCCGCCGCGATCGCCAACGTGAAGAATGCGTTGATCTGCGCCTTGCCCGAACCGTTCGCTATGCCCCATGGCACAGAGGTCAGTGCCAACAGCGAGTACGTCACCACGAGCAGGACCATGGGTACCGCACTATGGGCCGCAATCTCCGGACCGACCCAGAAGCGCAGGAACTTGTCGGCGAAGACAGCCATCGGAATCGCGATCATGGCAACCGCGATGAAGGCCACGCGGCTGCCCTCCCGGTACAAACGCAGCAACGTATCGTGCTGGTCGCTCGCGAAGAGCGCGGCCGACATCGGGAACACGACCGCAGCAGCAGCAGCGACAAGCCCCTGGATCTTCTGAGCCAGGTTTCCTGGCAGGACATAGTAGGTGACCGCCCCGACGCCGAGGAAGTGACCGATCATCAGCTTGTCGACCTGGTACAACACCAAGACGCCGATCGACGACAGTAGGAAGTAGCCGCCGAATCGGAACAGCTCCCGCATCAACGCCACATCCCACACTGGCCGCAGGACGATCGAGGGAACCAGGCGTCGGGCGACCAAGAACCCGACCGGCAACATGACAACGTTCACGATCAGCCCAGCCAGCATGACGGCGACGATCCCGTACCCGAGGGACAGCAACAGGACCGTCATGACAGCGTTGAACGTGGTCAGGGCAAGCTGGACGGTCGAGGAGATGTCGTAGCGTTGCAGGGCCGATGGGACCGACAGGAAGGCCCCGATCACCAGCGAGCTGGCGAAGCTGGGAGCTGCCACGTAGAAGGCAACTCGTGCAGCCTGCTGGAACGCGACCGGGATTCCCAAGTACTGCGCCACGATCACATTCGTGGATAGCAGCACCAGGATGCCGACGATCGCGCCGATCGCAAGGTAGAAGGCGAGCACGGTGCTCACAACGCGGCCGACGTCGCCGTACTCTTCACGCTCGTAGTACGTCGCGATCTGCCGAGTCGCCGCCCCCCCGATCCCGAAGTCCAGGAATCCGAAGAGCCCGAGCGTCACCCCGACGATCGAGAGCACGCCATAGAGATCCGCGCCCAGCTTGTGGACGATGAAAGGCGTCGTGAAGAGCGCGATCACAAGTGGCCAGGCGAATCCTAGAATGCCGAAGGCCGAGTTCTTGAGCGTCCGCCGCGCGATTCCGGGAGTGCCACTGTCCGTCATGTTCTACGTAGTCCCAGGGTCGGTGTCAGGTCTGCTTGGCGCGATCCATGTGCGACGACACAACAGCACGCGACGTCCGCGAACACAGTGTATCCCCTCCGCGGAGCTGTTCATCGCTCATGCATCGCGCCCGCGGCGAGTGTGCCAGAATGGCCTCCCCGAGAAGGACGGACAGGATGCAGGGCCGAAGCCGATACGTCGACGCGCTCAAGGGCTACGCGATCCTCATGGTCGTCCTCGGACATTCCCTCCAGCGCGCGTCAACACTCGGCCTCGTTGCGGTCCCGGCCGCGGTAGGGAACTATCCGCCATTCTCGGGCTGGGTCACGATGCCCCTCTTCTTCGCAATCTCAGGCTTCTTGTGTTTCGGCCGGGTGAAGGCGCCGCGCTGGAAATGGGTGTACCGCAAGGCGAAGATGCTGCTCGTGCCATGGGCGGCGTGGACTGTCGTCTACTACTTCCTGACACGAGACCCCCTCTGGCCGAACTCCATGCCCTTCACCCGATACCTGAGCACGCAGATGGTGTCGCCCTCACTGTGGTACTTCGTGATGCTGTTCGAGATCTACGCATGCGTCGCGCTCTGTCTCACGATAGGCGAGTGGTCGCTCCCGATACTGGGCATCGCTCTTGTGCTGTTCTGGTCCCCCGCCGCCATGCCCGTTCAATACTACTGGTGGTTCCTCAGCGGCTGGTACGCGGCCCGGCTCTCTGCACAAGTCCTCCGATTCAAGTGGGTGCTCTGGGGGCTCAGCGTCTCCGCATACACGGTCCTGCTAGCACTGAACCTCCCGGCTCCGTCACTACGGTATCAACCGGTGATGGCCGTGGGTGCGATCGGTCTGGCCACTCTCGTCGTCTGGCTGATGAGAGGGAGCGCGCTCATGAAGCCGCTCGCCGTGATGGGACAGCGGAGCCTCGAGATCTACGCGGGGCGGTTCCTCTTCGTACAGTTCGCGTTCTTCCACTCATACCTGAACGTCGTGCTGACAACGGTGCTCGCGGTCGCCGGCTCCTTGGTCATCGGCCGAGTCCTCAGCGCCAATCGCATCACGAACACCGTGTTCCTAGGGTCGCGCGACCGCCCAACGAAGCCTACGGCGTCGTCCACCTAGCAGCCTCATCGGATGTCGAAGAACGAGTAGCGACCATCTGGGCTGACCGAGCCGGTACCTCGACTCACCGCAGCGGACATCGACGCTTCCATGCCCTTGCCGGCGTCGGCGTACCCGAACCGATCGACCACAAGCCCGGAAAACCCAGCTTCCCTGGCACGCGCAAGCATGTCTGCAACCGGGAGAGCAGTGACCTCGGCTTGCCACTTGGCCGCCGGTCTCCCCTTGTACGCTCCGGCGCTCCATTTCAGGGATTCCGAGTGCAGATACAGGCGGATGTGGTCGTACCCACCCATCTTGTTAATTGGAGCGCTCTCCGGGAACTCGATGTAGGGCAACTGCAGGACCGCACCGCCCGCTGGGAGTACAGATTCGATGGACTTGACGAACAGGTCATCGCTACGGTACTCGATCGCGGTAGCGGCGGACTGCGGCTTCAAGTCGGGGTTCGTCGTATCCCACATACCGAGCACGAGAATCGCACCGAGCAGGATCAGCCCGAGAGCCGACGGCGAGAGTGCCCCCGCGGTGTGCAGAACCCTCACGCGCCGAATCAGCCAGTCGGCGAACCAAGCGGCTGCAGCCAGGCTTGCGAACCCGATGTAGACGGTGATCCTGTCGTAGGCACGGATTTGGGGGAAGCCCACGAATGCGATGATCTCGCCGATGCCTCCTACCGTGCCCAAGAGGAACGCGGAGATGCCCACGATCGACAGGATCGAAGGTGTCCCCCCGTGGCCGTCCGGCGGTGAACGCAGTGGCGAGCCCAGAACCCACAGCAACAGCAAGAAGAAGCCGAACGCCCCCACCAGGCCAAGCGACGAGTCGTAGGCGATGCCTAGGTTCTTGTCACTGATCTGCGCGAGCTGCTGAACGTACAGTTCCTTGGCGTGAGAGAACACCGGCAGGCGATGCCCGGACATCGGGAAGACCAGTTGCGTCATCCTCAGCCCGTACAGGTCCGACTCCCATGGCACACGAGCGTCACCCAGATTGTTGGGACCCGCCTGACTCCAGTAGATGAAGCTCGGAGCCATCTGGGCGACCACCACAAGGATGATGGCTATCCCGATACCGGCGAACGGCACGATGACGCGGAGACTCCTGCCGGAGTAGGCAGTCAGTAGCGCGAACACGCCCACCAAGACGATGGCGAAGTATGCGTAGTAGATGCCGGAGGCACCCAGAAGCATGGCGACGAGCCAACACCACAGTGGCAGACCGAGCAGCCGGCGGGTACCCGCCGGCTGCTCACCGGTGTTCCCCCTCGCCTGCCTGATGAGTTCGACGAGCAGGGCGATCGCAAGTGGCACGGCGAAGTACGCAGCCAAGAATGTGTGCGCTGCGATACGCGACTGATGGAACGGCAGAAGCGCGTAGAGCATCGAGAAGACGAAGGATGTCGCTCGACCGAGCTTGAGACGGCGCATCGTCCACAGCGCACTCATTGCGATGAGCGGGTAGCTGAGTAGGCAGAACAGATTCACTGTCAGCACGTAGTCGCGCGTCAACAAGGCGAGCATCTTCAACTCAAGAACGAACGCGCCGTCAGCTCCAGGACCGTCAAAGAACTCCGCTGTACCGGGAGCGCCGAGGCGAGGATTCGTGTAGTACGTCCCGCTGTCGACCAGGCTCTTCGCCGAGCTCGATACGGTGATCCCATCCGCCGAGTAGGTGATCGGTAACTGAGAGAAGTTGCCGCCAAACCCCAGCAACACGAAGCCTGCCGCTGTCGACAGGAGCACAGTCGCAGCGTAGAGACCGATGTCGCGGCGGTTTCGCCGCAGGAACGAGAGGACCCGTACAGCGACGGTACGAGAGTCAGAGGGTTTGGGCATCGCGTTCCGCCTCCGATCGTTCCTGCGCAGCGGATTCGGACTTCTCACGGTCGAGACCGTAGACGTCGCCAACCTCAAGGGGGACCCGGAAGGTGAAGTACTTGTGGCCGAGGTAGCTGAAGATCGTGGTGACGAAGATCGCGACCAGGGCTCCCGCCTGCGGAACCAAGTGCAGCACGCTCACCGATGCCCAGAGGATCACCGAGCTGAGCGCTTGCGCAGGCAGGTAGATGAAGAAGGCTCTGCCGATCTGCGGGAGGGCGCGCCCCCCCCGCTTGAAGACGAGGTACTTCATGGTCAGCGTCGATTGCGGTACCGCTACGACCCATCCGAGCCACTGGACCACAAGGTAGTAGTGTCCCCCGACGAGCGCCACCACGGAGTTTGACGAGGAGCTCCATACGCGGATCGGATCGCCGAGAAGCGCCAAGAGAAGCAGGAACACCCCGTACCCGAAGATGGTGTTCCAAACGCCCACGATCAAGTAGCGGAACTTCTCGCCGTGCATCTCGTACAGCAAGGCGAGCTTCCTGGACGTGGTTCTAGAGCCCACGATCCATGATCTTCTGCTTGAGATCGGCGCTGTGGGCGTACGGGCTGTCGATGGCATCGATCGTGATCGGCTGATCTGCCGCCACCGCGTTCAGAAGCACCTCGCCGCGCATCAACTCTCGACACGAGATCTGGCCCTTGAGCAGTGGGATCGCCAGGTACACGTCCTCATCGGAAATGGCGTGGCCCGCCGGCAGGTCTTGGCGAGCGTAGACGCCTCTCACCAGCGCATCAAGGTACTTGATCTCCTTCACCGGCGGATTACGCTTCTGCGTCCCGGGCGCCCCGCACATCTCCTTCGCCTTGGTGTAGGCCTTGAACCAAGCATCGACCTGTTCCGGCAGCGAGCAGTAGGGCGATACCGCGATGCCGTCGGCCTCGATGTCGACGTGCCGCTCGAACGTCCGGGCGCCCTTGGCGTAGGCGATCGTCACCGAGGAGGACCAGTCGTGGCATTCGTGACTTGAGAGGCCGATCGTATGACCGGGGTAGCGATCCATCAGATAGTCGACCTGATTGATCTCAAGCTCCGAATCCTCCGAGGGGTACATGGCCACGCAATGGTTGATGGCCAGCGGGATGTTGCGATTGTCGAAGAACTTGACCAGATCATCGAGGTCCTTGAGTGACGAGCCGCCGGTTGAGACCACAACGGGCTTGCGCGTCGACGCGATCTTCTCGAGCAGGAACCAATCGTTCATGTCCGAACTCGCGACCTTGATGATCTGGATGCCAAGATCGACACACAGGTCGACCGACTTCTCGTCAAACGGCGTCGCCATCGGCATACAGCCACCCTTTCGGATGGCCTGGACCAACGTCGCGTAGTCCTCTACGGACATCTGCGTGTCGAGCGTCTTCTTGATGTAGCGGATGTCCTCGCGATCGCGATAGTCCTTGTGGATGAACGAATCCACGTCCCTGAACTGCAGCTTGATGGCCGCGCGCACGTTGTTGAAACGGACGACTTGGGAGTAGGCGCCTACGATCTTCAATCCCCGCTCGAGGTTTCCCCAGTGGTTGTTCGCGACTTCAAGAATGAACAGATCGTCGAAGATCTCGTGCCCCATGGGTAGCCTCCAGAAGGGATTGAATGCTCGAACCATATGTTATCAGGCGCAGGCTCTACCAGCGGGCCTGGCACCGTCTAGAAGTTGATGCGCTCCCTCTCCACGACCAGCGGGCGCCTCAAGACCTGGGTGTAGGCCGCGCCGACGTACTCGCCAATCACCCCGAGGAAGAAGAGCTGAACGGACGAGAGAAAGAACAAGCCGATGATCAGTGGCGCCAGTCCGACCGAGAAGCTTTGCCAGTTCAACAACTTGTAGACGAGGTACGCCATTCCCGCGACGAGGCTCGCAGCCGCAGATAGAAACCCCAGCCATGTGGCGAGCCGCAAGGGTACTCTTGAATGGCTGGTCACCCCGAGCATCGCAAGGTCGTACAAGGTGTAGAAGTTGTTCTTGGTTATCCCGTGCTTTCGTCGGGGCTGAGTGAACTCGACGATCGCCGGCTCGGGCCCGAACTCCAGCACCAGCCCCCTGAAGTACGGATACGGGTCCTTCAGGTCCCTCAACACGTCGATCACCGTGCGGTCGTACAGGCCGAAGCCCGTGAAGTTCTGGACCTGAGGCACATCCGACAGCCGCTGGACGATCTTGTAGTACAGCCCCCTGATGCGATACATGAGCCAAGACTCGTCGCTGCTGCTCTTCACCGCGACGACGCTCTTGAAGCCCTGCTCCCACTTCTCCAGAAACTGCGAGATGAGTTCGGGCGGGTCCTGCAGATCCGACGCCATGGGTATGACCGCATCGCCCGCGCTCTGGAGCACAGCGTGGTACGGCGAGCGAACGTGACCGAAGTTACGCACGTTGAGAATCACCTTGACCTCAGGGTTCTCGACGGCCAGCTCGCGAAGCGCCTCCGGAGTGCGATCGGTCGAAGCGTTGTCTATGAAGATGTGCTCGTAGTCGTAAGAGGGATGCGCTGCCATGACGGTCTTGACCGCCTCGAACGCGATCCGGACGTTGTCCTGCTCGTTGAAGCAGGGCATCACGATACTGATGAGTCTGGACATGGCTCCCCTGGTCCCCACATTGCTTCCGACGAGCCGGCGGCGGTCGCGCATCCGGCATGCCATCTTACCAGCGGGCCGCGACCGATCGCTCGATCACCCTTTGCCCCTGTCGAGGAGCGTCAACAGCGCGGTCGGTGAATCGATGGTGGCCCAGGGCAGCGTCGCGACGGCTCCGTAGCCATACCCAGCGAACGCGAACCGGACGCCGCACGTCCTGGCGGCCTCGGCATCATCCGCCGTATCACCCACGAACAGCATGCGGGTGACGTCGAGCGATTCCAGCATCACGAGGTGAGCCAAGGCCGCCGCCTTGTCGGCGAACTCCGGCACCGTGTCGTTTCTGCAGATCACACCATCGAACAAGTCCCGCCATTCAAGGTGTTCCATGATGCGATCGGTCGGCACGCGAGGCTTGTTCGTCACGATGAAGAGCCGCCGACCCGCCGAGCGCATGGCGACAAGCATCTCGCTGGTGCCGGCGTAGGGCACGGCGTCGCGCCAGCCATCGCCGTCATAGCACCGCCTGAACGCCAACACCCCGGCATCAAGCACTGCCTCATCGGCTTCGGGCATCAGACACCCCACCATGTCGCGAACGGGCGGACCGATAAGGTCGGCGGTGACGGGCGGCATGACGCCGGGGGCAACCTCAATGAGAGCCTGCCGCAAGCACCGCTCGATCCCCGGCGCGGTGTCGACGAGCGTCCCGTCGAGATCGAAGATGAGACCCTCAACCCTCGCCACCGTGTCGGGATTCGAGAACACTCTCATTCCGCCCCCCACGGCTCGACCAGCATGTTCTCCATGAACTCGTCTCGGTCAAGGAAGGGGAACATGTCCTCGATTGACTTGCTGACGATGCGCCCGTCGGGGAGACGCTGAGCCTGCACCTTCGGGGCGAAGAACTGGTGCGGAGGCATCACAACATCGCACAACGCCGGCCCGTCAGCGGTAAGCGTCTGTCGAATAGCATCCGGCAGCCCATCATGGTCTTGGACGCGAATGGCGGGGATGCCGTATGCCTCGGCGAGCCGGACCATGTCGGGCAAAGAGACTCCGCTATCGGGCCCCTCGCCGACGTGATGGCCGGCGAACAGGTTGTCCTGCGTCTGTCGGATGGAAACGTAGCCATCGTTGTTGAAGACGAAGATCTTCACCGGCAACTGATGGTGGACGATTGTCTGCAGCTCCTGGATGTTCATCTGCATGCTGCCGTCGCCCGCCAGGCAGATGACCCGCTCGCGACCGTGAGCGACACACGCCCCGATCGCCGCAGGGACGTCGTAGCCCATCGATGCCGTGCCCGAGTTCACCAGCATTCGGGTTCCGGGCTTCATCTTGAGGGCTTGGAACGCCACGACGCTCGCGGCCCCGTTGGCCGTGACGATGACCTCGCCGGGGTCCAGCATCTCGGAGAGCACGTCGACGAACACGTACGGGTCAACGGCGTCCAGGCGCTCCCGGTACTCCGGCAGCACCACTGGGTAGCGCTGCTTGCGGGCGCGACACCAATCGAGCCACGCAGAGCGGTCAGGCCTCGCATGTCCTTCGACGGCCCCGTTGAGAAGATCGATGAACGCGCCGACGTCGCAGTTCACGGGCATGTCGGGCGAGATTGTCGGCTTGCGGAGTTCGACGGGGTCGATATCCACCACGACGCGGTACGCCTCGCGCGCGAACGCCTTGAACTCGTAGCCGATCTGCCTGATGTTCAGCCGGCAACCCAGGCTGATCAGGAGATCGGCGTTCTGGATGATGAAGTTGCCGGCGCGATCGCCCACGGTACTCGGGCGCCCGAAGTACAGGCGGTGCTCCTCCCACATGAGATCGGCAGCGTTCCAGGCTGTCAGCACCGGGATCCCAAGGTTCTCGACAAGTTCGAGGAACCGATCGACGGCGTGGCCCGTTCGAATGCCGCTACCGGCCAGGATCACAGGACGTTCGGCGCACTCGAGGCGACCCACAAGTTCGGCAACCTGCGCCTCGATGGTCCGAATGTCCATCTCCTGGTCGTCCTCTGCCGGGTCATACCCGGCAAGTGACGACTCGTCGATCATCGTGGCTTGGACGTCGACTGGTATATCGAGCCACACAGGCCCGGGTCGGCCACTCATCGCAAGATGGACGGCCCTCTCGAAGTGATAGCGAATGGAAGTAGGATCGGACACCATGACGGCGTACTTGGTGATCGAGGAAACGATCGTGACGATGTCGGCCTCTTGATCGCCAAGTTGGCGTAGTGGCAGACCCGTGCTCGCAACAGTGGTGTCGTAGCGGACCTGCCCTGACACATATAGAACCGGCACGGAGTCATGCCACTGGCCCAGAACACCACTGACTGTGTTCGTGCCACCGGGGCCGGTCGTAACACAAACAGCGCCGATGCCCCCGCGAACCCGTGCGTACCCCTCCGCCGCTATGGCACTCGCCTGCTCGTGATGATTGCAGACATAGCGCAGCCGGGGCTCATTGCCGACGGAGTCATCCAGATGCATGGCCCCGCCACCGGTCACCATGAAGATGTCGGTGACACCGAGATCGGCAATGCTCCGAACGACATAGTCCGAAAGCTTGATCATCCGGTTTCCCTCCATGTAGCCGAACGCCTGGCCCTCAGCTCCCGCAGCCCGGCGTGGGGTCTAGCGATCGGCCAACAGCGCCGAGCGATCTATTGAGTCACGGCGTTCAGAGTACCAAGCGAAGAGATGCTCGATGGCGCGCTGCGTCGGCGTGAACCGAAGATCCGGCATCTCGCGCTTCAGACGACCGTTGGCGCCCGTGTACTCGACGCCCATCCCTGGTTGGGCGACCGCGACGGGAAGGTCCTTGCCGGAGACCCGGACGACAAGCTCGGCGAGTTCGAGCAACTCGAAGGTCTCGTCAGGAGCGACATTGTACGCCGGCAGGCTTCGCTCAGCTGTCATGAAATGCTCCACGACCTGCACAAGGTCATCTATCCAGATGTAGCTGAAGCGCCGGTTCTGGCGCAGTGTCACCGGTAAATCAAATAGCGTCTTGCAGATGGCATTGGAGATGAAGCGGATGGCGTAGTCCTCGTACTTGCCAAAGACACCGAACGGCCGGAGCTCAATGACATGATCGACACGCTCGATGTACTTGGCGATGACGTACTTCGAGAAACCGGTCTCGTCAGGCGGTATGTGGGTACCGAAGTACTCCTCGGGCATCAGCGGAACGTAGTAGCGCATGTCGTAGGCAGCCCCTGTGCCCAAGAAGACCATGCGAGGGCACAGGTCCGCATCTCCCGCGAGGTTGAAGAACATCCTCGTGTTCGCCTCGACAAGACCTGTCGGGTCGGTCGCATTGCGATGGCCTGGCTTGGTGGCAGCATGAATAATTACGTCCGGACGATTCAAACGAAGGTAGGCTCGAACAGCGTCTCCGTCAGTCAAGTCCAGTTCGCGATGCGAGGGAGCCACAATGTCATAGCGCTCGGTGAACCGCTCTACGAGGTTGCGCCCGATGAAGCCGGATCCGCCCGCTATCATCACCGTCTGCATGTCACGCATCGCGGCGCTCACTTCCTTCCCGACACAACGAGCACCTTGTTCGGAAGTCCAAGCGCACTGATGTCGTTCAAGATTGCGTCCGCGCCAAATGCGGCGGCCACAACGATAACGCCGTCGAAACCCTTCAGCCAAGCCGGCTCATGAACCGCCCTGCCAGCCAGACGAGTCCCCTGCTTCGAAAGGTCATTGTCTACGAAGGCAACGACGTTGCATCGCCCGAGGGGACTCGTCGCCATGAGGCGCTGAGCGAAGCTTCCTGCTCCCCAAACGGCAACCGGCGCCCCCCCGGAAGCTTCGACTCGCTCCAAGACTTCCCACCGGTCGCGTTCACGCGAGCGGCGCACATACTCCTGCACGCTCATGCGAGCGCTCCGCGCCGGACGAAGCTCGCCGCAAGCTCGGGCACCATTCGGCACAGACATCAGGACCCCAACCGCGGGGTAGAGCACGTCCCGCGACACCGAGATCGTCTTCCGAGCAGTCGCGACGACCCCGAGGCCCGACTCAGCGGCGAGGTTGTGGAGCGATTCCGCATCGAAGTGGTTGATGTGTTCGATGTCGAAGTAGTAGAAGGGCACGACGTCGTGCTCGACGTAACGGGACGCATCGGGCACCTCGACCCAGATGAACCCGCCGGGTCTGACCAGGGACACGACGCTCTCGAATCCGACCCTCAGGTCGCACAGATGTTCGAGCACGTGTGACAGAACCGCATACTGGAAGCGACCGGCGAGTCCCGCGACTTTCTCATCGGCCGAGGAAAGGCTCCCCACGGTGGCGCGGAAGCCGGCAGCTCGGACATTGCAGGCACAGTTGGGAGAGGGGTCGAGCCCCTCCAGGTTGTCGAATCCGACCTCCGCGAGCGCCGTCAAGAGACCGCCGTTCCCGCACCCGACGTCGAGCAGGGGCGCGCTCTGGTCGGGCAGGTGCTTGGCGAGGAACTCTGCGGTCTCTACCAGTCGCGCACGATCCAGCGGGGTGTCACCGCCGCCGGTCGACAGACCAGGGGTGTCGTACCTCGACAAGTCACGGTAGAACGCGTCGTAGTCATCTTGGCGTGCGGTCGTATCGGCGTAGACCATGCCGCAGCGCTCGCAACAGACAACGTCATAGACGTCGGGAAGATTGAATTCTAGGGGAATGGCGAAGCACTGTCGGTGCAGCACTTCCGCCTTGGTGGCGCCACAGACGGGGCAAGCACGCGCAACGGCTTCTGCGGGATGCTCCACTTCAGAATCCATTCTGGCTCGGCATTTCCGACGTGTTCACAAGCGCGCTAAGCCCGCCTGCGAGCACCGAGAAGGACCCCAGCCATGTGTGCGAGCATGTCCTCGCTCATCCCCGGGTAGACGCCGATCCAGAATGCGTCTCGCATGATGCGGTCCGTGTTCGCCAGGTCGCCGACCACCCGGTAGCCCTCGCCCGTCTCGCGCATCCGGTCGAAGACCGGCTGGCGCACGATGTTGCCGGCAAAGAGCATGCGCGTCTGGACTTTCGCGTGCTCCAGCGCCGCCACGAGATCGTCGCGCTTCAACCCGGAGCCCTCGCGCACCGTCATCAGATAGCCGAACCAGCTCGGGTCGGACCCCTCGGTCACCTCAGGCATGATCAGCACGTCCTCGAGCGGGCGCAGGGCCTCCCGGAGGTACGCATAGTTGCGACGCCGTGCGGCGGTGAACTCGGGCAACTTCTCGAGTTGCGCCACCCCGATCGCGGCCTGCATGTCGGTCGCCTTCAGGTTGTAGCCGAACTCCGAGTACACGTACTTGTGGTCGTAGCCCATCGGGAGTGTGCCGAATTGCTGCGAGAAGCGCTTGCCGCACGCGTTGTCCTTACCCGACGGACACACGCAGTCCCGGCCCCAATCGCGCATCGACAGCATGATCGTGGCCAGCTCGTCGTTGTCGGTGTAGACGGCACCGCCCTCGCCCATCGTCATATGGTGCGGCGGGTAGAAGCTCGAAGTGCCGATATCGCCGAAGGTGCCGGTCTTGCGGCCACGGTATTCGCCGCCGAGCGCGTCGCAGTTGTCCTCGATCAGCCACAGCCCGTGGGCGTCGCAGAACGAGCGCACGACGTCGACGTCGAAGGGGTTTCCAAGCGTGTGGGCCAGCATGACGACCCTGCTCCTGCTCGAGAGCGCGGCCTCGAGTTGCGACACGTCGATGTTGTACGTGCCCAGCTCGATATCCACGAAGACCGGCACCGCGCCGTACTGCACGATCGGTGCGATGGTCGTCGGGAACCCTGCGGCAACAGTGATGACCTCGTCGCCGGGCCGCAGCGCCCGCTCGCCGAGCCGGTCGCTCGTGAGCGCAGCGAGGGCCAGCAGGTTCGCGCTCGAGCCCGAGTTCACGAGCAACGCGTGCTTGATGCCCAGGTACTCGGCCAGCCCCTTCTCGAAGGCGGCGGAATACCGTCCGTACGTGAGCCAGAAGTCGAGCGACGAGTCGACGAGGTTCACGATCTCGCGCTCGTCGAACACACGACTCGCGTACGCCACGCGCGACGTACCCGGCTCGAAGGGCTTCGTTTCTCCGAACGCTACGGCGTGGTACTCGCGTACCTTCTCGAGTATCTCCGCGCGCAGCTTCGCGGCCACATCGGTACTTCCGTTCACACGTCCTCCTTGCGCGCCCATGCCGAGCCTGCGGCGCGGGCGGCGTCCACGTAGGTGTTCAGGTCGTCGATACTGGCGGCCGCGGCAGAACCGCTGTCCGCGTGCCATGCCGCATACCACGCGGCGGTCCTGTCGAGCGTGGTGGCCACGCCCCACTGGGGCGTCCAACCGAGCCGCTCCTGCGCCTTGGTGCAATCGAGTTTCAGCAGATTCGCCTCGTGCGGCTGTACGGCGAGTTCGGGCGTCTCCCAGGAGCCGGAACCCCAAGCGCGCACGAGGCCGTCGACCAGCTCGCGCACGGGCACTCCCCCGGTCGCGACCGGGCCGAAGTTCCAGCCGTCCGCGAACGTCGGATCCCCGTCCTGCCACAGGCGCTGGGCGAGCAGCAGGTACCCGGAGAGCGGCTCGAGCACGTGCTGCCACGGGCGCACCGCATCGGGGTTGCGCACGACGATCGGCTCGCCGGCGGTCAGTGCTCGGATGCAGTCGGGCACGATCCGATCGACTGCCCAGTCGCCGCCTCCGATGACGTTGCCGGCGCGCGCACTCGCAACGCGCACACCGGAATCGGCTCCCAGGAACGAACGGCGATAAGCGGCGGTGACGAGCTCGGAGCACCCCTTGGAAGCGCTGTACGGGTCGAACCCGCCCATCGCGTCGTCTTCGCGATACGCGTGATCGGACTCTCGGTTCTCGTAGCACTTGTCGCTGGTGACGTTGATCGCGACTCTAACGGAGTCCGCGGCCCGGACCGCCTCGAAGAAGTGCACCACGCCCATGACGTTGGTGTCGAACGTCTCGACGGGCTGCGCATAGGACAGTCGCACGAGGGGCTGCGCCGCCAGGTGGATCGCGATGTCGGGTCGCGCATCCGCCATCGCCCCGGCGAGCGCATCCCGATCGCGAACGTCACCGATGACGTGTCGCGCGAGACGACCCTCGACCCCCGCGAGCTCAAACAGCGACGGCGTCGTCGGCGGCGCGAGCGCGAAGCCCGTGACCTCGGCCCCCATCTCTGCCAGCCATAGGGCCAGCCATGCGCCCTTGAAGCCCGTGTGCCCGGTTAGGAACACGCGCCGCCCACGGAACGCCCCGACGAAGAGATCGGACATCGCCGTGACCGTGCTCACCACTTGCACCACGGGGCCTTGCCGGACTCCCAGAGCCGGTCCAGCAGCTGCTTGTCGCGCAGGGTGTCCATGGGCTGCCAGAAGCCGGTGTGCTTGTAGGCCACGAGTTCTCCGGCCGCGGCGATTCCCTCCAAGGGTGCCTGCTCCCACATGGTGTCGCCGTCACCGAGGTAGTCGAAGATGCCGGGTTCGACGACGAAGAAGCCGCCGTTCACCCAGCCGCCGTCGCCCTTGGGCTTCTCCTGGAACGACATGACCGCCTGCTCGCGTGTAAGGTCCATCGCCCCGAATCGCCCTATGGGCTGGACTGCCGTGACGGTGGCGAGTTTGCCATGCTGCCGGTGGTAGTCGATGGTCGCGGCGATGTCGACATCCGCGACGCCATCACCGTAGGTGAGCAGGAACGTTTCGTCGTCGACGTAATCACGTATCCGCTGGATGCGTCCGCCGGTGAGCGTGTCCGCTCCGGTGTCGACGACCGTCACGCGCCATGGCTCGTTGGCGTCCTCGTGAACGACTGTCTCGCGCGTGCGCAGATCGAAGGTCACGTCGCAGTTGTGGAGCCAGTAGTTCTGGAAGTACTCCTTGATCATGTAGCCCTTGTAGCCGGCGCAGATAACGAAGTCGTTGATCCCGTAGTGGCTGTACAGCTTCATGATGTGCCACAAGACGGGACGGTCGCCCACCTCGATCATCGGCTTGGGCTTGACCACGGTCTCTTCGGAGAGCCGGGTCCCCAGACCGCCCGCGAGTATGACTGCCTTCACGTGCGACTCGCCTCCGTCATGTCGTCGTCTGCGCGGTGAGCTTGACTCACTTGCTGTCCCGCGCCCAGTCATCCTCAAGCCGGACGATGTCGTCCTCGCCCAAGTACTCGCCCACCTGCACCTCAATCAGCTGCAACTGGACCTTCCCGCAGTTCTCGAGCCGATGGATGCACCCCACTGGCAGGAATACGCTCTCGTTCTGGTGGACCTCGATCTTCTCGTCGTCGCGCGTGACGATCGCGGTGCCCGACACGACGATCCAGTGTTCGGCGCGATGGTGGTGCTTCTGCAGGCTCAGCCGCGAACCCGGCTTCACTTCTATGAACTTGATCTGGTAGCTCGGGTTGTGGAGCAGGCTGGTCCAACTCCCCCACGGCCGCAGGCTCACCTTCGGCTGTGTGACCTCGGGCGCGCCCATGGCCTTCAGCGCATCGACCACCAGGCGCACGTCCTGCACCCGACTCTTCGGGAGAACCAGGGTGGCATCAGCAGTGTCGACCACGACCAGGTCGCTCACGCCGAGCGTCGCGACCAATCGGTCCGTTGAGAACACGATGCTGTCATGACTGTCGATGTCCACGCCGCGACCGACGCGGATGACGCCGTTCCCGTCGGGCTCCGTAATGTCCTCGAGCGCCAACAACGACCCCACGTCGCTCCACTTCAGCGGTGCCGGGATGACCGCCACGCGGTCCGACCGCTCCATGATCGCAACGTCCACAGAGATCGGGGTGATTGTCTCGAACGCGGCGCGGGCCTCCTCGCCGTTGCGTTCGGCTGCGGGCAGCGCCGCAATGCCGCGCACGACCTCGGCGATATGCGCCTGGCCGCCACCGGCGGCGTCCAGCTCCTCCAAAACACGCGACGCCTTCATGACGAAGATCCCGGCGTTCCAGTAGTACTCGCCACTCGCCACGTACGCCTCGGCGCGCGCGGCATCCGGCTTCTCCACGAACTCGGCCACCACGTGCGGCGTCACCGACCCGACGGCGAACGACGGCAGCGCCTCGGCCGCGCGGATGTAACCGTAGCCGGTCTCGGGCCTCGTCGGCTCGATGCCGATCGTGACCAGCCAGCCCTCAGCGGCCACAGCCCTGGCCGCACGGATGCAGTCCGCCCAGACGTCGCCGTCCTCGAGCAGGTGGTCCGACGGCAACACGACCATGATCGCGTCGGGGTCCTCAGCCACAAGCGTGGCAGCCGCCAGGGCGATCGCCGGCGCGGTGTTGCGCGCCAGCGGCTCTTGGATGTAGCGCACGTGGTGCAACTGGGCGTCCGATTGCGCCGTCAGGTGGTTGCGGAGCTCATCGAAGAGCCGCTCGCTCGTCACGACGGTGACGTCGGGACCCCCTCGTGTGAACGGCAGGATCCGATGGACGGCCTGCGCGATCAGCGACTCGGTCCCGAATGTGGACAACAACTGCTTGGGGTTCAACTCCCGCGACAGCGGCCAAAAGCGCTGACCCGACCCTCCGGCCAAGACGATGGCATGCATGTGCGTTTCGGACGACATTCTTGCTCCCGTGTGCCCGGCGGATCTGCGGAGTGACGGCTCTCGGCCGCTCTGTCACTCTACCGCAACGCGGCGGGTGTGGCGGTAGCCCGGATCACGCCGCGCGCTAGGCGCGACGCGCGCTCGCCCGCTCATCGTAGCCGGAACGATTCGTGTCCCACCACTCGACGGTTCGCCGGATGCCCTCTTCGAACGGCACCATCGCCTCGAAGCCGAAGCACTCCTTCGCGCGCGATACGTCGAGCTTGCGGCGCGGCTGACCGTTCGGCTTGGTGGCATCCCAGACGATCTCGCCCGCGTACCCGACGCACTTCGCGATCGTCGCGGCCAGGTCCTTGATCGAGATCTCCCAGCCCGCACCGAGATTCACAGGCTCGGAGCCGTCATAGCGCTCGGCGGCGAGCGCGATCGCCCGAGCGCAGTCCTCGACGTAGAGGAACTCGCGCGTGGGTGAGCCGTCGCCCCACAGCGTGACGGTCTCCCCTGCATCCCTCGCCGCGATCATCTTGCGGATCATCGCCGGGATGACGTGACCTGACTCGAGATCGAAGTTGTCTCGCGGACCGTAGAGGTTGACCGGCAACAGGAAGATCCCGTTGAAGCCGTACTGCTCGCGGTACGCTTGGCACTGGACCAGCATCATCTTCTTCGCCAGTCCGTACGGAGCGTTGGTCTCCTCGGGGTACCCGCTCCAGAGGTCCTCCTCGCGGAACGGGATGGGCGCGAACTTCGGGTAGGCGCAGATGGTGCCGAGAGCCACGAACTTGGACACTCCGGCCAGCCGCGCTTCCTCGATGAGCTGGATGCCCATCATCGCGTTGTCGTAGAAGAAGCGGCCGGGGTTGGCCCTGTTGGCGCCGATGCCTCCGACGATGCCGGCCAGATGGATGATCACGTCAGGCCTTGCGTCGCGGAGCATCCGAAGTATCGCCTCGCGCTGAGTCAGGTCGTAGTCCTTGTGCTCCGGCACGAAGATCTGCGTCGCGCCACGACGCTGAAGCTCCTCAACGACGAAGCCGCCAAGGAACCCGGCGCCGCCCGTGACACACACGCGCTTGTCATCCCAGAAGTCCATCTCGCCCCCCTCACACAGCCGTCGCTACGAACCTCGCCAAGGCATCCCGCCACTCCGGCATCGTCACGCCCAGCGCGGCCGCCTTCGAGCAGTCGAGCACGGAGTTCGCGGGGCGCGCCGCCTTGCTCGGGAAGCTCGACGCCGGGACGGGCACGACCTTCACGCGCTCCAGCCCCGCCAGGCGCAGGACCTCGCGCGCCATCTCGGCGCGGGTGCACGATCCGCTGCCCGCGAGGTGAAAGACGCCGCGGGCGCCGGCATCGAGCAGGTCGACGATGCCGCAGGCCAGATCGATGGAGTGGGTGGGCGAGCCGACCTCGTCGCTTACGACGGTGACCGCGATGCTGCCGGCCGCCTCCTCAAGGATCCTGGCGGGGAAGCTGGCGCCGTCAGGCCCGAACAACCATGTGGTCCGAACGATGAGCGCCCTCGGGTTGGCGGACAGCACCACGCGCTCGCCCGCCAGCTTCGAAACCCCGTAGACGGAGTGCGGGTTCGGCTCGTCGTCCTCCGTGTACGGCCCCTTCTTGGCGCCATCGAACACGAAGCTTGTCGAGACGTGGACGAACGGCAGTCCCGCGCGGGCGGCCGCGTGCGCGAGCAGGCGCGCCCCCGTGCGGTTCACGGCAAAGGCCGCTTCGGGGTCTTTCTCGGCGGCTTCTGCGTCGTTCATGGCGGCGGCGTTGACCAGCGCTCCGTCGGGATGCAGCGCAGCGAACGAGGTCACCACGCGCGAGTCCTGCTCTGGCGACGTGATGTCGAACTCCGACTCGACGGGCGCGAAGAAGTCGCGTCCCCGCTGCTGGCAGACCGATTGCAGCGCGTGGCCGAGCATCCCGCCGGCACCCGCTATGAGCAGCGGTCCCGGAGTGCTAGCCACGTCCACTGCCACCGCAGACATCCCTTCGACGCCGTAGCCCCCGAGAGCGGTCAGCGATCCTCGATGTTCGCGCCCGCACGGCGCTCACGATACCATGCACGCAGACTCCCACGGACGTCCTCCCGGAGAGGCGCCACATGACCCGCGCGCTAGTGATCTCACCCACCTACAACGAAGCCGAGAACGTGCCCGCTCTGGCTGAGCGCCTGCTCGCGCTCGAGCCGGCGATCGACGTGCTCATCGTGGATGATGCGTCCCCCGACGGCACGGGCGCGATCGCTGATGGGATCGCCGCTCGCGAGCCGCGTTTCCGCGTTGTGCACCGCACCGGCCTCCGTGGATACGCGGCGGCCAGTCGCGAGGGCCTGCGCCTCGCGCTCGATGACGGATACGACGTCGTCTGCACCATGGACGCCGACCTCTCACACGACCCGGCCGACATCCCCCGTCTGCTGGCGTCCGCCGCCGCAGGCGCGGACCTCACCATCGGTTCGCGCTACGTCGACGGTGGTGAGATCGTGGTCGACTGGGGACCCGTCCGGCACGCGGTCAGCCGCATGGGAAGCCGCTACGCGCGCCTCATGACCGGTGCGAAGGTCAACGACTGCACGAGCGGGTTCCGCTGCTACCGTGCGGCCGCGCTACGCGCCGTTCCGTTCGACGCGATGCACTCCGACGGCTACTCGTTCCTCATCGAGGTGCTGGCGATCCTGTCTCGCGCGGGGTCACGGATCGCAGAAGTGCCGATCCGCTACGTCGATCGGCGGGCGGGCGCGTCCAAGATCTCGCGCCGCATCATCATCGAGGCGTTCTGGATCACCACGGGGCTCGGCTTCCGCAGGATCCTCAGCCGCTCCTAGCGCCCGACGCTACGACGCGGACCCGGGCGTCTCGAGATCGTCCGCCACGGCCTCCTCGACCGTCCGGAACGTGAAGTACTTGTGCCCCAGATAGCTGAGCACGGTCACGACGACCAGGGTCGGCAGCCTCGAGGCGAACAGCGACCAGCCGAGCGTCCCCGAGATGACTTGGACCATCACCGACTCGACCACGAACGTCCCCGCGTACGTGACGTACATCCGCGCGTATTCCCTGAGCCAGTGCCCCTTCGTGCGGAACACCAGCAGCTTGAACGTGAAGAGGTTCTGGGTCACGGCGATGACCCAGTTCAGCGCCAGGACCACCTGCTTCGCACCGATGCCGCCGACGGCCGACGCGAGCGGGGAGCCGGGGCCATACGGGATCAGGCGCTCGA
>Ga0209748_1000227_pt1 | contig 32997 bp, 36 predicted proteins | sample BarGraIncu00421A_FD_185490 | JGI IMG/M metagenome (GOLD analysis project Ga0209748, IMG submission 185490) | Arctic peat soil microbial communities from Barrow, Alaska - Barrow Graham LP Incubations 004-21A (SPAdes) (version 2) | ecosystem: Environmental > Terrestrial > Soil > Wetlands > Peat... | reverse complement strand
CGACTTAGTCGCGAGCAGACGCTGCAATGTGTAACGTTACAATAAGTCAGGTTTTGGTCTTACGCGGCTTACATAAGATTTCTCGGATTTCAAGCTCATAGAACTCGTCACTCGTCGCTGCCTTAATAACGAGTGCGGTATCGAACCCTTTCGAACTTCCGCCAAGAGCCACGACTTCAGCACCTGATTCGACGATCTCTTCCTGTGCCGCAATCAACGTCAACTCAACGGCGACTTTGGTTCCTTGCCCGAACCTTCGGAAGGCGTTTTTTACTTCATCGGGATACGAATAATCAACCTGTTTATAAAACACGAGTTTGAATCCCGAATCTTCAATGCGCTTCTTAGTCGCTGGCGAAAATCGCGCAGGATCGGTGCCTACGAAGAAGAGCGTTATGTTTGTATTTGCAAAGAAATCCAACGCTTTTTCTGCAGAATCACCTCGCACGGAAGGGATTAAGACGTGCTTAATGCCGAGTTCGTCTGCGCGCTCTTTAGCGCTGGTCAGCACGGCAGTTGTGTTCTCCTCTCCAGGAGTGTCGAAATAGATTATTTTCCTTTCTAGCGTCATCGTGATGGTACCTCCCTATATGTAGTCTAATAGAAATAAGAACGCGTAAAACTTTCTGTATATGGGGCTCGCGCAAATCAAGCCGCATTTTGCACGTGAGCGACCAGACGTTGCGTGGTACAGGGTGAGTACAGCAACAAAAAGCAAAAAACGAGTAGGTTTTTTTACGTGCTGTGACTTCTTTTGCACAAGTTCTAGCGCGTAATTTCTACGTCCTTCGTAGTGTCCGAGAAGGCGTGTCGAACTTGTTCTTGTGATTTGAAATCTCGCTCTCTCTTGGCAAAGGCACGACTTTTGATAACTCTGCACAGATTCGTTCGCGCATTTCTTTTTCGAGCTCAAGCGAATCGAGTGCCGCTTCGGTGATGACCCAAAATGCGTGTCGATGTGACACTTCATTAATTAATTCGACGCTTATGACACCCAGCGGGACTATGTCTCTTTGTGCTAGACTGTGTGAATTAACAAACGACCGCACAATACTCGCTTGCAGCATGTATGGTCCGTACCGTTCCGCTTTGCGCCCGTCGTTAGCGAGATAGTTCCATTGAACCGTATATGGTGATGCCCTGTTTTTCGCCACTCCCCTCATATCATCGTCCCGCCCTTTGCACACTCACTCTTCAGGTTGTGCGAACGCACCTCTGAGCTTCGGCGCAGCAATCGCTCGTTGGCCCCTCTAGATAAACCAGTAAATGTCGCAGCCCATCGTACGAAATCACGCCCTCGTTTGTGTTTGCTCACGGACGTAAGAGAGCAGATAGTATGGCCCTCCAACTCCTTTTCCGGTTAACCCGCTGGCCTTCCACCCACCAAATGCCTGAACGCCCGGCCAAGCGCCGGTCGTTGCGCCGCCACGTCGATTCGCGTAACACACGCCGAACTGCATCGACGCGAAGAAACGCTCAACCTCGCCTCTATCTTCAGAAAAAATGCCTGCCGTCAGTCCGTATTCAGTTGCGTTAGCCTCTCGTAAGCCCTCTTCGAGTGACGTTATGGTATCGATGAGCAGAAACGGTACGAATAGCTCCTCGTTGAAAAGGCGATGTCCTCGCGCCAGTCCCATCATGATGGTCGGCCGTACGTAGCAGCCCTTGCTCAAAACACCGTCGCGCAGCACTGTTCCACCCGCTATGAGGATCGCTCCATCTGTAAGGCCGACTTTGACCGCATCGGCGAACTTCGTGCGTGCCGTCTCGTCAATGAGGGGGCCAACAAAAACGTCGGTCTTGCGCGGGTCGCCCACAATAAGCTGCTCGGTCTTAACACGGAGCTTTTCGATGAAGTCAGAGGCTACTGACGATTCAACGTACACGCGCGACGTTGCGCTGCATTTCTGCCCGCTGTAGCCGAAGGACCCCCTGAGCACGCCTTCGACCGCCTTGTCGAGGTCAGCGGAAGCTGTGACGATAGCAGGATTCTTGCTGCCCATTTCTGCGACAAATGGCTTAGGGTAAGGTTGTCGTACGGCGAAGTTGCGCTGCAACCATATTCCTGCGTCACGTGACCCTGTAAATGCGATGCCGGCGACGTCAGGGTGGGCGACTGCGACCACTCCAAATGGTTCTCCTGGACCGGTTATGACGTTCAGCGCGCCTCCTGGAACCCCAGCTTGCTCCCACGCGGCGAACAGCTTCAAACCAGTCAGTGGCGCTTTGCTCGTCGGCTTAAACACGACCGTATTCCCGGTGAGGAGTGCCGCTGAAATCATGCCTGCCGCGAGAACGAGCGGGAAATTGAAAGGGGAGATTACCACCCACACACCATACGGCCGCATAGTGCTGACACTCCACTCTCCGGTTACCTGCGACATGGGAAGGGTAAGGCCCTCTTGCTCTTCGAGGATGGTACTGTTGTACCTCAGCATTTCGACCGCTTCACATACCTCAGCAAGGGCCTCGGACCTGTTTTTTCCCACCTCGTACGTCATAAGTGCAGCAAGGAGGGCCCCGTCTCTCTCTAAGCGGTCCGCGACAATGCGAGTGATCCGCACGCGTTCTGCCCAATCAGTTTGACTCCATTCCGGAAACGCCTCTTTCGCCTCGCCGACGGCTGACTGTGCCTCTGCCTCTCCGCCCTTTTGAAACGTGCCGATGACGATGTCTTTATCGATGGGCGATCGCGTCTCAAAATCCTCGATAGCAGCCACTCGCCGCCCACCGATGAACATTGGGTGGTGCTTTCCTAACTCTCCTTGCACCGCTTCCAGCGCCCGTTCGTATCCCTTGTGGATGTCTCTGCTATCGAGAAGCGAGGTGTAAGTGAGCTTTTTCTTTTTCGGCATGTTCGGGTCCTCCTAAGCGAATCATTTGAGAGAACACTACTTTTTCACGCTCGATTTGCCCTGCCTGTATAATATGCTATCGTCTCACTAGGTCTACTTTTTGCTATTGTTTAAGATGTATTAATCGTCGACGCATTGCATTTTATCAAGTCGGGCGGAGGCTGGAAGTACGCGAAAAAACAGGGGGGATACGTCGGCCCTTTATGGAGCTTAACTTTTATCCGCGTAACCGAAAGATACTAGACATAGCCAGCTTTGAAAGAACTAATACGAAAAGGTCGATCAAATGAAATCAGACCCCGTAAAGAGCGAACCCTATGGTCGCATCAAGCGAACGATGGAGTCTATTGCCGGAAGAGTTCGAAAAGAGGCAGACTCCCTCAACAGTGCTGAGGTGAATGCATTTGTCGCTGAGATCATTACGACGTACGAAGAGCGGCATCGTATATTCGTTCTTGGAGAAGGAAGGTCGGGTTTGGTCGCGCGTTCTTTTGCTATGCGCTTAATGCACTTGGGTTTCGATGTTTATGTCTTTGGGGAGGTCGTCACCCCTGCTGTACGCGAAAACGACCTCGTGATCGCTGTTTCAGGGACAGGCGAAACGGCTCCTGTCAACGAAATGGCGAGGATTGCCAAGCAGCACGGGGCCGGAATTGCTACCGTCACCTCCAATCCGGACTCGTCCCTAGGGAAGCTTTCTGCAAAAGTTGTTACCATCCGGGGTCGAACAGAAGCTGATGACGTGAGCTTCTTAGAGCGCCAGGTGACGGGCATTTCAATCACTCTTACGCCGTTAGGAACGCTGTTTGAGATTAACGTGATGGTATTCTTGGATAGCGTCATTGCAGGTCTCATAGCGATTTTGGAGAAAAAAGAGGAAGAACTAGAAGAGCGGCACTCAAACATGAGAAGCTAAGGCGAAGCGTCGTCAGCCTACCCGAACGCTAGTCGTACATCGTGAAGCGTTGCCCATCCACGCGCTTTTCAACGAAGCTCGTCTCATAGCGCCTCCGCCCGACACGGTTAAAAGCGTGTGCATTAAGTAGTAAGGGTGTAGAGCGGATACAGCAGGTGACTCTAGCATGGAAAGCATAATCCTTTACGTGCTGCTAGGAGCGACGGCCGGAGTTTTAAGCGGTTTGCTGGGAATTGGCGGCGGCATCATACTTATCCCAGCGCTCGTGCTAATTATCGGGCTCACTCAGCACCAAGCGCAAGGCACCACGCTTATTCTGTTAACGGCACCGTTTGGGCTACTGGCTGCTCTGACGTACTACCAAAGCGGCTACGCGGACTTGAAAATAGCGGCATTTCTTGGCATTGGCTTCTTTTTTGGAGCTTTTTTCGGGGCAAAAGTCGCAACAAATATCCCAGATGTCGTGCTAGAAAAGATCTTTGGTGTGGCGCTTTTACTTGTCGCGTTGAAAATGCTTCTTAGCAAATAGCCTCGGAAACCTTTTTTTGCTCTCCGATTTAGGACACATTACGACTAAAAAATAGAAGAGAGGACGCACGTTACCCCAAATAAGAAGGGAAAGTGTTATACAGCCTTAAGATTATGAAGGAGATTGGTAAATCAAACCCTCGCATCAGCTAAAGGCCGCTATCAAGCCTATTAATGGCTCGCCGTAGGGGTTCACGTTGAGTGGCTTTTCGCAAGTCGAGAGCGTGAGGCGTCTGACGATACCAGGATCAAGGAGGTTAAAAGGATGGGTCTTATTAAACTGATGTTTCTGCCATTGAGAATGCTGATTTCGCCCGTAATGGCTCCGTTGCGCATGTTAATGTGGCCATTCAAGATGGCATTTCGTTTCGGCACGGTGATGCTGCTGTTCGCGCAGCTAATGGTAATGTTGTTCTTGGCTGCCATGTTCGTCTTGTTCACCGTTGTTCCAACCGTCATGTTTGTATTATATTGGATAATGAAGAAAAAGAAGCACATGGGGCGGCTGGGAAAGCATGGAAAAATGCATATGTGCATGCCCACACCCCGTCAGTTTAAACCTTAACTTGGACAAAATAACGGCGCTGCCAAATTAAAGAAACGCCTGCCGTTAATTTGCTATAAAAGCGCGCGCTGGCTTTTTTTGCGCTTGAGAAGCTTGCCAGTCTTATAAACGACGATATTGCCATCAAGCAATAGATGCAAGGGTTCGAAAAAACGGTTGAAATAGTGCAGGGCCAATCGTTTTTCTTGACTCGACTTTTAGCTATTGTTGGGCATCAGATCAGCCGTAGAACACGAGATAGAAGAAACGCTAGTATAACTGTATCATTGCACTTAGATCTCTTAATGCACGGAAACCACCTTGGCTTCGCGCTTTGAGCTTAGCAACGTTCAATGAGCGTTGGCGCTATTTTGCGACAAAAGTGCGCGAAGGACACTGACTCGTCTCTCGGTCACCTGGTACATCGTGGCCGAAGCAGTTGCCCTTACTATCATCGATTGGCTTATAGAATTTACAATCCTTGCACGTTGGCATGAGCACATCCTCCTTTGGCTGTTAGAAAAGACTTGTTGCCGTGTTATATGTACTCTCTGTTACCGCTGACCGAATGATTAATCCGACTCCGGGCCTAACGGGCGAAGGAAAAGGTGCCGACGATGCAACGAGGAATGAACCGTTATGAAGAACAAGAAGGTGTATGAGACGACACTGCGGCTTCACGATATCAACCACCTCTTTGAAGACCCAAACATTTCACCGTTTTCTGACTACTACCAACCGTACAGTTTCAAAACAGGTATGGATTACGTCGTCGATGAGTTGTATAGCCACCCATCAGCAAAGGAGATCAAGCTTAAAGTGCTGCTTCCCGCAGAGCAGATAACGCCGGATTTGGAGGCGAAGACGCTGGAAGCCGTTCGTAAATACTCTGAAGCCTGGGCACAGAACGCGAGACAGGGACAAGACATCGCACGATACAAAGGCCTGCGCACGTTGCGAGTGGGCATTCTCGCTTTTTTTATGTTGACCGGGCTCGCGCTGTGGTTCGGATCATATGCGAGTTTTGGGATCAGGCTGCTGAGCGAGGGTCTGCTTATTGGCGGATGGGTGCTCTTGTGGTGGCCGCTTGACGCTTTGGCATTCGGCGTATGGGAGAACCGGCTGGAAGAGAGCGCATATAAAGCGTTAAAAAATTTGCAGCTCACGATCAGTGCAGAGTGATACCGCGTCTTGGTTGATCCATTAATTGGCTCGGCCGGATTCGGATCGGCGACCTCCGCCGTGTAAAGGCTCGTTTTCGGGCTTTCGACTTGCCTCGAGCCCGCATACCCAGCAAGACCACGAGCCCGCAGGTCATTTTGGACACAAGTTCTTTCTGAACTTGCACTACCGTTTACCCAAGAAGAACTCTTAAGCCACGCGGAGCGACGGAAATATCGGCTCTCCAAGTATTCTGTCGACTGGATTGCGCGCGCACAAAAAGCGGTATGGGACTGCACAAACGGTTCAATCAGCAAGGGGACCATAGAAAAACTGCGTCTTTTTGTGTTAAACAAGTACCAGAGCGAGTATTCTCACGTTAAGGTCCTGAGTTTTGCAAAGGCGTTTCTGAAGTTCTTGACCAAAGCAAGGTTAGATAGCCGCTATCATGCTTTTGAGGTTTTTCTCGAACGGCCAAGAGCGATCAAAGCACGAAACAACGTGACTAGTCGCATAGTCACAAAACAAGACATTGAGAACGTTCTTGCACACATCGGCAATGCAAAAAGGATGGGTCGATCGGCAATTATAGGGCTCAGCATACACTGCTTTTGTTCTATTCGGTGCCTTTACCGGTCAGTGTAGCTTAGCAACGATGGTAAACTCACCGTCGGGCAGCTTAGAGAGGCACTGCGATCTGACAAGCCCTGTATTGAAGTGAAATCAGCGCAGGACAAAATAAAGATGCAGCACTATGTCCCCGTCCATCAACAAGTGATAAGGCGATTCAACCCCTCTTAGTCGGGAGAAGTGACGATGACTCATTGTTTGAATACAACTCGATCGTGATGTGGATAAAACGACAGAAGATTCCGCTTACACAAATAGTGACACATTTTATACTCGGCGATCTGTGGAAGTTCGCTGAGCAATATGGCGATTTTATTCAGTGGGATCAGTCAAACAAGAACTACATACTGACACATGGCGTTTCTGGGGTCGATTGGCGGTTCTACAAGCATCCGCGTCCTCAGCACGTCTATGACATCTATATGAAATACTGGAAAGACGTCGACTTCGTTACCTGAGAAGGTATTCGACATACGGCTGAAGCTGGCTTGATCTCTGCCGTAACTCACGAAATCAAGAAAGCACACCGCTACGAAGGCACGCATGGTCAGACCAGTCACAATGCAAAAATTTAAGAGGCTAAAGCGGAAAGCTGTTTCTGGTATAAAACTGATCTGGAGAGAATGATAATGGACATCAAAACAGCAGTCGAAATAGCCCTTCAGAAAAAAAGTCAAAAAAACCTGACCTTTGACGATCTATCCGAAAAGACAGGAAGGAGTCCCATGTTTATTGCTGCTGCGCTTAACGGCATGCAGCGATTAAATAACACAGATCTAGACACCATAGCGCAAGTGCTTGAGCTTGATGCAGAAACGAAGGCAGCTTTTGCGCAGATGCCCGTGCGGCTCGAGCCGCCTATGACCGCGGATCCCTTCAAGTATCGCCTGATGGAGATGGTAGGGGTCTATAGCGACGCGCTTCGACAGCGAATGCAAGAGCTCTTTGCAGACGAAACGGGACGAGGCGGGGACGCCATACCGAGTGCTATCGACTTTACAATCGACTTGCAGCGCGGCGTCGGCAAAGCTGGAGACCCGAGGATCATCATTACCCTCGATGCGAAATACCTTCAGTACCGGGAGTTCTAAGCGCAAACCGACTTTTGCATTTCACTGACGGCGTTAGAGTTAGCGTTCCGCTCTTTATAGTAATTATCGACACCCGTTGCCAGAACGCGTTTACGGGTGAACGTAAAGCACTCAGAGATATTAGCTTATGGCACACATTCATCTGCCGGATGGAGTGTTTTCGCTCCAGTGGGTGATCGTCTGGTGGGCGCTCGCGTTGATCGTGCTTGCCATAGCGCTCCTAGTCGCACGTCGCCAGACTATCGCCACCCAACGGATCGTCACTGCAGCATTGCTCGCCGCCACATCGTTTGCTATATTTCAGGTGAACATTCCGTTCGCCGGCGGGGTACATATGAACCTCACCCCGCTCATCGGCATTCTTGCCGGCCCGGCCATCGGATCGCTGGTCGTGTTGGTTGTCAACATCCTCAGCGCAGCCATCGGCCACGGCGGGTGGGGGTTGATCGGGGCAAACACCCTTGTGAACGTCAGTGAGGTCGCGAGCGCGTATTACCTCTTCTATTATGCGACCCGCCGTTTTGAACTCTTCACCCGCGGAGCGGTCGCTGCGTTTGGCGGGTTGCTCGTCGGAAACGTCCTGTCGGTGCTTATCATCGTGATTTCGGGAATACAGGGGAGTCCCCTTTCAGGCAGTGCGCTACTCGTGTTCACGCTCCAGGTTCCCCTCTTGAACTTGGTCGTGGCCGTGGGCGAGGCGATTGTAACGGGATTTGTGGTGGAGTATTTGGGCAGGGTGCGGCCTGATATGCTCGCCCTACGAAACGTTGGCGGTGCTTGACGTGAAGTGGCAATATCTCCTATTGGCGGCTGTCTTCATTGGCGCGATCGCTCTCTCTCTTTGGACAGCCACGCGAGTCGACATGCGTGACATCGAACGAGGGCTCACCAATATCTCCGAGAATGAGCATGAAGGCGTTATCGAAGGCGGAAACGTCCCCCTATACGTCGCAATCGTCGCAACCCTGGTTTTTATCGCCATCGTTGCTTTTATTTATCAGTCAAAATATCGATGATGGATGTGATTCGACCAAGCAGCGACATTTAGGATGGCACCGACCCATGTACGTCCTGCAGATTCTTTTCATTGAACTGCAGATACACGGCAGTCATGTGAGAATAGATGCCCTATTGAGGCTCCAACCCATAACCTGCCATATCAATTATCGACATCCGCTGCCTGAGCATGTATATGACGTCTATATGAAATATTGGCGGGATATCAACCTCATGCATCAAGACGGCTAATGTCGCCTTCAGATTACGTAATTTCTCTGGCCTTGCAGAATATTAATCCATGACTTCACGCTGAAAAAACCTCTTCACTCCAGGTCGAGTCAGATAAAACAAGAATGCGACTGCGATAATCACTCCAGATATTCCAGCGATTCCACCGCCCGAAGCGACTGAAGCCGCATCTCCTATTCCATTCACTGCAAATACTATTATGACGATCCACCAAGCCCATTTCATGCCTTTTGGTAACCCGTACACTGCACAAAAAAGAATCAAGCCAAGACTCACCCCCGGATAATACGAGTTTTAACCTCTCTGTTGGCTAGGATCATTCAAATCCTGCGTATGTTATGACACACGGAATCAGCGGAGTTGATTGGAAGCACTATAAACATCCGTTGCCGGAGAATGTCTTTAACGTGGATATGAAGTCCTGGGCGGATGTGGTTTTGCCTTTAAGAAAAGGATCGCCTACCTAAGCGTAGCGGCGCGCGACCTTGGCTAGAACCGCTCTCTCAGCCGAGCGTAAAAGCGAGAATCATCCGCGCGCACGAAGTCTACACCTAACTTCATTTGTCTATCATGAACGAGATCGGGGGCACGTGCGTACGCGCGCTGCTATTACTTGAGATGTGCGCTGAAGAAACCGCACACCTTCGTCCACGCTTCGTCTCTCGCGGCGGCATTGGCGCTCTCAGTGCCGCCAAGGGCCATGCCTCCTGCACCGATCGAGCGGGCTGGCGCGAGTCGACTTGGTCCCGCAAGGAGGTGGCCCGCGCCATCGTACCGCAGATGTTGCAAGGAAAAGCGGAAGTTGTGCTGTTTGAGCCGTCCGACGACCCGTTCGCACATCATGCTCGAAGGCCAAATGGCGTCATCCGTCCCGGAGACTAACAAAATGGGGCCGTTGATACACTCGACGCGAATCACGGCGCGCTCTACTGCTTGCCGGTCTTGCAGGCTGCTGAGGTACAACCCCAGATAAAAGCCATACCGCTTTACGCAGTCGTAGTCCATTTGGTAGGGCACAAAGGGCACTGGCGTGCCGCCAAGCGTCCACGAGGATTTCGGCGTTGGCGCGCCGGACCACGTCTCATCGATGCCTTGGAAGACCACGTGACTCGGGGAGTATGCGACGACGGCCCCGATCTCTCGATACGTCGCGCTGACAAGCAACGCGGCTTCGCCGCCTTTCGAGGTGCCCACGATGCCGATCCTGTTTGGCTCAACCGACGGCTGCGAGCGCATCCATTCGATTGCTGACTTGAAATACTCGAGCGGGATCTCTTCAAGCCGAGCAGGCAGGTGTTCGAGTCCAAAGTACGCAAGCGCGAGCGCCGCATATCCCTGCTCTGCGAGGAGCGAGCCGACCGTGCTCGTACTGCCCAAGCCGCCGCCGGCGCCGCCTATAACGATGACTCCCGGGTGCGTGCCAGACGTTGACGGACAATGAAAATTGGCGACGATGCCGTACTCTCCCACCGCTGTTGTCTGCATGAGGTCACCGGTCCGCCCTACGCTTTGATGTCTAATAAGACTATGCGCCCCAAGACGTCCGTCGCCGCTGCTCAGCGTTTCAGCAGCTACTTATAGTCAAAGGCAGTAGCAAGCGCATCGATGAACGAATTTGAAAGTCGATGGGCGTTGCCCGATTTGCGGAGCGCTATCAAATGGTGCGCGGGGCGAAATGGGCAGAACATCCGCTGCGTCATCGATATACTCGGAGAATACGCGCGCGAAGATCGCCAGTCGGCTGATTCGGTTGAGGCTTATTTGGCCGCTGCGAAGGCTATTGCTGACCACGGGTTAGATGCATCGTTAACCGTCAAATTGAGTGCTCTAGGGGCTCTTTTTGACCAAACAGGATGCCGAAAAAACGTGCGCAGAATCGTTCAAGAAGCGGCACGGCTCAACGTCGGATTTGAGATCGACATGGAAGGGCCGGGCCTCGTCACATTCGCGATCGACGTGGCAGCTGCGTGCGCAGAAAAAGGGCATCGAGTAAGCCTTGCCCTTCAGGCGTACCTTGACCGCACACGTGATGACCTCGAACGGGCATCCGAGTCAGGTATCACCGCGCGGATCGTCAAGGGCGCATACGTCGGCTCAACGACGGACTTTGCTGAAATCCAGCAGCGTTTCAAGGAGCTTGTAAGCGTCCTACACGCACGACCGACTTTTTTTACAGTCGGGACACACGATCCCGAACTCCTCGAGTGGACGAAGGCGCAAATGGGGGCAAACCGGACCTTAATCGAGTTTGGCTTCCTCAGAGGTCTTGCTGATCGCACGAAGATCGCGATGGCGAAAGAGGGGTGGCTGGTTTCGGAATACGTGCCGTTTGGTGAGAATCACGCAGCGTACGAAGCAAGGCGTCAAAAATACTTGGACGAGCTTCAGAATCTAGGCAGGATATCCGTTCCCTAGGCGCCATAGAAGATGCAACGCTATGGCGAACTAGAAGTTCAAAACGCTAGCGCGCGCTTCTTTTCCTAAGACCCAATATGTCGCAATTCCGGCAGCCAGAAGCCCCCCCCGTAATCGCAAGATACGGCAGTAACGTGCCACCTTCGATAATCCCGTCGCTGCCCTCGTGACTTCCATTGCCGGTGGCCGTGATCCTGCTTTCGATATCGGGCAAGTGAGTCTGACAGCTATCCAAAGAGACAGGGCGATGAACGCAACGAATAGTGCTAAAAGTGCAAGATATTGGCGTTTCGCGAAATTCTCCTTTTGGTGTTTCGGAGCTGTAATTGCGTGGGGGGTTCAAAGCCGCACAAGAAGCAAGGCCATTTCTTTATTCAGACAAGCAGCACAACCCGACCTTTCGCGGTCTCGCCGGCGCTGAATACGGCGTTAGTATTGACGATGGGTGGGTTAGCGCGATGCACGTTCTGTGACTCTAAAGGAGATCCCACTAAGCGCTTGGATTGCTTCGCTGCGATGTTAAGGCGAGCATGGCTTCTTCGCGGGCTTTAAGCCATCTGCATGTGACTCTGCGCAAGCGTGGCAGGACTTTTACTCTGTTGTTAGATTCGCCCGCACGCAGATTATAGCAGTTTAGCCCAAGCTACGCTCATTCTTCAGTTCGATGCATCGAGGCGCTCTTTTTTATTCCCGAGCTTGCACAGGCCGGGGATGGGTTACACCCATCTCCCGAGAATGCCTGAGACTATCGACTCTAATCCGAAGATTGCTAGGAACACCGCGAGCAGGAACACGATCGTTTCCAAGCCTAGACCCGGGAATATTATCACGGCAAAACCAATGATAATGCCGAGTATCCCGACGATGAGACCTCCTGCTGTACCGCGCGTGGCACTAGCTATCCCGGCAAACAACAATGCTAAGCCTAACAGATAGACGAGCGTCAGTGATCCGTAGATTGCCGGATAGGCAATTATGTAGGCGGCGATTATGATCGCCAGCGCCGACAGAATCAGATTGAGCAGTCGGCGCCATCCGGTAATACCTTTGGCAAATACTCGTATGAAGTAGTCAATTCCAATGATAATTAAGGCGATTGCTAGGAAAAGTATGAGCGTTGCTATTGCGGCTCTTGGATACGCAATAACGTAGCCGGCCAGGACAACGATGATAAGACCTGCGATGATCTCAAGGATTCGGAGCCACATAGAACTCTTATTTTGATCAGCAGTAACAAATTCCATTCAATTTTCACCTCCTTAGGTTTTTTAGAAGCCATGTGCATTAGCGTGTTATATCGGTTCCGGTTTGTCAGTTTAGCCGTGAAAAATGCGAATAGTGGACATCACACAGTAGCGCCTCGAGTCAGAATCTTCCCATAAGAATGTCACGCAGAAAGGAACCGTGAGCTCTCCTCTAAGCTCTAGGTATGGCAAAAAAAGAAAGAGAGCGGCGTGTTAGCCGCTTTTGCTGCTTGCTCCCGCTGCGATGAGATTGATCCCGAACAAGCCGAAGATCAGGGCCATCAACCAGCCGATAAGTGTTTCACCAAGCGCGCTGGGCCAAATGATCACTCCTATAGCAATCAGCAATACTATCACACCGATTACTATACTTCCTGTTCTGGCCCAAGGTGGCACTCCCGCTCCTACCTCGAATCCTGAGAACGCTATTCTTCCGATTGCGGTTAGTAACAGCGCGAGCGCAAATAGGAAGATGACCAACGCATTGCCTAGGTTCGGGTAAATAATGCAATAAGCCCCTAGAGCTAGAACAATAATCCCCAGTATGACGTTGAGTATTCTGGTCCATGCCGAAAGGACGTCTGAAGTAGCTCCGCGTACTGCTAGGAGCAACCCGAGGATTATCAATCCTATCGCAAGCAAGGTCCTGACTAGGCCAACTCCAAGGCTTGGATAAAAAACGAAGTACACTGCTATAACAAGAAGAATTATGCCGGCAATGATCTCAAGGAGACGAGACCACATTGGGGTACCTTTTTCAGCCATTTTGATTTCACCTCCTCTATAAATTGTTAGTTTTATGCTGCGTCAAGAGTTTATTTATATTTGCCGATTTGTTAAGTCAATCTGCTCGATTTTCCGCGTTTTCGGCGCTTTTAGAGCACTGTCAAGAGCTTACGCAGTTTTAAAGACGATAGTGTGAACAGCGACTCCAGCTAGGCAACTAGTCAACCGCTTCTAGGTGCGATATAACAGCGTTACTGCGTCACAGATGGGTGTAACAAACCTTCTTATAGCGGTTTGCGTAAGACTTGTTTGCCAAGACCATTCAAGGCGGTTTGTTGCAGCGCCACACGTTACGTGATGTTGTTTCCTTAGAAGGTGTTTTTAAGAACAAACCATGACCTCAGTTTGGTAGCACTGCCCCAAAGGAGAATGCGTGGCGCTGCCTCCCCCTTTTAAGAGTGAATAGATATCTCAGCGAATATCATTAACTCAACGCCCTGCTAGCGTTCAGCATCCTCGCGTTCGTTTTGCCACAGCGACGCTACGAGCAGTGATAAAAACAGTTTAGTAGCAAAAGCTGGCGTAACCAGCAAGTTAGCACTCCTCCTCGAATTTTTAGGCATAGGTGACTCGGTTGTAGGAAGGCACTTCTACGCTAAGCCGTAATCTCCGCCCAAGTACTAGTTAAGGGCAGAAACGTTCATTTCAGCAATTTGTGGACTCATTCACGCGCATAGAAAGAAAAGCATAATCAAGGAGCTTGACTATACAACGGTAAATGTGATCTCATGGACACGATGAACATCGAAAAAATCCAAAAAAAGCTGCAAACGGATTGGGCCGACTGGACTGACGACGAAAATAAATGCATAACCATATGCAAAAAACAGCTAATGGCCGCAATTCAGATTGTCAACGCTTATCTCGTGAACTATGATCTCATAACACGAATTGAAAAAGACCCCACTCCGAAAGTCTGTGAGTTTTGCGAGAAGACGTACAAGGGGGCGGAACCAGTCTGTGACACATGTCTGTTAGACATGAAATTCAGACTCCGTAGGCTCAGCTATTTATTAAGCGAAGAGGACATACGCAAAATATATACTGAACCCATCGTTCTGTGACTTGGCCGCTTCACTGAGAAGAAACTTTTTTGCATTACATATACAACTCTCATTTAATCGTAGTCCAGTTAGCTGTCTGACCCTTACGTTCGTTTTGCCCCAAGCGACGTCACGCGAGTGACACACGCAGTCAAGAGGTAAAAGCCGGTTTAAGCAGCAAGTTAGCGCACGTGCTGCATGTTTTTAGGCATAGGTGACTCGGTGGTCGGAATGCACTTCTACGCTGAGCCGTAATCTCTACTAAAAGCTAGGAGAGGGTAGAAACGTTCATTTCAGGCAATGTGTAGACTCATTGATGCTCATAGGATAATAAGAATAATCAAGTAGTTTGACTATACAAGGGTAAATGTGATCTCATGGACACGATGGACATCGAAACAATCTACAAAAAGCTGCAAACAGATTGGGCCGACTGGACTGACGACGACGACGATCATTGCATAACCATATGCAAAAAAGAGCTAATAGCCGCAAATCAAGCAATCAACGCTTATCTCGTGAACTATGATCTAAAGACAAGAATTGAAAAGGACCCTACCCCGAAGGTCTGTGAGTTTTGCGAGAAGACGTACAAAGGGGCCGAACCAGTCTGTGACAAATGTCTATTAGACATAAAATTAGGCCTTCGTAGGTTCAGCTTTTTATTAAACGAGAAGGACATGCGCAAGGTATATGGTGAGCTTTTAGATCGGTAACTTAGCTCCCCTCAAAACTACCGGATCTTGAATAATATTCTCGTTTTTGAAGGCCAAAAAGCAGTAGTTTACGTCATCGTTGTTACGGCTGGTGTATGGAGTTCCAGGTAAGCACGCTGATTATGCAATGCCTGGACAAGGTTGTAAGTATTTAAGCACTAGCGTGCTGCGTACCGCTGTAGGGAATTAATACGGCAATACAAGACCGATCATTTCGTCTTAAGGGCGCTTTTTGATGATTTTAAAATGGCTTCCACGCGTTAGTCCATAAAGTAGTCAAGCGCCTCTGGACAGCGGTTCGTTAGCTGTTCGTAGAACCTCCGCGTGAGGTCTCGCGTGCTTGTATCGAGAGCGTGCTTATAAGCTTCGACGAGAGGAGCTGGCAGCTTCCTTTTTCGCTTCATAATGGTAACGACGGTCTCTACGGATACATCAACCTCTTCCGAGGAACTCCAGATGCTGTCTGTCATGCTATTACGGTTAATCCGTCTTTCTAGATAAGACCGCCTTAATTTCTTCTGCGCCTCCAAAGCGAGATTGCCAGCCCACGCCTTATGGCCGACTGATTAACAGACACCGCTCTAAGCGATTTATGATAGTGTGACTAAAAGAACTCAATTGTGCGAACGGCTGTAAATAGTTATCAGCAAATCGATTAGAGCCAAAACCACCCCGCTGATCACTCTCGCAATGAACAATTCTGTATTTTCAATTTCAGTTACGTCAAGTCTTTGCCGTTGATGCAATCTTGAGCAGTCCGGCGATTATTAGATAATAACCGGCCAAACCTTTCCAATTACCCCACCGCTGTGCAACGTCCCTGGCCTGCGTGCTGGTAATTAGTCTGTTATTACAGTAGTAATGAGCGATCCATCTTCGCAATCCGAGATCGTCGGCAGGAATAACGTCTAGTCGGTTGAGGCCCCGTAATGCTGTGAGTTCAGCGGTCCACATACCCACGCCGCGCAAAGCGCGCAGATGATCGAGAATCTCCTGCGTGTCAGGGCTCAAGCGCAGCTTCTCTAAATCAACTTCTCGGGTGGAGATACGTTGGGCAATCTGCGTAATGTACTCTGCCTTTCTAAAGCTCAATCCACAGCGTCGCAAACTGTCGAGGGACGAGACAGCAAGTTGCTCTGGTGTTGGAAATGCATAGTACTGATTACCGTCAACCAGCAAAACGTCGCCGAAGGTCTTAATCACCCTATGTTGCAGAACGCGCGCCACGCTGAGTGAGATCTGTTGCTCAACGATCGAGTCGAAGAGCGCCTCGAAGACCGTGGCAGTCTCCGGATTTTTCAATCCTCGGAGCTGTCGAGCGAGCCCTATCATTACTGGATCATCGTGAATTGCCAGATAAAATTCAGCGACGTCTAGACGAACGTTGAACACTGAACTTATGACTGCGCGCGCCGCGGCGACGTCGCGATTGGTGAGCGAACGATCGCTAGTGAATGTCACTCGCAATTGCGGCGTTTCTACCGATCCGGTCGAGGTGACGGTCGCTAGCATCAATTTGTCGCCTGTTCGCAGCACCTTTCGATACGCTCCATCGTAATATTGTGCAATTCTGGGATCGCCGTCAGTAAAAATGTGCGAGCTTAACGCGAAGTCAAAAGGAGGAGTCGGGTTTATAACTCTTGTTAGGCGCACCTGTTCGTCTTTCCGCATAAGATCATCTGCTACCAACTTTCGCGAGCGAAGCTACATCGTTCTTTCAATCTTATTTTCCATTTTTATGTGTGCTCTACCAGGATGACCGTGACGTTGTCTGAACCGCCTTCCGCGTTTGCAAGCTGGACGAGTCGGGCGCACTTGCGATGTAGGTCCGTTACTTTCTCAGCAATGATCGCTGTGTAGATCATATGATCTGTAATCGCCTCGGTCAATCCATCAGAGCAGAGCAATAGGTATGACCCGCAATCCCAAGAAAAAGTCCCGAGCTCAGTTTGCGTGTGAGCTCCAAATCCAAGCGCCCGCGTAATAACGTGTCGATAAGGGTGATGCTGCGCCTCTTCGGGAGCGAGATGCCCCGAGGAGACCAGTTCTGCAACAAGTGAGTGATCGTTCGTTATGCACCTGATGTCGCTTCGGGTTGCGAGATATGCGCGGCTATCTCCGACGTGGGCCACAAAAACGTATTCTAAGGTTGCGAGACAAGCAACGACAGTTGTAGACATACCATACAACGATCGGTCTCTGCTTGCTTTTTTGTTAATAACCTCGTTAGCTAACGCAAAAGCGTTTCGTAAGGTCGAGAGAGGCGCTTGATCACCGACGTTGTCTATTACGTAATTTTCGATCTCGTTAACGGCACAGCGGCTCGCTATTTCACCTGCCGGAGCGCCTCCAACTCCATCTGCTACTACGGCTAAACCAAACCGCTCGTTTATGCGAAATGCGTCTTCATTTTTCTCTCTTCTGTTTCCTATGTCGGTCTTTGCTGCAAATTTCAAGCTTTGCCCATATCTCATTTATTTGGTTCTTTTTGCTGTGAAGAGGGCCATACGTGCGTTCGCCCGTCAGACATTTTCGTGAACTCCCTCGTACTAGCATAGCGGGCCGTTAGCTACTTTACGATTTCGCCTGAAGTTGAGCATCCGTTCCAAAAAATGTGTATTTTAACGGATAGAAGCGGTCAGGAAAGGTCTCACGTGCAGCTAGTGGCTTGGAGGTAGCTTCCATATCTCGTTAGTCTTCAAGTGCCTGGGCGAGTATATACGACAACTACAAACGAAGGAGAGAGCCTACTGCGAAGATTTAACGCGCGCTTTACGAGGAGGCGATTATGGACTATCACAACATCCTAGTCGGAACCGATGGAACGGTAATCATGGATGCCGTTTTCGACAAATGTACGTATCTCGTCCGGTTGATGGGGGCAACGATCCACGTAGCGTACGTTTTAGACATTACGGGCCTTGGCGCTCAGCCGATCGACGCGACATGGGGAGAGATGTACGTCATTGTCAAATCAGTAGCGAGGCGATTCCTCAAGGTAGCACGAGAAGCGCTTGTAAAGCGAGGCGTAGCAGAAGCGTCAGTTACAGCTATCTTGCTTGAAGGATACCCGGTTGAAGAAATGAATGCGTACGTCAAAGACCACGCTATAGACCTCAGCATTATAGGAACGCACGGAAGGAAAGGCTTAGATCGACTGCTCGTAGGCAACCTAACCGACAAGCTCATCAGGACAGCTACGGTCAAGTGCTTGTCGTGCACGGCGCGTAAATGGGCGATCTAAGCATGAAACGGCGAATTTGGGAGCTAAAGAAGCAATTTCGTATAGCTAGGTGTCTGGCGTTGATGATATGGGTTGGTGCGGGAACCACAGCCGAAAGCTGGGACATATGTGACAAAATGTGTCGCGGCGCTATGCGCTGAATGAGATCCACGGTTAATATCTTCTTATAAATATTATTGAATAAATATATTAAATATGAAGACAAGTACATGAGCATGCTAATGGGGCGATACCTCGGTGGGGGCGTTGCGTGCAGGCCTACTTGCACGATTGCCTAATTTCCTTACACCTAAAGGCTTTTTTGGATTCACCTCCCTAGCTACAAGGCAAGGTTAAACGGCGACGCCCTCTATCCCCTCCATTAGCCACACTTTCAAATCTGCAATGAAACTCTTAGATCACACTTTTTGTTCGTGTAGTACCAAAGGGCGGTTGCATTTGCGTTACGTTTAGCTTTATCACTCAACCTTGTGAAGCGAAATATCCCCGCAGAGTGAAAGGGGCTATCAAGCGGTGCTCCAAAACTAGCTTCGACACGAGGGCTTGGTTTTCCAATGCGGCTTATAAAAACGTAGTAACGATAAGCCCTACACTTAACCCGATCATGATAACTACGGTCGTCCAAGTAATGTAGTTGTAGATCTTCGAATTTACGTGGTCACCCATCACCCGCTTGTCGTTAACGATGACGAGCATAAATATCAGGACGATAGGTAGAAGAATCCCATTGATAATTTGAGAAACGTACAGTATAGTGAGCAAGGGGGCGTTCGGGATCATTATTATGAGCGCACCTACCGCGATGATCCCCACGTAGAGGCCGTGAAATACCGGCGCTTCGCTGAAACTCTTCGAAACGCCAGCTTCGAGACCCAAGCCTTCGCTCACGACGTACGCCGTGGAAAGCGGTAATATGCTGGCTGCGAACAGGGAAGCGTTGAGAAGGCCAAACGCGAAGAGGACACCCGCATATTGTCCCGCTAATGGGAGCAATGCGGCTGAGACATCGGCGACGTTGTTGACCTGGACTCCATTTGTAAAGATTGTTGCGGCGCATAACACCACGATGAAAAAAGCGACGACGTTTACGATGATCGCGCCGGTGAAGGCATCGATTCGTGAATAGATCAGATCCTTCACAGGTACGCCTTTTTCGACGATTGATGCCTGAATGTAAAACTGCATCCACGGAGCGATCGTTGTTCCGACTAAGCCAATGAGCATTGCTAAGTATGCTTGGTTGAAACTAATCTGGGGCACTGCGACATGCAGCGCTGCTTGGTTCCAATCGGGATGCGCCAATAACCCTGCTAGGATGTATGAGACGTAGAGCAATGACGCAGCGAGAAATATTTTTTCTACACTTCTGTAACTCCCTTTGACGACGAGCCCCCAGACAAACACCGCCGCTAAAGGGAGCGCAAGTAAGCGCGGAACGCCAAATATCCCCGCACTCACTGCTATACCGGAGAACTCTGCAAGGGTATTTCCGAAATTCGTCAACAGCAGCGCAAACATCAATAAAAAAGTGATCCGCACGCCTGCTCGTTCCCGAATGAGACTGGCAAGGCCTTTCCCCGTCACGACCCCCATTCGTACGCCCATCTCTTGAATGATAGCAAGCGCTATTGTGATGGGGATGAACGTCCACAGCAAGACGTAGCCAAACTGGGAGCCAGCGAGAGAATACGTTGTAATGCCGCCCGCGTCATTATCGACGCTTGCGGTAATAATGCCGGGGCCCATTATTGACAGAAATATAATTATTCTAGTCAGCGTGGGCCCTCGAAGGTGCCGAAGGAAAATGTTGTAGTCCATGGGTTGGCCTCAACGGTCAGCCAAACATCTTGGGCACTCTTTTCTTCCACGCAGTGGGCAAAACAATGTCAATCGCATCGTCCACAGTAACGATGCCTTTAAGCTTGGTCTCCCTTTCGACGACAGGGAGTGCAAGTAAGTTGTACTTCGCAATTTTTCGGGCGACCTCGTGTTGATCCTCTCTGACGTCGGCGGTAATAAGATCGGTATGCATCAGCGTGGCGAGCTTCGTGTCAACAGGCGCGGTCAGGATCTCGCGAAGCGAGGTGACACCGACGAGATCGTTGCCATTAGATGTGACGTAAATATAATAGATTGATTCCACTGATTTTGCGGCTTTCCGGACCTCTCCGAGGGCCTGCTCGACGGTCTGTTCTTTGTTAACCGCGATAAACTCATTTGTCATGATGCCGCCGGCCGTGTCCTCTGGATACTCTAGGAGCTCTTTTATATCCTCCGATTCGTCTGGCTCCATGAGGTCCAAAATAGCTTCAGCGCGATGAGCAGGTAAGTCGCCAAGGAGGTCTGCTGCGTCGTCTGGTGACATCTCTTCTAGAATATCAGCGGCGCGCTCAGCGTCCATACCTACAATAAGCGAGACTTGCCGTTCATCACTTGTCTCTTCGAGCGTGTCGGCTGCCGCCTCCTCGTCGAGAGAGTTGATGAGCGTCAGCCCCTCTTGGAGATTGAGCTGATCGACGATCTCAGCGATGTCGGCGGGGTGGAGCTGCGTTATGTTGTACTTAGGGACGGTTAACTTCACGCTCATAGGGTCGCTTCGTATCGAGTCGACGTCCGTCCAAGCGATATAGTTCTCTTCGGGGTGAATCCCCATGCGCTCTGTCACGCGCTCGATTCCAAGCCGTCGCAAGAGCCCCGTAACGCCAATGTCTACGCCAATAAGGCGGTAAGAGCCGTTCGTGCGGGCAAGCTGCAGGTCGTTCACGCGCCGCAGCTTCTTTCCCTCAACGTCAACGACCTGTCGGTCGAGCACATCGGTAGCGAGAAGCACCTCGTGTTCCTCTTTTTCGTATGGAGCGACGTCATCTGCCGCTACTTTTAGTCGCATGCCCTTTTCTAAGCGTTCAACTTGCTCCGACGGGATGGCGACAGTTTTGCCTTTTGCCGTACGGACGCTGAGTGCCTTGACCTTCGGATAGGGGCGATCGGCTGACACGACAACGTCAACAAGTTTTCCGACCGTTTTTCCCGCGTTGTCAACTACCGGCTTTTTTATTATCTCGCTTAGAAAGGGCATCGATCTCTCCTCCGTTACTCTATCAGTGGGACTATTTCCTCCTTGACACGCTCCATGACGATCATTTCAGTCAGATCGTCAACGCCGTCAATCGAGCGTATTTTACTGTTTATGACCTGATTGAGCTCTTCCATGTCGTGAGCCCAGAGCTTTATCAGAAGATCATACTCTCCCGATACGCTGTACACCTCGGAAACTTCTTCGAGTTTCGAGAGCGCGATTTTCACCGCGCCATGTTTTTCGGTCTCTGTCTGGATGATGATAATCGCGGTCATTTCGAGGCCCACCGTTTGGGGGTCGAGGATCGCCGTGTATCCCTTGATCACCGCTCGTTCAAGCCGCTTGAGCCGGTGAGAGATGGTCGCATCGGGCACGTCGATCTCTTGTGACATCTTCGATATCGTGATCCGCGCGTTCTTCATGAGAGAGTGAAGAATCGCTAAATCCGTCTCATCCATTTCAGAGTCAACGTCTTCCGTCATGGATACAGTTGAGTGTATTACTCTATATTTATATGATTTTCGGTAGAATACCAAAAAAAATTATGTTTTATTAGAAAATAACTAATAATTGCGTTCGATTTGAGGAAATAATTGATTTATCAAAAGCGTCTAGGAACGCACATTACGTCTCGCGTTTGGCTTCGAGAACCACTCAATTATGTGCCTATCCAGGGGGTGCGGTAATCTGCTTAACGACGTAAACGACGTAAAACGAAGGCGGTCCCGCACTTCGAGCTGCACAGCCCCGAAAAGTGGCTTAGCTCGCACCGGTCAAAATTCATTGCGCTCGAGCCGTACTCGCCAATCCTGCACCCACGCAGCATTAATTCGCTCGAGCCGTTTCTTTTTGAGATTTTCTCTCATAATCCAGCGTATGTCCTTGTCTCTAGTCGAAAACCACTGTTCCATCATAGACATCCCTGCATCGGGATCCGCAGCAACCGCCACACTCCAGCAATATCCCACGCTCTTTCTTAAGGCTTTGAAAGCGTCCGTGTTGCGATTTTTCGCGCCTGAAATCGATGTAGTGATATGATCCAGAATGAGGAGTGTCTCTTTCGCATGTTGTATCTGCTTCAGCAGCCTCGGTTCGCATAAAGAAGCAGCAGCGGCCCGCATCTCAAGGAAGTTACCTCGGCTCCAGCGCTCCATCTCGCTGAGGAGTCCCTCCATATCTGTGTCACCGAAGCGTTGGAGAGCGATTGCTACACCTTCGCGCACGCGCCAGCGGGAATCAGAAGCAGCTGTTCGGAGTATTTGAAGGGCGTCGGAATTGCCTTGTGTGAGGAGTTGTCCTATCCCCACAACGCCACATACGGCCAGAAACTCAAGCTGTGAATTGCGCGGGGCTCTCCTTTCATCAAACGTCAGGAAATGTCTGAACTGAGCTTCAGTCCCTTCGTCAGCAACTACGTTGACTAGCTCAAGGTTTGCTCGTGGACCTGGCAATCCTGACTCTTGCAGTAAGAAACTATCCCAATCGGCTAACGTTTGAAGTGTTTTACGATAGTACTCGGTCTTGCTCATATTGCTTTTTCGTTCAAGAATTGCGGAAAACACCTACTAATAGTCGGCGGTAAGACACAAAAAGAGACCCTGCAGTTGATGACTAAAGGCGTCTTGCCCCAATGGGAAAAGCGCGACCGGCAAGTTTAAAATGTGTATTACTAACTGCATGTAGTTCGCAGACACGCGAAGATTACGCGAAGCGATCAGGGGCGAGAGCGGGATGGATGAAAAAAAGAAACTGTGCACATCGTGTAAACTGATCCTCCCTAGCGAGTTTGCGTACTGTCCGATGTGTGGAGAGCCAGTAATCGATCGAGGGGCCCCTTCGCACGCGCCACCATACGAACCCCCCCTCCAGGATGAAAATCAAATTTTGTTGGAGCGACTAGGTGGAGCACTTGGAGGAAGGAAAGCGATCATTATCGGCATAGTCGCCCTTGTGCTTATCGTATTAGGCGTAATAGCAGTCGTCTCACTGACTCATAGTCAGAACCCCCAACCTATCGCGATTTCTTCAGAAACCCCCACACCATCTCCAAGCCCCTCACCCACCGTTGTGCCGACGCCCACACCTGTACCCACATTCTTCCCAACAGCGACTCCTGTACCCACGTTCTTCCCAACAGCGACGCCCACACCTGTACCCACATTCTTCCCAACAGCGACGCCTAACCCCACTACCCCCACGCCCTCACTAAACCGCACTTAGATAAAAAGGAGTATTATGGGATTAAGTTGAAGAAGGAACATGAGAGGTCTAATGTGGTGAGCTCTATGGAATATAAACAAATATTGATTGGAACCGACGGGGGGGAACTCATGCCCCCCGTTTATGACCACGTGGCTTATTTCGCACAACTCACCGACGCGACCGTGCACGTCGCTTACGTGCTTGACATCGCTGGGTTTACGGCGTACCCACTTGATTCGTCATGGGAAAACATGTACGACGTGCTTCTCGATGAGGGAAAACAAATCGTTGTGAATGCCAAAAAAGACCTGGCTTCGCGCGGCGTGAATGAAGACCGTGTTGTTACAGCAGTGCTTGACGGGCACCCGGCCGAAGAACTGGACAAGTACGCAGGAAGTCACGATATCGATCTCGTTGTTATCGGGTCGCACGGGCGAAAAGGTTTGGATCGCCTGCTTATAGGAAGCGTCGCTGACAAGGTGGTAAGAGGGGCTAAGGTTCCGGTGTTGATAGTCAGGAGCCAGTAATCGCGATGCGCGTGTAAGGAGCCAGTAATCGCGATGCGCGTGTAGTTCGTAACCATTTCACGAACCGATAAGGGCTTAGCTTGTTTCTTTAATCGGACCGCGGCGTTTTGTCATTACGCTGTCCAGCTTTTTTCTAGGCCCAATTGCGCACAAAGAGGTCACTGAAGTAGCGCGCCCACGGTGTTTAAGCTAAACCTGCTCGACTTCGTAACGTTATTGTTAAGCCCGTGAGGCCATATTGATCACATAATGTATTTCGCTGAGCTTGCTTCCCTGTTCGATGAGCTAAGCGCCTATCCTTCGAGACTCAAAAAGACTGACATTATAGCTGGTTTTTTAACGCGAGCGTCAGAGGATGTTATCGAAATTATTTGCACCTTTTTGACCGGTCGTATATTTCCTGCTTGGGACACGCGCGATATCGGCGTGGCCGGAAAAACGGTGGTCAAGGTTATTGCTGACATTAGCGGCAAAAGCAACGATGAGGTCGTGGAGAGCTATCGCGACACGGGACACCTCGGCATTACAGCGGAACGGCTTCTCGGGAAGAAGGTCGTGATGAGCCTTGCGGCGTTTGAGGATGATCTCACCGTCGTTGAGCTATATCATCAGTTCGAGGAAATGGCCGCAACGTCAGGAAAAGGGTCCGCGCAGAAGAAACATCGAATACTCGTGAGCCTCTTAAGCAGGGCAACGCCGCGGGAGGCGTATTACGTGGTAAGTCTTGCGATGCGTAACCTCTTGATCGGCTCAAAAGAAGGCGTGACCGAAGATGCCGTTGCCCTGAGCTTTGGGGTGCCGTCTGAAGCGGTTCGTCGCGCGTGGATGCTCACCAACGACATCGGCTTGGTAGCGAAAATTGCTAAAACAGAAGGGCTGTCTGGGTTGCAAGCGCTCGATATCGAACCGATGCGTCCTGTCAGGCCAATGCTCTCACAAAATGTCGCCGATGCGAGTGAAGCGTTAGACGTGATGGGGGGACAAGCAGCGTTTGAGACGAAATATGATGGGGCGCGGATTCAGGTTCATAAGACAGGGTCAGACATTAAGCTTTTCTCGCGCAAAATGGAGGACCTCACCGAGGCACTTCCTGATATTCGCGCGGCGGTTAAAGAAAGCGTTCACGCTGATTCGGTCATTCTTGACTGCGAGGCTATCGCTGTCGACAAACGCACCGGTGAGGTGATACCATTTCAAAACGTGTTAAACAGGATCCGGCGCAAGTATAAGGTCAGAGAGCTGAGCCATCAGATCCCTATGCAACTTCGCCCATTTGATATCCTCTACTTAAACGGCGTCAGCCTCGTTGACCTCCCCTTTGCAGAGCGGCGCGCGCTCCTTGAAAAAACTGTAATTCCCCTCGATGATCGATGTAAGCCCTCTGAATTCAAGATTCTTGACGATCCCAAGGCTGCAGCTGAGTTTTTCAGACAATCGATCGATGAAGGACACGAAGGGCTGATGGCGAAAGAGCTTAGCGCTGATTATAGCCCAGGGATACGTGGGCGGAAAATGGTGAAGCTTAAGGAAACCCTTGAGAGCCTTGACCTCATCGTCATTGCCGCTGAGTATGGCCACGGGAGGAAAGCAGGATGGATCACGTCGTTCGAGCTTGCGGCACGAGACGAGGACAACGAGCAGTGGGCGCCAGTCGGGCGCGTCTCGAGCGGCGCCTCAGATGAACAACTTAAAGAGCTGACTGAAGAGATTAAGCCCCTCATCATCAGCGAGCGCGGGCGTATCGTCGACCTTGAACCGAAGGTCGTGCTCGAAGTTAAATTTAATGAGATCCAGAAGAGCCAGAACTACGCTTCAGGTTACGCGCTGCGATTTCCTCGTATCATCCGAATACGAGAGGATAAGGGCCCTGAAGATGTTGAAACGCTCGAGCGCGTTGAAGCGGTATATCGTTTACAGTTCAAACTCAAAGGAATATCTCAGACTTAACGCTTTTGCTTTCCGTTAACGCTTTTGCCATCCGAATGGCTTAGTAAGTCTTAAAAGACGAAAGGGTGATCAGCGATTTAATGTAGGGCTCGGAATGGGATGAATAGAAAATATGACGCGAAAGCGGTGAGGCCGTGCACTGGCGGCGGAATGGTCGTCGAGGCGCACTTTGACAAGGGCTTTTCTATGAAAGCGCTCTGCAGAATTTTGGAGGGCATTGCGCAATGTTCTGAGAAGCTTGGGGTCGCAAGATTTCACCACAAGGGACGCACGCTCACGTTATACAGAAGCGGGAGGGTTGATGTGCATCGTGTCGAATCTGAAAATGAAGCAATCCGATTGATCGACGACATAAGGCCAGTGATCGCGGAAGCATTTATTGACTCACCCACGTCTTCACTCTGACTTTTTGCATACCGTCGTCATTTTTTTGTACAGATCATTACCTGCTGATGTGAGTGCGACTTCGCTGCCGCTTTTGACAGCGTAACCCGCCTCAATGAGGCGCTGCAACTCGTTATTGACGAGCGCATCTCGAGCGGCGCCAAAAGCTTCGCGATATACCTTTTTTGTCCCCAAGGACATAAGCCGCCAGAGCAGGTCGTGCGCTGCGATGTTGACGTCGATTTCCATAGTCAGATTTTTGTGAATTGAGGAGTATACTTTAACGGCAGTTGATTAATACTATCGCATGTCCGGGTTTCGAGGTGCTTACCTCGCTACCTGAGCAAGAGGGCCATAAACGTGTACACAATTAAGCTCATTCCGATCCAAGGCAAGGAGAAGATGGCAGAACGATTTGGTTCCCAGACTCCGTACGAGGTTAAATCGGACGTTTATGGGTGTTGCATCAAGCTCCTCACCGACAGGCAATTGGTCGCAACGCGCTGGGGCCAGAGCTTCTATTTTATGTCACAAAACATTAGGTCGCACGGGCGCCTTTATGTCGTCAACGATCCGGAGGAAGAGAAGAATAAGGTGTGCTATGACCCTCAGTCAAAGACAGCATTCCTGTTAAACTTCGACTACTACGGATGGATCAAGTCGCTTGCGTTGAGCGTTGCAGGAGACGTTCTTGAAGACGAACACGACATCTACTCCATACACGGCGCATGTCTTGACTATAAAGGGCAAGGGGTGTGTATTATCGGGGAATCAGGAGCTGGAAAGACGACTCACACCTATGGTCTGTTGAGACACCCGGACGTGCGCGTCGTTTCTGATGACTGGTTCTTCTTGCGGAGTTATGGGCGAGACATACTAGCCTACAGCTCAGAAAAGAACTTCTACATACGCGCAGATCTCGCTAAGATCTGGAGTGAGTTTAGTTGGCTAGTTGAACATGCGGAGTTCGACGGCGAAGGCCGCGCTGTCGTTGATCTGCGATTAGCAACCGGAAAAGGGCGCATTCTGCCCTTAACAACGCTTGCTCAACTAATTATTCTAAAACGTGACACAACTGATTCGGAGTTCGTTCGAGAGCTCACAGCAGCCCAAGCATTGGCGATGCTTGAACGCAACAACTATTTCAATCCACATTTTCTCGTAAATACCCCATTTAAGCGAAAGCTTCGCAAGGCGTTTTTTGGCGCGCTTCTTCAAAGAGTCGCAGTTTATATAGTGAATACGACCGACGAACCGGAGCAGAGCCAGAAGCGCATAAGAAAGATTATCGGATTGTCTTAGCTCCTCTATTCTATGCGTGAGCACTGACCCTGCAAGCTGACCCTCCTGAGCGGCAGGCGATGACGCGACTAGAGAAGGTGCGAAATGCACAACATCTCGACGCGCATTTCACTTTTCCAGGCGAGGTGATACATATAGCAAGTTTTGACGATACAATCGTGGCAGCGGTAGAGAAGGTAATGCCCAGCGTGGTCAAGTGAGCGACGTCAAGCTCATACAGGACACATATATGCACGTACATCCGGTCAAAGGGGTCGGATCCGGCATCATGATCCATCCTGATGGCCATGTCATGACAAATGCTCACGTGGTGCTCGGAGCTGACGGGATCGCGTGATGCAAAACGGCCAAGCCGCCCAGGCGGGGATCCTGTCGGGGGTACCATAACGCGCTTGGGGGGAAGTGAGATCAACAACGTTAAAGAATTGATAAAGGTGATGAACGCGCATAACGTCGGGGATGTTGTCGATATGGAACTCATTCGCGAGGGCCAACGAATTACTGGTCAGACGACGCTCGAAAAAGCGCCATCAGCGCAGCCCCCGCAAAGCATGCGTTAAGCGCGAGAAATGCAGTCGCAGCCTGATGACGACTATCAGCGTTGCAGGTGCAACCGGTGGCGTTACCGGACTTCGTCACTAGCAAAGACGTTCATCATACGAACGGTGACTCCTAACCCGTCGGTTGGTGAATATTATATTTCTTAGAGACAAAAGAGCTTGTGCGATCAAATTGACGCGCAGAATCCTGCAAAAATCGATCCGCTCATTTTGATGTTAGCACGCTCTCAGTTCTCTTAGCGTACCAAAACTGCACCAAAACTGCACCATTTTTCATTCCGGATTTAAGTTGTCTAAACACGCTTCCTACCTAGAGGAGTGGTCGATATTAAGGACAATCGCAGGTTAAATAAACGAAGTTAATTATCTATCCTTCTTTATATTTATCTACATATTTATATATAACAACTGCACGAGCCGCACCGAGATATACATTTTCGTGTGCTGAAATATGTTGCTAGCGTTCCCGGCAACTTTTCTTTGTCTCAAAACGGCGCACGTGTACTTTTTTAAAAAACAGCATCATTTAATTTCGTATAGACAGGACTGAACATCCTCTCCAAGTTTTCCGATTGCATCTGCCCGGCACCGCTTGCAATGGCGCATTTGCTTTAAGTATTTCGCACATTCGTCCTGCATTTGACGCTTCATCTCAGTTGTAGGCGGCGTAATATCGGCAAACTTGTATTGTGCAATAAGGGGGATAACGTTGAATGTATACACGCCCATTTCGCCTACCTTTTTCGCAATCTCTGGAATATGTTTGTCGTTGATGCCCGGAATATAGACCGTATTGATCTTGACGATCATATGCCGCTTTACCGCCTCTTCAATGCCTTTTAGCTGCTGGGAGAGGAGAATTTTTGCACCTTCGATCCCCGAATAGTGTTTGCCCTTGTAATTAATAAACTGGTAGATCTTTGCGCCGATCTCCGGGTCAATGGCGTTAAGGGTGACGGTGATATTACCGACGTCATATTTCTCGAGCAGGTCGATCGTATCGGGGAGCAACAGTCCGTTTGTACTGAGGCACTTGATGACGTTGGGGTACTCCTCGTGAAGGCGGCGAAGCGTTTCAAAGGTCTCTTCATTTGCGAGCGGCTCACCCGGCCCGGCGATCCCTATGACCTTAATGTACTCATATTTGTCAAGTGCTTCTTTCACCAATTCCATAGCGTCATCAGGATTGAGGACTCTTGTTGTGACACCGGGACGGCTCTCGTTCACGCAGTCAAAGTCACGAATACAGTAGTTGCACTGGATATTGCATTTGGGTGCTACCGGGACATGACACCGCCCGAATGAATGGCACGCTTTTTCGGAAAAGCAGGGATGCTCCTGGATCTTGCGCATCTGTGCCGGGTCCCACTGGACTTTACTACCTGCGACATCTGCAATTCTTATTTCATCAGACATATTCAACAGTACTATGTGCGTTGTGAATGTATAAATAAAGTTCAATTGTGATAGAATCAGAACGATTCAGCAATAGTTGCCTGAAAATAGAGAAATGAAATGAGCACCGTAGATCCTGAAGACTGGCACGCTCGGAGTCTAGAAGAGACGTTCAACCTGGTAGGCTCAAGTCCGCAAGGGCTCAGCCAAGCTGAAGCTGCCAAACGTCTCTTGACGGTTGGAACGAACGAAATTCCGCAAGGGAAAAAACCGAGCAAGCTCCTTGTGTTCCTCAGGCAGTTCAAAAGTCCACTTATCTATATCTTGATTGTCGCTGCGGTTGTTACGCTCTTCTTTGGCTCCATCGTCGACGCGCTTGTCATAGCGCTCATCTTGGTGGCAAATGCGATCATCGGCTTTGTTCAGGAAAATAAGGCAGAAAACGTCCTTGAGACCTTGAAGGAACTTGCCGCCCCCAAAAGCACGGTGGCCAGGGCCGGCGTTTCGGAAGTGATCGACGCGCGGCAAATCGTCCCGGGTGATGTGATACTGCTCCAAGCAGGCGATCGAGTTCCAGCAGATGCGCGCCTGATCACCGTTAAGACGCTGAAAGTGAACGAGTCGATGCTCACCGGAGAATCAGAGACGGTGGCTAAACAGACGCACGCTCACACGTCTAACATGGTGTACGCCGGAACGGTTGTAACTGAGGGGCGTGGTGAGGCAGTCGTTGTCGCTACGGGACGCGCCACTGAATTTGGGAGTATAGCGGAGTTCGTGCAAAGCGCAGAGCGCGAAGAAACACCACTGCAGAAGGATCTAGGAATACTGGGAAAATGGATTGGGATCCTCGTCCTCGTGATCGTTGGCATTCTCTTCGTCGTGGGCGTGCTCCGCAGTTTTTCGCTCTTTGAGATGTTTCTAATCGCAGTCAGCCAGGCAGTTTCAGCGATACCCGAAGGGCTGCCCGCCGCTATCACGGTGGTTATGACGGTAGGGGTTCGGAAGATGGCTGGTGAAAATGCCATCATTCGACGTCTTTCAGCGGTTGAAACGCTCGGATCGACAGACGTCATATTGACTGATAAGACCGGGACACTTACGCTCAACAAGATGCGCGTTGAAGAGCTATGGGTGCCAGACGGAGGCGTCGTCTCATTTTCTGAGAATTCCTCTGGAACTGCCGTCAAAGGTGAGGCCGGGACGGCAGCGAAAACAGATGAAAGTGTGCGCGATTTGCTGACAGCGATGGCGTACGCTAACGATGCCCAGCTTGCCGACGGTAACGCCATAGGTGATCCCACAGAACTGGCGCTCCTCGCCGCAGCAGCGGAGGCAGGTATTGAAAAACGGGCGCTCGAAGACGCGCATCCGCGCGTTGATGAGCTTCCGTTTGATCCGGAGAAGCTGTATATGGCTGCCGCGAGCAGCGACCGGATCTACGTTAAAGGAGCCCCGGAGGTAGTAATAGCCCGCTGTGAAACCACCATCATAAATGGATCGAAAAAGGCCATCGACGAAACGGTCGTGCAAGAGATCTTGAGGGCTAACCGAACGATGGCAGCAAATGGATTACGGGTACTCGCCGCGGGCACGCGCGAAATTGCCTCGGAGCACGCGAATGGAAGCGCAAGTAGCACAGCCATGATCGACGACGAATCTCTCGCGGGGCTCACATTTCTTGGTCTTGTTGGCATGAAAGACCCACCACGACCTGAGGTGAAAGACGCACTCGAAATAAGCAGAAGAGCGGGCATTCGTACGGTCATGGTTACCGGGGACAATCCCCACACGGCGAAGGCCATCGGCGTCCAGCTTGGCATCACGGGTAAAACGGACGCCATAATGACGAGCGACGAACTAAACGCTTTGAGTGACGCGGAGCTTGCCAAATCAGTGAACGAAGTATCGGTGTTTGCCCGTATACGTCCCCTTGAGAAGCGTCGCCTCGTCGAAGCGTTCAAAAAAGAGGGACATATCGTGGCCGTCACCGGCGATGGGGTAAACGATGCACCCGCACTGATGAGCGCGGATATCGGGGTAGCTATGGGCATGGTCGGGACTGACGTTGCTAAGGAATCGGCTGACATGATCCTTACTGATGACAACTATGCGACGATCGTTAAGGCGGTAAGCGAAGGTCGGCGAATCTATGCAAATATCAGAAAGGTTATTCTGTACCTCCTTTCGACCAATATCGCCGAATTAATCTTCATATTCTCAGCGATAATAATCGGCCTGCCCCTCCCACTGTACCCGGTTCAGATTCTTTGGATTAACCTCGTTACTGATGGGGTTTGCGTCATTCCGCTTGGGCTGGAACTAGCGGAGCGCGACGTTATGGAAGGGCGACCGCGCGAGACTAACGAGGGCATTATTTCGAAGCTTATGAGTCAGCGGATCGCATTTATGGCCGCTATCATTAGCATTGGGACCTTACTCCTATACGTTGACGTGCTATCCACTAACCGCGAACAGGCGGTCACAATGGCGTTTCTCACGATTGCGATCTTTCAGCTTGTGAATGCGTTTAACTGCAAATCTGAGCGTTCGGTTTTACACAGAAGCGCTCTCTCTAACCACTGGCTAATAATATCAGTGGTGGCCGCTCTTGCCCTGCAGCTCGCCGTCGTATATGTGCCTGCGCTACAGTTTGCTTTTCGGACGGTTCCCGTTGGTCCTTCTGAGCTTGCGTACGTCTTTGCCGTGTGTCTTTCGATCTTTGTATTAGAAGAAGTACGTAAGCGATTGATGCCAGCAAAAGCCAAGTAGCATAAACTGTTTTTTTGTCAATGAACGACGTAGGCACAGCTTAATGCTCAGAGCAGTTTTGACACAGCGCTAGGGTCGAGGAGGCCGAACGATCATAACGCACGTGTCTGCATTATGCGTAACTTCAGTGAGCGTCCCGCCCAAGAGTCGCCGTGCTGGCGAAAGGCTTTTCCTATCCCCAAGGACAACGAGATCGTATTTGCCTCCGCGCAACTCGTCTAATATCTCCTCACCAGCTGGTCCCTCCCGTACGATCGCGCTTGCGGTAAGGCCGTGCTCGCGCATATAGTGGCACAGGGGAAGAACAAAGATCCTTTTTGCCGCCTCTTTTTCTGAATCGACGTCTTCAAAGAGCTCTTCTATCCGTTCTAAGTCTTCCCTGAAGATTCGCTTATAGCTGTCATAGATGCC
>Ga0209748_1000226_pt1 | contig 33018 bp, 31 predicted proteins | sample BarGraIncu00421A_FD_185490 | JGI IMG/M metagenome (GOLD analysis project Ga0209748, IMG submission 185490) | Arctic peat soil microbial communities from Barrow, Alaska - Barrow Graham LP Incubations 004-21A (SPAdes) (version 2) | ecosystem: Environmental > Terrestrial > Soil > Wetlands > Peat... | reverse complement strand
GCCGCTCCGTTTTTCCATGGGAAATAAAATCCAGATAGCCATCATTAATCACCTTAAGGGCAATATTATCTTCACTGCTAAGATCTTCCCAGGCACTCTTCCATTTTTTTGTTAACTGATCCTGCAATAATACTCCCGGGCTCTTTTCTTTTTCTTCTTTGATCATATGTTGTTTGCTCCTTTTCTTTGCTTTTTTATTTTATTTTGGTTCGTCAACAATTTTGATTGAATCCAATTGTTCACGACAGTTTTTTCTTATGGCCATAAGATACTCTGCCCGAAGAGCTTGCTGTTCTTCGAGTTCAGCCTCGCTTAGGGGCGTTACCTTCTTTTTATTTGACAATTCATTAATACGTTCTATTTTTTCTTTTGTTATCATGGATAATCCCTTTCATTTAGAATTCCTACACAAATATTATATACTAACATAATGAAAATGATAGCTAGAATCAATATTTCATTGTGCTGAATTTTCTCACATTCAAATAATATGCCCCTAAAATCATAGTTGAATCATGCCTTGATCCAGCAGTCGCTGTAGACTCAAGAGAAGTCCCAACTTTCCGTGATAATGGGTTAACCCCCCCTGAAAATAAACAATATAGGGTTCTCTCATTGGTGCATCTGCTGAAAGCTCAATGGAAGATCCTTGAATAAATGCTCCGGCGGCCATAATGATTGGATCCGCATAGCCCGGCATAGCCCAGGGTTCAGGTGTCACATAGCTATCTACCGGCGCTGCCTCCTGAATGGCCTTGCAAAATATTTTTACTCCCTCTGGCGTTCCCAGACGAACACTTTGAATAATATCACTCCGATAATCCTCCACATCAGGGCATACGGCAAAGCCCATCTTTTTATAGCAGGACGCCAGGAGTACTGCAGATTTAAGTGCCTGGGCCACTACTGTCGGTGCCAAAAACAATCCCTGAAGGAATGTTCGATTAATGCCCAGGGTTGCCCCGGTTTCTCTGGCTACTCCAGGTGCGGCAAGGCGACAGGCAGCCAGGTGTACAAGGTCGGACCTCCCAGCTACATAACCGCCGGTAGGTGCCAGGCCGCCACCCGGGTTTTTTATCAACGAGCCCGCCATGAGGTCTGCACCAATTGCAACAGGCTCCACACTGTCTAAAAATTCACCATAGCAATTATCAACAAAAATAATAACATCTTCTTTTATCCTGCGGATTTTTGGAATGATTTTCTCTATGGCATCCATGGTTAAAGCCTTACGCCAGCCGTACCCGGTGGAGCGTTGCAGATAAATCATTTTTGTTTTTGATGTCATGGCTTTGAGGATTGCACTCTCATCAAATGCGCCATCCTCAAGCAATTCAATTTGACTATAGGTTACCCCAAAATCCTTAAGGGTTCCTTCCCCCTGGTTTTTTTCACTTAATCCAATAACCGTGCGAATGGTGTCATAGGGTGAACCGGAAATTGCCAGTAAATGATCTCCCGGTCTCAGAACACCATAAAGTGCTAAGGAAATGGCGTGGGTTCCTGATGAAATATGAGGACGAACCAGAGCATCCTCTGCACCAAATACATCCGCATAAATCTTTTCGACGATTTCCCGGCCGATGTCATCATATCCATAGCCTGTTGCCACCGCAAAATGGCGATCGCTTAATCCTGCTTTTTGCATTGCTTTTATAACACGATACTGGTGGAGCTCGCCCATTAAATCCAAAGCTTCCAGTGAATCATGAATCTCCTCTTCTGCTGACTCTACAAAATCAATAACTTCCGGGTTTATACTAAATTCTTTTTCCAGATAATCTTTTATGTCTTTTTTTTTATTCAAAAATGATGCTCTCTTTCTTCACACAATGGTTTTTCACTTTATAGTTAATAAAAACAATGATTGATTTTTATATCGTTCTCTGGTAATATTTTAAACATTCTTTTAGAACCTCATCGGTGGAACGCCTGGCATTCATTTCAATCCAGTGAATGCGCTCATCCTTGCGAAACCAGGTCATTTGCCGTTTAGCAAAATGCCGGGTGTTCTGTTTTAGAAACGTCAGGACTTCTTCTAAAGGTGCCTCTCCATTTAAAAAAGGCCTTAATTCCTTATATCCAATGGCTTTCAGGGATGCTAAATTCCAATCATATCCCTTATCTAAAAGGACCCTGGTTTCATTAATCAAACCTTCTTCCACCATCATATCCACCCGCCGATTAATCCGGCGATACAAATCATCTCGTGGCCATTTCAAGCCAATTAGCTCATAATTATATGGCAACTCTTCAGTACTTGCTTTTTTGTCGAAATATGATTTCGGTTTTCCAGTAACCTCATAAATTTCAAGTGCTCGTATCACCCGCTTCACGTTATTTGGATGAACGGCTTTAGCGGTTATGGGATCAACCTCCCTGAGCCGTTGATGCAGGGCTTCGCTCCCAAGCATTTCTGCTTCAGCAGCCAATCGCCAACGCACCTCTTCGTTATCATCCTTTTCCCGAAAACCCCATGGCAGGGTAAGACCATTAATATACAAACCCGTTCCCCCGAGAACAATGGGAAGGTTTCCCCGGGACAAAACCTCTTTAATGCACGTTAAAGCAGTTTCCTTAAATTTTGCCACGCTGTATTCCTCGTCTGGTAAAACACAGTCCACCAAATGATGGGGAACCCCTTCCATTTCAGTTGACGTAACCTTGGCTGTTCCGATATTCATATACTTATAAATCTGCATGGAGTCAGCTGAAATAATTTCTCCCCCAAGGGCTTTTGCCAGTGCCACTCCCAGGGCCGTTTTCCCACTGGCCGTTGGCCCAATAAGCACCAGAACTTTTGGCTTATTATTTTCAATCATTTCATACCACCCGTTTAAATAATTTCTTTAATTCATATTCTCTGAGCCGAGTAATAATCGGCCGGCCATGGGGACAGGTAAAAGGGTTGTCCAAGCGCATCAGATCCTCTAATAATCGTTGTATTTCCGGATCACTAAGTGTTTGTCCACCTTTGACTGCTGCTTTGCAGGCCATCAGAATAATTTTATCTTTAATCGTTGCAGAATAGAGCCATTGGCCTTTGAGATGATCCTCTTCAATTTCTGAAAGGTCTTCGCTAATAAGGCTTTTCAATAAGTCGCTGGTCTGAGGTTCTCCCATAAACACCGGTACACTCCGAATGATCAGACTGTCTTCACCAAAAACATCACAGTCATACCCTAATTTTTCATAGGTCTCCAGGGCATTTAAAACCCTTCGCATATCTCTGGGACGTATTTTTATGGTCATTGGTGCCATCAGACCCTGGCTGGGTATAACAGCTCCACAATCAAAAACGTCTTCCAACTCCCGGGTTAAGAAAGCTTCATGAGCGGCATGTTGATCGATCAGATAAATTTCTTTAACCCCCTCCAGAAGAATATAGGTATTAAAAAGCTGGCCGACAATTTTCATTTTTGTAAAATCCGGATGCGCCACCTTGATTCTTGGGACGGAATCTTTGGCCTTCGTTGTGAAAGTCTCTGCTCTTTCAGCGATTCGTTTCAAACCTATTTCTTTTGTTCTAAAAGCATCAGGTGTTTCACCAACATGCTTCAAACCTTTTTCTTCCGATATAACATTCTGAGCTAAAGGTTTTATTCCAGAATCATCTCTATCCTCTGCTTCTTTATCCATGGTTACATGATTCTCAATATCAAACATCAAAGGCTCTTGCTGTTTTTCAGTCAATTCTTTTAGACCGTTCTTTTTATTAGAAAGAACCTTTTCCACACCGCCAATATCGACCACTAAGTTTGCATCCCGTAACGTTTCTCTGATTCCCTGTTTAAACAAAAGCATGACCAGGCTTTCATTTAAAATTTTAATTTCAGTTTTAGCAGGATGAATGTTGACATCCAGCATCCGTCCCGGAAGTTCCATAAACACAATGCCAAAAGGATGCTGATGCTTCATGGTATACCCTTCGTAGGCACTGTCAATGGCTTGTGCCAACCGATTGTTTTTTACATAGCGCCCATTCATGAAAAATATCTGATCCTCTCGATGACTTCTCATGGTGGTTAAATCACCGATAAAACCCTTAAGTTTCATCGGGCTATTTTCAAAACGGATGGGAATGAGTTTTGAAGCGACTTCCTCCCCATACAGCGTACTGACCACATCCAAAATATTCCCGGAACCTGGCGTGCTTAAAACACTCCGGCCATTACTGTTTACCAGAAAGGCAACCTCCGGGTTAGATAATGCCAGCTTCTCCATGAGATCCCGAATAAGTCCTGCTTCTTTTTTATCCTTTTCTAAATGCTTTCTCCGGGCCGGGGTATTATAAAAAAGATCCCAAACTTTCATTTCTGTTCCCTGACTATAGGAACACACCCGCTGGTTTATCAGCGTACCACCTTCAAAGAGGGTAACACTGCCAACCTCTTCACTTTCGTTACAGGTGGTTACCTGAACCCGAGCCACCGCAGAAACACTGGACAACGCCTCTCCGCGAAAACCCAGGGACTCAATTGACTCTAAATCATCGATTGAAGTGAGCTTACTGGTGGCATGGCGTTTAAAAGCCAGAGGCACCTCATGATAGGCAATGCCACAGCCATTATCTCTAACGATCATCTGATTTTTCCCACCGGCTTCAATGTCAACGGTAATACGGGTTGCCCCGGCATCTATGGCATTTTCAACCAATTCCTTAATGACAGAAACCGGGCGGATAATCACCTCACCTGCTGCTATTTTATTAATGGTATCCATGTTCAACATTTTTATTTTCATAATGAATATTATAACACGTTGAATAAAAATTTCATTAAGAAAATTAATCAATCTTCTTGTGTGAATGGATTTTATTTTTTCACAAAGCAATTATTTTCGGAAATAAAAAACAGAGCCTGTCATAAGACAAACTCCTGTTTTTTATTGTATTTCTTTTTATTTAACTACTTTTTAAATTCAATTGAACCTTTGATCCACCACCAGGTTGGTTGAAAACAATCTTGGATTCAGGAAGCTCAACCCCCAGGGCTTCGCGCAAAACATCTTCAATGGTAGAAACATGTATAATGGTCAGTGCATTACGTACTTCTTCAGGAATATCCATTACATCTTTTTCATTTTCCTTTGGCAAGAGTATTTTTGTAATACCACTACGCTGAGCAGCAATTACTTTTTCTTTAATCCCACCAACTGGAAGCACTTGTCCGCTTAAGGTAATTTCACCTGTCATGGATAGTTTAGAATCAACCGCTTTTCCTAAAATAAGAGAAGCTAAAGCGGTTGTTAACGTAACACCGGCCGATGGACCATCCTTTGGTGTGGAACCTGAAGGCACATGAATGTGTGTATCATATTTGAAGAAATCAAAACCATTGGTGAGTTCTCCTAATCGTGATCGAATAAGACTCATGGCGATGGTCGCACTTTCCTTCATAACATCTCCCAGTTGCCCGGTAAGGGTAAGCTTTCCGCTTCCTGGCATTAAGCTTGCTTCGGTAAAGAGAATTTCTCCCCCAACAGCGGTCCATGCCATACCGGTTACCACGCCTGGTTTATTATTTTCTCCTGCTTTTTCATGTCGACGGGTTTTATTACCTAAAACATCCGCGATATTTTGTGTGGTTACAACAAAAGGTAACTCAACGGTTTTTGATACAATTTTTGCTGAGAGCACTCGCGCAATTTTAGCCAATTGTTGGGTTAATCCACGAACACCAGCTTCAGCCGTATAATTCTCTATAATCGCTTCAATGGCAGTATCTTCAATTTGAAGCATCTGATCTGTGAGGCCATGATCCTTTAAGACCTTTGGTAATAAGTGATCAATGGCAATGCGCTTCTTTTCGCCATTGGTATAACTGGAAAGCTGAATGATTTCTGCCCGATCAAGCAAAGGTGCCGGAATGGTGCTTAAATCATTGGCTGTGGCAATAAAGAAGACTTCCGATAAATCATAGGGCACTTCCAGATAATGATCGGTGAACGTGCAATTTTGTTCAGGGTCCAGTACTTCCAGTAATGCTGATCCGGGATCCCCGTTATAAGACATTCCCATTTTATCAATTTCATCCAGAATGAACACCGGATTTTTGGCATTAGCATTTCCGATTCCTTTAATGATTCGTCCTGCCATGGCTCCAAGATAGGTTTTTCGATGACCGCGAATTTCCGCTTCATCTCGAACACCACCTAAGCTTACTCGTACATATTTTCGGTTGAGAGCTTCGGCAATACTCTTACCAAGACTGGTTTTTCCGGTGCCCGGAGGTCCCACTAACAGAAGAATGGAGCCTTGTTTGTCTTCCTTGAGTTTCATAACCGCGAGATGTTCAATGATTCTTTTCTTAACATCATCAATACCAAAATGATGGGAATCCAAAACCTTGCGGGCATGATCAATATCAATTTCTTTGATTTCACTGACCCATGGGAGATCTAACATTTGATCAAGGTAATTCATAATCACATTGCTCTCGCCACTATTTGGTTGTGCGTTTTCCATTTTTCGAACTTCTTTAAGCGCTATTTTTTTAATGTCTGGGGGCATATCCGATTCCTGAACACGCTTACGGTAGTCCATTTCCTCTTCAAGATCGCCTTCCATTTCTCCAAGTTCTGCCTGAATGTTTTTCATCTGTTCTCGAAGCATGGACTCACGATAAGTTTTATCTTTTCTCTGAGAATATTTCTTGCTGATTTCAAGCTGTAAATGAACAGAATCTTTTTCGCGGATAATATAGTCAATAAAACTAAGGGTCCGTTCCTTTAAAGAGTCAATCTCTAATAACGCCTGTTTGGTTTTTAAAGGGAGACCCATCATCGGCACGGTATATCCCATAATTTCTTCCAGCGATAATAAACCATCAAGGATGCTGACAAAATATTCCGCACCTTTAAAGTTATGGCTTAACTCCTTCATTAGTCCCTTAACGTAAACAATCATTTCTTGTTCTTCATCTTGATTCACGTCCAAAATATCTTCCTGAACAGTGTAGGATGCAGTGATTTGTTTTTCCTCAAAGGTAAAATCCAAAACTTTTACTCGATTGATAGTGGTAATGTCGATAATATAACCGGTATCTGATTTTTGTATTTTATCAAACTTCATCAGAACGCCAATACGATAAAAAGAATCGGCTGTTAATTGTACAAGCCCCTTATAATCTTTGGTTGATAATCCAATGGCCAGGGTATTGTTTTCAACGATGAGCTCTTTAATATTTTTCCCAATTTCCTCGTTAACAAAAATCCGATTAGCAATTCCAGGATAAATCACGGTTTCCGTAATAGGGATCAGTGGTGCATTTTTAATTTCTAAATTATTCATTTTTTCTCCTTATCCTTTTGCTTTCAATTTTTTAATGCTAAAGGATTTTGTTTAGTAGTGTGATAAATTGACTCAGCTCATTATCTGTGAGACTATTTCTAATCCGGTCTATAAAACGTATCTGTGTTCTTTCCTGAGCTCTGGCAATTAATTTGCCTTTAGGTGTCAGATAAATATAATAGACCCGGCGATCCTCAGAGGAACGCTCTCGGTAAACACAGTCCATCGAAATAAACTTGCTGATCAATTCGGTAATCGTTGGCTTTGAATTACAGGTTTCCTGAGCCAGTTGGCTAAATGTCACCTTATCATTTTGATCGATAACTCTCAGGTAATAAACCTGTTTCAATGTCATATCCTGCGTCTGACATTCGCAATCCTCATTTTCAAGAAGATCTGCTTCAATCTGGAGCAACTTATGATAGGCCTTATATAACTCAATTTTTTTACATGCCATAACATCACCTAACCAAACTTTATTAGTTAGTTTTAACCTAACTACTTAAAATCATTATAGCCCTCTCCCTGGCGATTGTCAAGAGAAGGGCTATTGCCATAATATTTATTAAGAATCATTTAAACTGTTTTTAAACTTCAAATCAATCTAACTGGATTGGCTCCTTTGCTCCATTTAAACAATTAAGCCAATCCTTTTATTAACCATAAATTTCAAACCTTTATATTGTAAATATTGACAAAAATTGCCTCTCAGGCTATGATCTTTAGGAAAGAAAATTATTCGCAATGATAAAGGAGACTATTATGGAAAAAACCGCTTTGGCAACCGTTGAAGGTAAAATTATTTACACCTCGGATTTAGATGCCTTAATTAAACAATTACCCCAGGAACAGGCAAACCAGTTTTTAAGCCCTGAAGGACGTCATCAACTTTTAGAAGAACTCATCGCCCAGGAACTTTTTTATCTGGAAGGTAAAGAAGTAAAAGCCGATGAAACAGAAGAATTTAAAAAAATGATCCGGGAAGCAGAAGAAAAGCTCCTGAAAACTCATATGATCGCACAGTATATGATGGATATTACCGTTTCAGATGAAGAAGTTCAAAAGTTTTACAATGAAAATCCTGAACAATTCGTTGCGCCTGACAGTATTCGTGCAAGCCACATCCTCATACCTGCAGAGCAACAGGCCATTGATATTATTTCAGAAATTAAAGGCGGTAAATCCTTTGAAGATGCTGCGAAAGAATATTCCACTTGTCCTTCAAAAGATAATGGTGGAGATTTAAACTATTTCTCCAAAGGCCAGATGGTTCCTGAATTTGAAACAGCTGCCTTTGCTTTAAATGTAGGCGAAATGACCGAGGTTCCGGTACAAACCCAGTTTGGTTTTCATGTGATAAAGCTCACTGATCGAAAAGAATCACAAAACGTTTCTTATGATTCAATCAAAGATAATGTTCGCAACTTCCTGTTACGTGAAAAACAGAATAAGGCGTTCATCAGCAAGGTTAAAGATCTGAAGAAAAAATATAAAGTTGAAATTCAAAACGGATTATAAAAAAGACGGAGATACTTATCTCCGTCTCTTTTTTTTACTTATTCTTCTGTTTTTGCTTCTGGTTTACAACAATCATGGTGATGGTGGTGATGGTGCTTATGTGTGCAAACTAATCCAATAATCACCAATTTAACCATTGCCATTACCGCTAAACATGCTACAATTTCTTTTTTATGATTAGCGATGCAGCATTGCATTTCTTCTTTTGTTTCATGACCGTGCATTTATTTCCTCCTGAATTCTTTTTTTGTTACGCCTTTCGGCAATAACTGTTATATTGGATTATACCCCAATATAACACCTTATAAACTTAATTTCAGGTTTATACTGTCTTTATTTACTTTTCCTAAGGGTTACTTTCTGTATCATTAATATTCTATCAGTATTTTAAATAAAATTTAAGCGTTCCCTCTTGATCCTGGTTTTACAAGGGCAACTTTTCCAGCTTTACATACCGGACAGTCATCAGGATCCCAAGCGGTGATTTCAAGCTTAATGGCCGAATAAATGGGCATATTGATTTCAACCCCTGGAGCACGTCGGTCTGCAATACAGGCAACCCCCAGGACTTCAGCCCCCATGGCTTCCAATACTTTCTTTGTTTCAATGGTGGACTTTCCCGTTGTTACCACATCTTCGGTAATAATGACTTTTTCTCCGGGTTTAATTTCAAAACCCCGTCGCAATTGCATTTCCCCATCTTTTCGTTCAGTGAAAACAGATTCTTTTCCTAGCTGACGACCAATTTCATAGGAAACAATGACCCCACCCATGGCTGGACCCACCACCTTGTCAATTTCCAAAGCTTTTAATTGCTCAACTACCGGGGTCAGTACCTTTGCTGCAACATCCGGAAATCGCAAAACCTTTGCACATTGTACATATTGATCACTGTGTTTCCCGGAGGACAGCAAAAAATGACCTTCTAAAAAAGCGTCAGTTGATTTTAATAGTTCTAATATTTCTTTACTCATACCATTCCTCATTCCTTGTTTGCTAAATTATTTATATGATACCACGTATTTCTGAGATATTGGACAAACTTTCTTTTTCACAGTAAGCTTCCAGGCCTTCAATCATTTCAATAGGGGCCTGTGGATTGTTAAAATTCATAGTGCCTATCTGAATACAGGTTGCCCCTGCCATAATAAATTCCAGAGCGTCCTCCCAGGTACTGATTCCACCCATGGCCATAACAGGAATCTTTACTGCCTGACAGACTTGATGGGTCATTCGCAGCGCAATGGGCTTTACAGCCGGGCCGGATAAACCTGCATAAAGGTTGTTAAAAACAACTGATTTTTTTTTAGTGTCAATGGCCATTCCCAGAAGCGTGTTAATCAGGGAAATCCCCTGAGCTCCAGCCGCTTCACAGGCTAAGGCGATATCAGATATCGCATCACCATTGGGAGATAACTTCACCATAACCGGATGTTTTGAAATTTCAACCACTTTTTTTGTGATATCTTCTGCTGTGGCTACCTTGATACCATAAGCCATTCCGCCTGTCTTAACATTGGGACAGGAAATATTTAATTCAATGAGCTGGGCATCAATGGCATTTAATTTTTCAATGGCCTTGAGGTAGGATTCTTCATCCTTTCCCCCGACATTAATAATGGTAACGGTGTTGATATCTTTGAGATGGGGCCATTCATTTTCAAGAAAGGCATCTATTCCGGGGTTTTCCAGACCAATGCTGTTCATTAGTCCTGCCGGGGTTTCCCAAAGTCGTATGCCCTTATTTCCAACTCTTGGCTCTAATGTTAATCCCTTGGTACAAAGTCCTCCTAATTTCTCCAGATCATAAAAGGCTTCATATTCCCGACCAAAGCCAAAGGTACCGGATGCTGGAATAACCGGATTTTTAAAGAGAATATCATTAAACTTTGTTTCTAAGCGTTTAGACATAAAATACCTCTTCTCTTAAAAATACCGGACCATCCTTGCAAACTTTTCTATTCCCTGATTTAGTTTCACAGGTGCAGCCTAAACAGGCACCGATGCCACAGGCCATATGGGTTTCCATAGACACATAAACCTGATTTTCGAGTGGCACTGCTTTTGCGACTGATGCCATTAACATTTCAGGACCACAGGTCATCACTACCTCATTGGGCTTTACCTTTACATGATGTGTAATTATTCCACCAATGTCAATAATCACCTCATTTGCAATCGACTTAAATGCCTCAACACCATAGGAATTCTCTCTGAATCCTAAATAAACACGACAGTTTCCCAGGGGGTTTTTTTCTTTATATTTCTTTACCAGATAGTACAAAGGGGCTATCCCAATGCCTCCGCCAACCACACAAAGATCTCTACTCACTTCCGGAAAACCATTGCCATAGGGCCCTTGGATTTCCACTGCATCCCCGGATTTTAACCTTGATAAAATTCCGGTGCCTTTGCCGACTACCTGGTACAAAAACGTGAGTTTACCAGCCTTATAATCATGAACGCTGATAGGCCGGGATAATAGAGGATCTTTATCCCAGGCCCGGAGCATAAAAAACTGTCCCGGTAAAACCTCTCCGGTAAAATTCACGCTCATTTTATAAATTAAAGGGATCAGGCAATCATTACTTTGAATTATAGCCATTGAAGAATGTCCTCCTTCATGGCAATGGTGGCCTTTCGCACATGTTCAGCAAAGCCTTCATCCTCACAACCTGCTTTTTGATGGGCAGTAATCAGTCCACGGGAAGAATTAACCACTGCACATCGTGATTTTTTTAAAATTTCAGCAATATCCCGGCCGGTACCACCCTGGGCACCGTAACCCGGCACTAAGAAAAAAGTATGGGGACTTTGATTCTGAATGGCTTCAAATTCTTCAGGTCGGGTTAAACCGACCACTGCACCAATGGCACTGAATCCACTTTCTCCCATAAAAACTTTTCCCCATTTTTCAATTTTATCCCCCATGATCTGATAGACGGATTGACCATTAACCACAAGATTCTGTAAGTCCCCTGCGCTCGGGTTTGATGTGCGCTGGAGAATAAAAATTCCCTTATTATTTTCCTTCAGATACGGATAATAAGGGGATACCGCATCCTCTCCCATATAGGCATTAATGGTCATAATATCCACTTCAAAGTCTCCGGTAAAATGGCCTTTGGCATATTGATCTCCGGTGGAAGAAATATCCCCACGCTTCACATCCCCAATAACAATCTTACCTTTATTTCGGGCATATTTTACGGTTTCACTATAGGCCTTTAGCCCATCCATGCCCAGGGCTTCATAACACGCAATTTGCACCTTGTAGGTAGCCGCTATATCTAGGGTGGCATCTATTATGTTCTTATTAAACGCTGTTATTTTTTCACCGTCAGACCAGTCTCTGGCAACGAGATACTTTGGTAAAAAAGAAAGCGTTGTATCAAGACCCACGCAGATCGGGCCTTTCTCAATTGCCTCTTTATAAAGTTGATCGATAATCATCATATTTTACATTTCCCTTCACGATAGTCATTAATATTTTACCCTTGAGCAGCTCTTCTCCAAAGGGGTTGTTTTTGCTTTTTGAAATAAAATCTTCGGGATTTATTTTCCCTTCCCAATTTAAGTCCACCAGAACCAAGTCCGCTGGATAACCTTCTTTAATGAGCCCTGTCTTTAAACCCAATCGTTTTGCAGGTGCATCGCTTAACATCTCACTGAGTTTTTCAAGACTAATGCCGTTTTGCGAAAATACCGTGTAATACATGGGAAAGGCAATTTCAAAATTATTGATTCCCGGGGCTCCATTTTTCTTATCTTCTTCAGAATGGGGAGCATGGTCGGTGCCGCACATATCAATGATGCCAGCCTTAATCCCTTGTATCAGGGCCAGACGATCAGGGTCTGTTCTGAAAGGCGGATTTACTTTAAAATCCATGGCTGATGCAAAAACATGGTGTGGGGTGACTTCACAGGAAATATCCAATCCTTTGTCTTTTGCCAGACGAATGGCTTCTAACGTGTCTTTTTTACTGATATGGCATATATGAAGATGCCCTCCCAGCTTTTCCAAAAGTGCAACATCCCGTTTTACTAAAGTGGTTTCCGGTTGGCAGTGGGTCAGAAGGATAAAATCGTGGACAGTTGAGGCTTCCAAACCCTTTTTCATAATATCTTCATTGAGAATCGAAACACCGTCATTGGAAAACACGTTAGTAAGAGGGCGTAATGAATCAAAATCCACTGTGTCATCTTCGCCAAAATTTTTGGTTAACGCCGACACTTGTATAAGCTGGCATAGGTTTAACCCAACCGCCTTATCGCGATTTTTCAAAAGGTCATCCGAGTTATCAATGATGGGGTTTGTATTGGCCATGGCAACTAATGACGTATACCCACCCTTTATGGCTGCTTTCATTCCGGTTTCCATGGTTTCCTTGTATTCAAACCCAGGATCTCTCAGGTGACAGTGCATGTCAATAAAGCCTGGCAGGAGCACATGTCCGCCACCATTAATTTCCTCATCAAAATCTGTTTCCACTGATTCTTTTTCTTTGTAAATCTTTTTGATCTCACCATCTTCAATTAAAACTTTTCCGGGTCGTCGTCCAAGGGCGTCAACCATTTCAATATTCGTGATCAGCGTCTTCATTTGACCCTCCTTCTTGTTATTCTTCTCCCATAAAGGTGGTATAGGCATCACAATATTCACAGCGATATTGTTTTTTCTCTTCATTCACCAGATAAAATTTTATTTCTTTGACATCCTCGTGTTGAGTAATGCACCGGGGATTTTTGCATTTCATAATCCCTTCAACAACTTTCGGTAAGTTCAGCGTAATTTTCTTGTACATTTCGCCATTTTTTACAAAATTTATGGTAACATTGGGATCTATCAAACCCAAAACATTCATATCTATTGGCAGATCTGTTTCGATTTTAATGAGATCTTTTTGCTTCATCTTTTTACTGGGAATATTTTTCAAAAGCACCACCACATCATCAATATCATTGAGATGGAGTTCTTTATATATTTCAAAGCCATGTCCTGCTTCAATGTGATCAATAATGATTCCTTTTTTTAACTTCGATACATTAATCATTGTTTTCCTCCGCACCCAAAAGTTTTGCGATCAGAGCCATGCGTACATACATCCCACACTTCGCCTGTTTAAAGTAAACAGCTCTGGGATCATCATCAACCTCAATGGCAATTTCATTAACCCGAGGCAAAGGATGCATAACAATCATGTCTGTTTTGGCTTTCTTCATTTTCTTTTTATCAAGAATATAATAATCTTTTAACCGAAGATATTCTTCCTCACTCACAAAACGTTCCCTTTGAACCCTGGACATATACAGGATATCAAGTTCACCAATGACATCATCAAGATTCGTTGTTTCCCGATAGGTATCCGGATTTAACTGATTGAGAATATTTTCAGGCATTTTCAATTCTTTCGGTGATATAAAAACAAATGTGATTCCCTGATAACGGTTCAGTGTTTTCACTAAAGAGTGAATGGTTCTTCCAAAAAGAAGGTCCCCACAAACACCAACCACATGATTGTCACAGCCACCCTTATATTTTCGAATAGTTAACAAATCGGTTAACGTTTGAGTGGGATGCTCATGTCCGCCATCCCCGGCATTAATAATGGGCATTTCTTTGGCAAACTTGGATACCAATCGCGCTGTACCTTCTCTGGGGTGACGAATCACAGCAATATCTGAATAGCATTCAATGGTGCGTATCGTATCTCCCAGACTTTCTCCTTTGGAAACGGAAGAATTGTTGGGATCATCAAATCCAATGATTTCCCCTCCTAATCGTAACATGGCAGCCTCAAAGCTGAAACGTGTTCGTGTGGATGGCTCATAAAAAAGGCTGGCTAATAATTTTCCCTTACAAACTAAAGAATAACCCTTTGGGTTTGTAATAATATTATCAGCCAGCTCCATGATCGATTCAATTTCTTCTAATTTAAAGTCGCCAGGTTCGATGAGATGTCTTCCTTTTAACATGGTGTTCCTCCTTCATATACTCTATTATGGGCAAAAAACAAACCGCCTGAATAATAACAGCGGCATGCCTTGCAACAGGCATTTAATCCTAATTCAATGACTCTTTTATTTCATAACCTTTAATCCAAGCCCAATAATTGTAAGCATACTTGTATATAATAATGATAATTTAAATCAGCGAAATTGTCAATGCTCTTTACTGGAAAGTAAAGGTGAACTTCAGATAATATTTATAGAAGTTTAAAACTTTAAATGTTATGATTTATAAAAAAAAGGAGAATTAATTTATGTATTTCGTAACTTTTCAATTTAACACACTTAATGAAAGTGGTATCCTGATTAAAGATACTAAAAAAGTTTTACCTTTTACCGTCCTTGGCAAACTTATGGGACTTAATCTTCCTGAGCATTTAATCGGTTTTATCCCTTTGGCTACTGATGCATTATTATCAGATATTCGTAAAATAATATCTGATAACCCGGGCATTGGAATTGAGCTTAGTCGCTTAAAGCTTTTAGCCCCTATTCCTAAGACACCCAGAAATATTTTCTGCATTGGAAAAAACTATGCTGACCATGCAAAGGAAATAAAAAATATTCCATCAATGGGAGAAGTTCCGGAATATCCCATATATTTTTCAAAGCTTTCTACCTCAATCACTGGACCTGACACCGTTATTTTATCCCATGCAAATACCACTGAAAAAATTGATTATGAAGTTGAGTTAGCCGTTATCATCGGGAAGAAGGGAATAAATATTTCCAAGGCGGAAGCTGAAGCTTATATATTTGGTTACACCATTGCCAATGATATTTCTGCCAGAGATCTTCAATTAAAACATTCCCAGTGGTTTAAAGGTAAAAGCCTGGATACCTTCTGCCCACTTGGCCCAGCCATCCTCCATAAAAAGTCCTTGCCTCTACCTTTTGACATTGCACTGACCTGCCGTATTAATGGCGAGATCAGACAGCACGCCTCAACCGGTAAAATGATTTTTGATATTCCTACCATTATCAGCGACTTATCCCAGGGCATGACGTTGCTTCCCGGGGACATCATTCTTACAGGAACTCCGGCTGGTGTAGGCATTGCCAGAAATCCACCGGTATTTTTAAAGCATGGCGATGCTATTGAGTCGGAAATTGAAAAAATCGGACTTTTGAGAAATATTATGGAATAGAATAAACTTTGGAGCATGGAAAAATCGTCTTAAGAATGCATAGCATTTTTAAGACGATTTTTATTTATACTAACTTGCTTCGCCTTTAAATCGGAAGGCGTTTATACTGAAAAACGGCTAAGCTTCCGGCAAAGAGAAGCAGAATCATCACAATAAATACCGTACAAATCAAACCAATATTCGCTTCGCCTTTAATGATGGAAAGTCCATTAAATAGGCTGTACAGTGAATAATTTTTTAAAAATACCAGCCTTTGTGAAATTCCTCCGAGTATGTTCAGAAAAAAGAAAAGAATGGGAATCCCGGCCCCAAAGGAAAGTGATAAATTTGTGTCATTAAAAACACAGGAAAAGAAAAAACAAATCATACCAATCGTCATTGTCAGCAGGCAGGCACAAAGATTAAGTTTAGAAAAAAGAGAAATATCCAAAATTCCTTTAAACAAAGATTCACTTACTGTAATTCCTACAAAATAGAGAATAATAAATAGAAACATAATCGAAAGGAGCATGTACATCCCCTGGGTAAAGATGATTTTAAGTCGGCTGTTAGGCGTTGATAATAGACAGGCAAAGGAGCCGTCATAAACCCATTTTGCAACCAGCCGATTCCCAAGAATAATGCAATACACCATTGGGAAGAGATAGATTAAAAATCCATAATATAAACTGGCAATAAACCCGGCCAGCCCTGCATCAACCGTGCTAAAACCCAAGGCATTCACCAATGACACTGGGAGCATTGACAGCATGTCTATTAAGGCACCGGCCCCATTCGGATCATACATATAAATAATAACCGAAAGATAAATCGACATCACAATCACAAAAACGAGCAACAATATTATGTTATTCTTTAAATCTTTTAATAATAATGGTAAACTCATGCTTTTTTTGCCCCCTTGCTATAATGCTTAAAAAATATTTCTTCCAATGTTTGGGCATTCGAATTTAAAACTAAAACTTTCTCATGGGAAAGTGCTTTTACCAAAAGATCAATCTGATCACCAGGTGAAAAGATTTCAAAGTCTTTTTCTGCGAATTGCTTATAAACAAATCCATACTTTTTTAGCTCCTCAAGATTTGGAGGCGCCCCAAATTTAACCAGATAGGACTTGGTCTCAGCTGCCTTAAGCTTAATGATGTCATCCTGTTCAATAATGCGGCCGTCTTTAAGGATCCCGACACGATCACAGGTACGTTCAACCTCTTCAAACATATGAGAAGACATTAAAATTGTTTTTCCCCGTTTTTTTTCCATTAAAATCAAATCCACAAAACGGGTTTGCATGAGAGGATCAAGGCCACTGGTCGGCTCATCAAGAAGCAATAGTTCAGGGTCATGCATAAATGCTGTTACAATGGCCAGTTTTTGTTTCATTTCCTTTGATAACCGGTCAATTTTTCCTCGGGTATCCAATTCAAAACGCTCTATCAATGACTCTCTTATTTTTTGATTATTTTTAGTTTTTGTTCCCCGTAACTGTGTCATGAAATTAAGGAACTCATTTATCCGCATACCTTCAAAAAATGAAATCTCTCCGGGAATATAGCCGACTATTTTTTGTATCGATGTCGTTTGTTTTGCGCAATTAAATCCGCCAATAGTGGCAACCCCTTTGTTCGGACGGCAAAATCCCATCAGCATACGAAAAACAGTGGTTTTTCCTGCGCCATTCGGACCAATACAACCAAAAATCTCACCTTTTTTCACATTAAAATTTAAGTCAAATATTCCCTTTCCGTTGGAATATTTAAGAGTGGCATCCTTTACTTCTATCATTCGATTTTCTCCTTTTTAAATCAAAATTCAATTTTAGAGACTTGCATTTTTCCTGATTCACCTGAATTTTTAAATCCAGCTTTCATTTTTAAGCCTTAACACTCTGCTGATTCTTCGAAAGCAAAAAGGCCATTCGCGATTTTTGCAAATTCGGATCCCGTTAACATTTCTCCTCGAATTCCAGGTGCGATTCCACAGTCTTCCAATACCTGGAGAATGGTTTCCTTTTCATAGTCAGTGTTCATTGTCAGACCGTTAATCAATGTCTTTCGGCGATTGAGAAAGCTTGCTTTAACAACTTTGAAAAACAACTTCTGATCCTCTAACTGTATTCTGGGCTGAGAAAGCTTTTTAAATGAAACCACAATCGAGTCAACTTTAGGTTTCGGCATAAACACATGGGCAGGAACATTAAAATCAATGGTAACATCTGAATAAAACTGAGCAGCAATGCTTAAAGAACCATAGGCTTTTGTTCCAGGCTTCCCGCAAAGACGTTCCCCTACCTCTTTCTGTATCATAAAAGTCATTGTTTCAAAGGGCAGATCCGACTCCAGAAAGCCCATAATAATCGGGGTTGTTACATAATACGGCAAGTTTGCCACAATCTTAAGGGGCATCTTTCCTAAATCATCTCCAAGAATTTTCCGAATATTTGTTTTCAGGATATCTCCCTGCACAATTTCCACATTGGTACAATCAGCCAGGGTTTCTTTAAGTACCGGAATAAGTTTTCTGTCAATTTCAACACTGACTACTTTTTTCGCAAACTCACTGAGAACTTGTGTCATTGTCCCAATTCCAGAACCAATTTCCAAAATCAGATCCTCTTTATCGACTTCTGCCGCCTCAATAATTTTTCTTACAATATTTTCATCAGTGAGAAAGTTTTGTCCGAAACGTTTATTAAAATGCAAATTGTTCTTTCTTAATATGGTATCAATCACCCGAGGTGATGTTAATTTTTCCATAAATGTCCTTTCATTTTTAGTGTCAATGCATAAAAAGACATGCTCGACAATCTAATTATTATACCCTTTATTTTCTGACCCGGGAAGTCTTTTAGGTTAGAATATTTTCATTGATTGAAATTCCTGTGTGAATTATTCGCACTCTGGATTCAAAGACCTAAGAATTTTCACTCATCATTTAAAACTTCATCCTGGCACAAATAAAAAAAAAGACATTCATCGATTCAACAAATGTCTCTCTGTACAAATCCTTAATTCGATGTATTCTTTTTTAAATCCAAATAATTATTTTTATCCTTAACAATATCAATGACATCCCATAAATTTTCAACCATATATGTTGGGTGACAACGTTCAAGTGCAAGAGCTGTATTGTATCCCCACTTCACGGCAACCACATCAATCCCCACCTTATGACACGCATCGATATCCCGGGTTTCATCCCCAACATATAACATTTCCGAACAATGCAGATTATATTTTCGTAAAACTCTTTTTATCTTTTTACTCTTAGACATTAATGCTGAACACAAAATAAATTCAATTTTTTCCTGAAGGCTGTAGGTATCCAAAAATTCCGCCACCGTTTTTTTTATATTTGAGGTTAAGATGCCAACATGCTGGGTATCTTTTTTGAGTTCAGTAAAAAAAGAATGAATATCCGGAGAGAAAGCTCGGATCTCACTGGATTCTTCCCGCATAAGCTTCTGTCCCTCACTTAACGCTCTTGGGAATCGATAAAAAGGAATGTCTACAATCTCCAGAATTTCTTTCATATGAAGATTTTTTATATGTTGCAACTCTTCCATGGTTACCGGACTGTATTTATATTTTGATGCAAGCTTATTATATATATTAAAGGCCTTTTCTTCTGTATCGGCAAGGGTGCCGTCAAAATCAAAAACCACACATTTATAGGTCATAGATAACTCCTCTTTAATTTTTTAGGGATTATTCTTATAACCCTTAAGTTTTCTCTTGCAGTAACTTCTCAATGTCTTCACCAGTCATTCAAAAAATGTTCTCGGGATTTGACCCAATTTCCCACTATTTATATACCATTATACTATAAAGTTCTCAAGACAAATAGGACTATTTTGTTAAATAATTATAATACCATGATCAAAAGCCATAAACTGCTTATTCATAATACTCTTAATGACAGATCTACCTGACTTAATGGGTTAAAAAGTGATTTGCCATGAAATCATAAGTGTACTATAATAAATGAAGATTAAAAACCGGTTAAAAGCTTTGACAAATCAAGAATATGTGATAAACTATGATCAACACTTTACTAAACTAACGTAATGAAGCGTAGGAGGTTCTCATGCTTTTAAACTACACTATTGATGGCTTTGAAAATATTCAGCATCAAGATTATTATTCTCTCCAAAAAATTATTAATAAATTAACTAAACTGTACCGACTCTACTGTTATCATCAAATTTCAACGCCAACCTTTGAGACTTATGACCTATATGTTCATGAAGATTCTATTCCTTGTGACGACCTCTTTAAGCTTGTGAATCATCAGGGAAAAGTTTTGGTATTGAAACCAGATGCGACACTGCCGGTTACTCGAATGGCTGCCATGAACCATCCAAATTCAGACGAAATCATTAAATTCTCTTATCAAACCAATATATATCGAAATTTCTCCAGCCCGGAAATGATAAAAAAAGAAATTACTCAAATCGGTATTGAATATTTCGGTAATGATAGTCCGGAATGCGATGGCGAAGTCATTGGCCTTGCTATTCTTTCTCTTCTGGAAATTGGTATCAATGATGTTCATATTGATCTTGGCCATGTTGGATTCATTAATTATCTTTTTGAAGAATTGCCTTTAACTTTCTCTGAAAGAGAAACGCTTTTTAAGTATATAGAAAATAAAAATATCGGTGACATTGCATCTTTTCTTGAACCCTTGGATTTAAGTGCAAATGCAAAAGATATTATTGTCAAACTTCCTACCCTTTATGGTGAACCCAAAGTCGTATTAAAAGAAATGAAGGCTCTTTGTCTGAATGAAAAAATGGAAGGGGTTGTTGAAAAGATTTCTGAAATTTATTGTCATCTTGAAGTGATGGGTCTTGCAGACTATGTTAGTTTTGATCTCGGTTTCACCAATCAGATGAACTATTATTCCGATATTAATTTTAAAGGCTATATTAATAACTGGGGTGAACCTGTGATCAGTGGCGGCCGTTATAACAATTTATCCAAAAAATTCGGCATTTCCAGACCGGCCTGTGGCTTTGCCATTGACTTAATGAAAGTGATTGACTACATGGAACAGGAAAAACTGTTACCGGTAGATACTCAATCCAGGCATGTCATCTTTTATGACTATGACGACAAATCAACTGCCTATAACCTTGCCAATGAATTGAGAGCTAAGAATGAAATTTCTGAGGTCTTTATGATAAATTCTGACTGGGGATTTCATATCCAGTCAATTAAAGAAAATCCTTTATATAAAAATGCCAAAATCTACTTTATATCTCAGGGGAAACTCTGTGTTGTTCAAAATGATCAATATCACTCCCTGAAATCCATTGAAATCGAAAGAGAGGTAAAGTAAATGGTTATTCGATTTGCTCTTGCCAAAGGTCGGGTTGCTAAAAAAGCCATTGAATTATTAATGGAACTTGGTTATATTTTCGATGATTACTCAGAAAAAAGCCGTAAGCTTATTTTTACCGATACCACTGGCACCATTGAATTTTTTCTGGTAAAATCACCAGATGTTCCCACCTATGTTGAAAAAGGCGCTGCGGATATTGGCATTGTGGGTAAAGATGTTTTACTGGAACATCCTGCCCAGGTTTATGAGCTTTTAAACTTAAACATTGGCCGTTGTAAAATGTGTGTAGCCGGATATGAAGACCGACCTCTTCCCTATGGAAAGAAAATGGTGGTCGGCACCAAATATCCGCTTATCGCAAAAACATATTTTAATACTAAAAATCAATCGGTTGATATTATAAAACTCAACGGTTCTGTGGAATTGGCACCACTTATCGGATTGTCCGATTGTATTGTCGACATTGTGGAAAGCGGGAATACCCTTAAAGAAAACGGACTTTCCGTACTCGAAGAAATCTGTGAAATAAGCTCATGCCTTGTGGTGAACCAGGTGAGTTTAAAAACCAAGCGGGATCTCATTGACCCTATTATTCAGGAGTTTAAAACCCAGCTTTAGGAAAGGAATCCAATGAAAATCATTAGATATAACAAAAATACGGATCTGAATAGTCTTCTCAAACGCAATGAAGATGAACAGGATAACATTAGAAATACAGTACTGGACATCATTAACAGGGTAAAAAAAAATGGCGACACTGCCCTTTTATATTACACCAGAGCCTTTGATAAGTGCGAGCTTACTCATCTCCAGGTAACCGAGGACGAAATTCAGGAAGCCTTTGATTCTGTGCCGGTTGCCCTGCTGAATATTATCAGGGAATCCGCAGCAAATATTCGAGCTTTTCATGAAAAGCAACTGGAAAAAACCTGGACCTATGCCCCCCAACCCGGGGTGACTCTGGGACAGCACATCACCCCCATTGAACGGGTAGGACTTTATGTCCCCGGGGGAAAAGCCATCTACCCTTCAACGGTATTAATGGATGCCATTCCTGCTTTGGTTGCCGGTGTTGACTCGCTGGTAATGGTCACCCCTCCGGGTTCGGATGGAAAAATCAATTCCCATATTTTAGCTGCCGCCAAAATTGCCGGTATTCATGAGATTTATAAACTGGGCGGAGCCCAGGCAATTGCTGCTCTGGCCTATGGCACTGAAACCATTAAACCCGTGAATAAAATTGTCGGCCCCGGAAATATTTATGTGGCCACGGCAAAAAAAGAAGTATTCGGGAAAGTTGACATTGATATGATCGCCGGTCCCAGTGAAATTCTTATTATTGCCGATGAAAATGCGAACCCGATTTATGCTGCAGCTGATCTTCTTTCCCAGGCTGAGCACGACGAAATGGCCATGCCTATTTTGGTCACTACATCAGAAGTTCTGGCAAATAAAGTCATCCATGAAGTTTATCGGCAAATTGACGAAGATATAAACCGCAAAGCCATTGCAAAAAAATCCATCGATGATTACGGTTTCGTATTCATTGTGAAAACCCTTGATGAAGCCTTTGAGCTTTCCAACAAAGTTGCTCCTGAGCATTTGGAGCTCCTCATTGCCAACCCTATGGAATCCCTTGAAAAGGTCAAAAACGCCGGTGCTATTTTTATGGGTGCCTATACCCCTGAACCGTTAGGTGATTATTTCGCCGGACCTAACCACACCCTTCCAACCTCAGGAACAGCAAAATTTTCATCACCTCTGGGTGTTTACGATTTTATTAAGAAATCCAGCATTCTTTCCTATTCCAGGGACGCTCTGGAAAATGTTTATGAAAAGATATCGACCTTTGCTCGTTGTGAGGGGCTGGATGCCCATGCAAAAGCAGTTGAAAGGCGGTTTGAAAATTAATGGAAACCCTGGTAAGAAAAAACATAAAAAATCTAAACGCCTATAAAGTGGATGCCCCTCAATATGAAATCATCGTTAATGCCAATGAAAGTCCCTATGACTTTCCAATGGCTTTAAAGCAGCAATTTTGTGATGAAATATGTCATACCGATTTAAACCGTTATCCTGAAGCCTGCTTTCCGGAATTATTAAAAGAGCTCAGTGACTATACCGGTGTTTATGCAGAAGGGATTATCTGCGGATCCGGATCCGATGAGATCATTGCCATGATTAATCAGGCCTTTGTCAATCCCGGTGATGTCATTGTTTCCCACTCCCCTTCTTTTGCCATGTATGATATCTGGGCAACCATTGCCGACGCCAAACACATTCGTGTTAATGATTTGCCCGACCACCAACCGGACATTGATACCATGATTGATGAAGCCTGCGAAAACAATGCCAAGCTTGTTTTTTTATGTAACCCCAACAACCCCACCGGTCACACTTTTTCAAGAGACGATATTCTGAAAATATTGGATGCCGTTCCTTCCTTAGTCATTTTGGATGAGGCCTATATTGAATTTTTCGGGAAATCCAGTGTGGATCTGATAACAAAGTACCCAAGGCTTTTAATTCTGAGAACCTTGTCAAAGGCTTTTGGTTTAGCGGGAATACGATGCGGTTATGCCCTGGGAAATAAAGAAATCATTGATGTTCTCTACAAAGTAAAAGGGCCTTATAACCTGAATGTACTCACCCAGAAAATCGCCGTTATTGCACTTAAAAATCGGGTGTCCATTTTAAGTAACCTTGAAATTTTAAAAGCTGAGCGGGAAAAAGCGATGGCTTTTTTAGAAGCACTCAATGCCTTTAAGCTTTATCCCTCCGGTTCAAATTTCATTTATTTTGAAGCGCCCCAGGCTGAAGAAATCTATGAAGCCCTGCTGCAAAACAATATCCTAATAAAGTATTTTAAAGATGAAGCTCGAGAAACCGGAAGCATTCGTTTTTCCATCGGAACACCCCAGGAAAACCAAAAGATTCTGGCAATTATTAAGGAGGTCGTATACAATGGAGCGTAAAGTAACGCTAAGCCGAACCACCGCTGAAACCGATATCCAATTAAGTTTGAACCTCGATGGCAGTGGCCAGTGCAAAGTGAATACCGAGGTGGGATTTTTCGACCATATGCTCACCCTTTTCACAAAACATGGCGGTTTTGATTTAACAGTTAAAGCCACCGGAGACACCGCCGATAACCACCATGCCATTGAAGATATCGGAATTCTTCTCGGCAAGGCTTTTTATGAAGCTCTGGGAGATAAAGCGGGCATTAACCGCTATGCTTTCCAGTTTACCCCGATGGACGAAGCCCTTTGTCGGGTCTGTGTTGATATCAGCGGCCGGAGTACTTTGGTTTATGATGTTCCTCTGACCCGAGAATTCATTGGTGATTTTGAAACCGAAATGTTGGAAGAGTTTTTTATGGCCTTCACCAGCAACAGTAAAATGACCCTTCATGTTACTTCCCTTTATGGCACCAACAACCACCACATTGTTGAAGGAATCTTTAAATCCCTGGGGCGAACCTTAAGCGAAGCCTGTGCCATTAACCCCGAAAATAAAAACATTCCTTCCACTAAAGGAATCATCGAATAAAAAAATTGCCAATGACAAGAACAAAGAATTTATAGAGTGCTGGCAGTTTATATAAACAATTTTGTAACGTCTTAGGCGGACATCTCGATAGAGTGTCCGACGTAGAGTGGAGAAATTGTTTCATATAAACTAGACAGCACGGATCATCGAACGACAGCTATTGCCTAAATTTATAACAATAAGGAGGAACGCTTTTGATTGCAATTGTCGACTATGATGTCGGAAATTTAAAAAATGTCTATACAGCCCTGGATGATGTTGGCCTGGAAGGTGTTATTACCCGTGATAAAAAAGTCCTGGATAGTGCCGAGGCCATTATCCTTCCCGGGGTCGGTGCGTTTTCTGATGCCATGGAAAACCTGAGGAAATTCGATCTCATCGATTCTCTGGATGCCAATATAATAAAAGGCAAACCCCTGTTGGGGATCTGTCTTGGCATGCAGCTTTTATTTGATAAAAGCTATGAAGATGGAGAATTTAAGGGTCTTTCATATATACCCGGTGAAATTGTCAAATTTTCTGCCCCGAGTCTTAAAATTCCCCACATGGGTTGGAATAATCTTATCATCAACAGGGACAGTCCCCTGGTTCATAATATCGGTCCTGAGGATTATGTTTATTTTGTTCATTCCTATTATGCCGCCCCTGAAAATTTTGATGATGTCGTTGCCTATGCCGAATACAGCGTTAAGGTTCCCGGCATCGTCCAGCGGGATAATGTTATCGGTATGCAATTTCATCCTGAAAAAAGCTCAACGGTTGGGCTTCAATTATTAAGAAACTTTAAGGAGATTTTATCATGATTGTATTTCCGGCAATTGATTTGAAAAACGGCAAGTGCGTCCGATTGTTACAGGGACAAAAAGATTCTGAAACCATTTATTTTGACAATCCTGTCGAGGTTGCACAAATGTGGGAAGCCAAAGGCGCACAATTTTTGCATTTGGTGGATTTAGATGGTGCTTTTGAGGGCCAACCAAAAAATCTGTCGGTGGTAAAAGAAATTGTTGAGACTTTAAACATTCCGGTGGAGCTTGGCGGGGGCATTCGGAATTTAGAGATTGCCAAAAATTATATTGATATCGGTGTTGCCCGAATTATTATTGGTACCCAGGCTGTAAAGGACTTTGATTTCATCGAAAAACTCTTAACCCTTTACGATGAAAAGGTTTGTGTCTCCATTGATGCTAAGAATGGTATTGTCTGTACTGAAGGCTGGGTTGAAAGCAGTAATATGGAAGCCCTGGAACTTGCCAGTAAATTAGAAAGTCTGGGTCTCGCCACCTTAGTCTATACTGATATTTCCAAAGACGGCATGATGACCGGACCTAATTTTGAAATGCTCGGGGTTTTAAATACCCATTTGAACATGAATATTATTGCCTCCGGCGGCGTTTCCAGTGTTGCAGACATGAAACGTCTGGAAGACATGGGACTTTACGGCGCCATTACCGGAAAAGCCCTTTATGAAGGGTCCATTGATCTTGAAAAACTCATCAAAGAGGAACTTAAAACATGTTAACCAAACGCATTATCCCCTGTCTGGATGTGAATAACGGCAGAGTCGTTAAAGGTAAAAAATTCCTGAATATTCAGGATGTTGCCGACCCTGTTGAATTGGGTCGATATTATTCAGAACAGGGTGCGGACGAGTTAGTTTTTTACGACATTACTGCCACCTATGAAAACCGTGATATTTTCATTGATATTGTTGAAAAGGTGGCTGAGGCTATTCGTATTCCCTTTACCATTGGCGGCGGAATCAGCAAGGTTGAAGATTTTCGACGGGTGCTGATGGCTGGTGCCGATAAGGTCTCGGTGAATTCCTCGGCGGTAAAAAATCCCCAGCTCATCAGAGAGGCTGCTTTAAAATTCGGTGCCCAATGTGTGGTGCTTTCCATTGATGCCAAACGAAACGACCACGGCTCCTGGGATGTTTATGTCAAAGGCGGCCGGGAAAATACTTTTATTGATGCCATTGAATGGGCCAAGCGCGGCCAGGATCTTGGCGCTGGAGAAATCTGCATTAATTCCATTGATGCGGATGGGATTAAAGAAGGCTATGATCTTGAATTGAACCGGCTTTTATCCGACACCCTTACTATTCCCATTATCGCCTCTGGTGGTGCCGGAAAAATGGAGGATTTTGCCAAAGTGTTTGAAGTTGGAGCGGATGCAGCTTTAGCGGCGTCCGTATTCCACTACAAAGAAATACCCATATGTGATTTAAAAAATTATTTATATAATCAGAAAATACCTGTTAGAAGAGTATAGAAAGGTTGACCATGGAATTAACAAATATAAAATTTAACGAGGCGGGCCTCGTTCCTGCCATTGTTCAGGATTATGAAACCCGTCAGGTTCTTATGATGGCCTGGATGAATAAGGAAGCATTAAAGCTGACTCTGGATACTAAAAAAGCAACTTTTTACAGTCGCAGTCGCCAAAGCCTTTGGATTAAAGGCGAAAGTTCTGGAAATACTCAATCGGTTGTATCTGTGGATTACGACTGTGATGGTGATACTTTGCTGGTTCAGGTTATCCCTGCCGGCCCGGCCTGTCACACAGGAAATACCGCCTGTTTTTACCGCAACCTTATAACCAATGAGGATCTGGATTCTGGCAATGTGGAGATTCTCAGGAATCTGACCAACCTTATTGCAGATCGTAAGGTCAATCCTGTTGAAGGTTCTTATACCAACTATCTTTTTGAAAAAGGTGTTGATAAAATCTGTAAAAAGATCGGTGAAGAATCTGCTGAAACAATTATTGCCGCTAAAAATAATGACCCCCAGGAGCTGGCCTGCGAAGCCTCTGATTTAATCTATCATCTCCTTGTTCTGCTAAATAATCAAAATGTGGATTTAGAGGATATTTTCAAGGAGTTAACAAAACGTCATAAATAATGCAATTGTATGTGATGATTACGCCAAAATAATTGAAAAAACGAGAGGCTTTGGTCGCTCGTTTTTTATTTACAATATTTCCTATCCATTTCTGAAATTATCGAATTCAGGATTTCTATTTTGAATCGTGCTAAATATAATTAATTTAACTTAAGTTTAACACGATTCAAAGTTTCCCTAAAGGTTCAGACGCTATTATAGTAACAAGAGATGAACATCTCCTCTTTTTCTTTTCATTCCTAATATAAAAAAAGCAGTAGGTCATCCGGACCTGCTGTTTTTTTATTATTTCAGTAAAATTATTTTTCTTTAAAGCCTATTTTTTGTTTGCAATTCAGATATTTTTGATGTATAATTAAAATATAGTAAAAACTCCGAAGTTTAACTTTCTAAGGTTCTTTACATTTGGACTATGAATTTAAATCGGTAGGGTATAACTGGAAACGGTTGTGTCTCCCAGTGTGGAAAAGGGGCTTTAACAAGGTAACAAGCCTTGTTAGTTTTACATTATTTAAGTGTAAAATAAAAAGACCATTCCTTCTGGAATGGTCTTTTTATTTTTTATGGCTTCTCTAAATTATATTTATTTGTAACCAGGATATTTAAATTTATTGAAAAACTATGACTTCCTAGATTTTATTTATTTGTAACCAGGATATTTAAATTTATTGAAAAACTGTGACTTCCTAGATTTTATTTATTTGTAACCAGAATATTTAAATTTATTAAGAAACTATGCTGTCCCTAGATTTTATTTATTTGTAACCAGAATATTTAAATTTATTAAGATATCGGGACACTTCTTTTACATTTACCAGAGTCAGTCTAACCAACCTGACTCTGGTATTTTTTGCCCTTTTTTTATGGTTTCTCAACCCCCTGCAACCGGTGGAAAAATTGCCAGATAGCCATCTTCTTTTATAGGAACCGGGAGCATACCCTCAACACTGCCATCAACCCCATCCACAATAATGGCTGCGATTTCAGGAGCTGTAATCCCTAAATGATCAATGACATCCTGGCCTGTCATTCCGGGCATATAGTCCATTTCGACAACTTTCCCTCGGCCTTCCCTAAAAGTAGCAAATAATTTTATTTTGATTCCCATATTTCCTCCTTATATTAAGAAAGGGACGATCTAAAGATCGTCCCTTTCAGTACTTCTTAAATTTTTATAGTAATCCAAGAATTTCTAATCGTTCTTTGGTAGGAATACCTTGTTCATCCCAGCCACGTACTGCATAGTAAAGTGGAAGTAATTCATCAAGGTGAGCAACCCAGCCTTTTGAAGGTCCTTCTGGCATTTCTTCTTTTAAAAGACGTGGTGGCAAAGTATCTTCTTCTGGTAAAATACCAGCTGCAAGATTGAACATTTTTTCAATATTCCAGATACGTTCTCCAGCTAGAAGAACATCTTCTGCTGTCCAGTCAGTTCCTAAGGTTTCATTTAGCATGTCCGCATATTGTTGTGGACCTAAAGCAAATGAAGTAAAGAGACATAAACCTGAAGAGTCAATAACGGCAGTTAAATCCTGGAATATTTTACACCAGGTTTCTTTACCGGCTAGTTCAAAACGGTCCAGTTTTTCTGGTAAGCCAAGAATTTCAGGTGAAATCAGGTAACCACGAACATGACATCCGCCACGGTTAGAGGTTGCATACTGAAGTGCCATTCCCTGGATCCCACGTGGATCATAGGCAGGTAAATCCTGTTTTTTAACAGACATGGAGTATTCAGGAACACCGTAGGAATTTGCTAATCGATAAGATCCTTGAGCTAATTTATCCCCAAAGCCTTCTCTGTTTCCCATTTTCTTCAGCCAGTGAACAACAGACTCAGCATTGCCGAATTTTAAGATAACATCATCATCTAATTCTGCATCAGTAATATAACCTCTTTGATATAATTCCATGGCAGCAGCTAAAGTCGCGCCGCCTGAAATGGTATCAATACCAAGTTCATTACACCAGAAGTTGGCATCAATAACAACTTCCATGTCATTGATTCCTAAATCGCCTGCAAATACCCAAAGTGTTTCATACTCTGGTCCGCCGATACCTTCTTCGCTGTGCGGGCTTTTTACCCAACGTCCACAGCCAATTGGGCAATGATGGCAAGGATTACGTTTAATTAAATATTTTTCAGTTAAAGTTTCACCACTGACAGCTTCTGCATCAGGATCACAACATTTCTGGAAGTTATTCAATGGGTAAACGCCATGTTCGTTAATGATATTAACAAGAACAGCGGTTCCGTATGTTGGCAGTCCGCCACCGGTAACACCGTTTTCTTTGATTAAAGCACGACATTCTTTTGTTACGGTTTTTAAACCGTCTGGTCTTGCAATTTCAGGTTTTTTATTGCCTTTAACCGTAATGGCTTTAAGGTTTTTAGAACCCATAACGCCACCAACACCAGATCTACCGGCAGTACGATCGTCTTCATTCATAATGCAAGCCATTTGAGATAATTTTTCTCCGGCTGGTCCAATGGTCATTACCTTGGCATCAGGATGTTTTGCTTTCAGTGCAGTACTGGTTTCAGAAACAAGTTTGCCCCAAATATCCAAAGCCGGTAAAATTTCAACTTTATCTTCTTCAATATTGATGTATACAGGCAAGCTCGCTTTTCCTTCGACGATAATTGCATCGTAACCAGCATATTTCAGGTATGCTCCCCATTCTCCACCAGAGTTGGAAGATGCAATACACCCTGTTAATGGTGATTTAGTAACGACCATGTAACGTCCACCGGTTGGGGTAGCTGTTCCTGATAAAGGTCCGTTAATAATAATAATCTTGTTTTCAGGAGCAAAAGGATCTACTTTTGGATCAACCTCATCCGAAAAGATCTTTGTACCTAAACCACGACCACCAATAAACTTCTTTGCTAGTTCAAAATCTAAATCCTCTTTCGAAATAACACCTGTTGTTAAATTGATACGTAATATTTTCCCCATGTAACCAAACATTTGTTGTCCTCCTAAATTTTATTTATTTGTAACCGACTTCATTATACATAATTTATATTTTTTTATCAACAGTTTTTTTCATTTAAAGCAAATTTAAATATTTAATGTTTTTCATTGATATTTATATGCATTTGTTTAAAGTTTATTAAATATATAATGATTTAATATAACATATAATGCAACAGAAAACTTTTATTTACTAACTCCAGTGTTTTGGTTGCCATCCGGCGGATTATGATATACAATAAAAAGAAACTCTGAAGTTTAATTTTTCTAAAGTTCTTTAGATCCGAACTATGAAATTAAACCGGTATGGGTATAACTGGAAACGGTTATGTCTCCCAGTGTGGAAAAGGGGCTTAGCAAGATAACAATCCTTGTTACTTTTACATTATTCCAGTGTAAAATAAAAAGACCATTCCTACCGGAGTGGTCTTTTTATTTTTTAATGAAGTCCCTGAATTTTATTTATTTGTAACCAGCATATTTAGTAATCTTTCCCAAGATTAAGAAAACGTTTGGACATTGCCAGCGTTGGCCTAACCACCTGACGCTGGTTTTGTTTTTCTATTTTTTGCTTTCAGCCTCCGGCAACCGGTGGAAAAATTGCCAGATAGCCATCTTCTTTGATAGTAACCGGGAGCATACCATCAACACTTCCATCAACCCCATCCACAATAATGGCTGCGATTTCAGGAGCTGTAATCCCTAAATGATCAATGACGTCCTGGCCTGTCATTCCGGGAGTATAGTCCATTTCGACAACTTTCCCCCGGCCTTCCCTAAAAGTAGCAAATAATTTTATTTTGATTCCCATATTTCCTCCTTCTAATAAGAAAGGGACGATCTAAAGATCGCCCCTTTCAGTACTTCTTAAATTTTTACAGTAATCCAAGTACTTTTAATCGTTCATCAGTAGGGATACCTTCTTCATTCCAACCACGTTCTGCATAGTAAAGCGGAAGCATTTCAGCCAACTTAAGAACATGGCCTTTTGTAGGACCTGCTGGCATTTCTTCTTCTAAGAATCTTGGTGGTAAAGTATCTTCTTCTGGTAAAATACCGGCAGCAAGATTGAACATTTTTTCAATATTCCAGATCCGTTCCCCAGCCAGGAGAACATCATCTGCTGACCAGTCTGTTCCTAAAGTTTCATTTAACATGTCCGCATATTGTTGTGGACCTAAAGCAAAGGAAGTAAAGAGACATAAACCTGAAGAGTCAATAACAGCAGTCAAATCCTGGAATATTTTAACCCAGGTTTCTTTTCCCGCTAATTCAAAACGGTCCAGTTTTTCCGGTAAACCAAGAATTTCAGGAGAAACCATGTAACCGCGAACATGACATCCGCCACGGTTAGAGGTTGCATATTGAAGTCCCAATCCCTGGATCCCACGTGGATCGTAGGCAGGTAAATCCTGTTTTTTAACAGACATGGAGTATTCTGGAACGCCATAGGAATTTGCCAATCGATAAGATCCTTGCGCTAATTTATCTCCAAAGCCTTCTCTGTTCCCCATTTTCTTGAGCCAATGAATAACGGAATCAGCATTGCCGAATTTTAAGATAATATCATCATCCAATTGTTCATCGGTGATATAACCTCTTTGATATAATTCCATGGCAGCAGCTAAAGTGGCGCCGGCTGAAATGGTATCGATACCAAGTTCATTACACCAGAAGTTGGCATCAATAACGATTTCCATATCGCTTATTCCTAAATCGCCTGCAAATACCCAAAGTGTTTCATATTCAGGTCCGCCGATACCTTCTGGATGCAAGTCGCTTTTTACCCAACGGCCACAGCCAATAGGGCAATGATGACAGGGGTTACGTTTCAGCAAGTATTTCTCCGTTAAGGTTTCTCCGCTGACAGCTTCTGCTAATGGATCGCCGCCTGTCTGGAAGTTATTTACAGGGTAAACGCCATGTTCATTAATAATATTAACAAGAATGGCAGTTCCGTAAGTTGGAAGACCTGAACCGGTAACGCCGTTTTCTTTAAGCATTGACCGACATTCTTTAGTTACAGCTTTTAAGCCGTCTGGTCTTGCAATAACAGGTTTTTGACTGCCGTTAACGGTAATGGCTTTCAAGTTCTTAGAACCCATAACGGCGCCAACACCAGATCTACCGGCAGTACGATCGTCTTCATTCATAATCGCAGCCATTTGAGATAATTTTTCTCCGGCTGGTCCAATGGTCATTACCTTGGCATCAGGATGTTTTGCTTTCAGTGCAGTACTGGTTTCAGAAACAAGTTTACCCCAAATATCCCA
>Ga0209748_1000223_pt1 | contig 33490 bp, 31 predicted proteins | sample BarGraIncu00421A_FD_185490 | JGI IMG/M metagenome (GOLD analysis project Ga0209748, IMG submission 185490) | Arctic peat soil microbial communities from Barrow, Alaska - Barrow Graham LP Incubations 004-21A (SPAdes) (version 2) | ecosystem: Environmental > Terrestrial > Soil > Wetlands > Peat... | reverse complement strand
CAACTTATCCCAAAAATCAATTGCTAATCCGGACTTTTCTTTTTAACTCGATGAATATTCATTCATGGTTTTGGGAAACGTTAACTTTTTGGCCGTTTTTCGGAGGTTTCACAGGCACCGTATCTTCCAGTAAAAAATCCCCCAAAGAATTCTCTCTGAAGGATTTTATAGTTTTAAAACAAGGCGCTCAATATGTTATCAGTTATTCAACAATTGATCTGACACTGGAACCCTATTCCATTAACTTTTTAATATTAAACGGCGGTATTACAACGCATTCAGTTTCGGGTTGAGCAGTTAATAAAGATATCTCACTTCTTACGTAGGGCAACAAAATAGCAACTGCGTTCTGGTTTAAAAGTGAATTCTTTATGTCAGGTTCACTATTGGAAACTGAAAAGAAACCCGTAATTTGAATCTCGATATCATACTCATTTTCTTTTATAGCTTCAACAATGAGCGTGACTTTAAAAAGATCCTTTTGTTCATCATTTTCAGCTATTTTTACGTTCATGTTCAAATCTATTTTTTTATCATTCTTAAACCCACGTCTCATAAACGATATTTTATCAAATATCATTCTAACCAGTTTTAAATCACAATGAGGATCACTTAATATTTTCAATTTATTCACCATTAGGCAGCATCGGCTAGACTCGACGTCACATTATCGATGCAGATACTTTCGCTATTTTCAATTCTTACTTTCTTAATGTGTACTTTTTTCTCTTTATTACTATAATTGATGACTGCCTCATCAGCAAAGCTGCTGGAATCATTAATTTTATAGGTTAAAATATCATGATAACTCTTTGTATAGTTCACAAAATATCTATTCATTATTTTGTAATTTTTATAATATTCAATTTCGTCCAAATATTCATCTCCTTCAGCATCTAAATATTCACCTGTTGTCGGTAAATCAATACTTTTTTCAGGGTCCCAGTCCTTTGTATTATCAACTTCCAGATTGTATTTTTTGTTTTTGAAGATAATTGAATATTTATTGCCATTTTTCGTCAAAAACGAATCTCTGATTGTGATTTCATTACTCAAAAGTTTCAGTATCGTTTCTGCCGATACAGTCGTTAACAACCATTTCTTGATTGAACTGTCTGCCTGACAACATACGCACAAAAATAAGTCGTTCTTATCGTTTTTGCAGGTAAAGAGAATTGGATAGTAACTTTCAAAGAATACTTTGTCAATTTCCAGAACGCCGGTTTCTTTAAAATCAAAAATCTTATTCATTTTCATTCTCTCCCTTCTTCTTAAAATTCTCATAATATTCGGTAAAGTTCTCAATCAAAGTAAAATAGTCATGAGGGGTTGCGTTTTCATAAAGCCACCAGTCCACGACGCAATAGATGCAGTTCATCTTTAGACATTAAAAATACCTCCATTTATTAATCTGATGAAGATATTATCTCATTCATTTTCAACGTGAAATATGTGTAGTCTATTTGCCATTAACTTTTTTCCCAGCTTCGCCTTTTTCGGAGGTTTCACAGGCACCGTATCTATTAAGGCTTTACAAGCGACTCAAGTAGTGGTACAATTATTTGTACCACTAATAGTACAAATAAACACAAGGGGTGAAAAAATGTTAGCAGTAAATTATTCAACGATTCGTAGTAAGTTAAAAGATTATTGTGATAAAGCAACCGATGAAAATGAGACTGTCATTGTGACCCGTAAAGATGAAAAAAATGTTGTCATCATAAGTCTTGAAAAATACAACGAAATCATGAGAGCAGCTCGAAATGCTGAGTATCTCGATATGATTGATCGCAGCATGGAGCAAGTCAGACAGGGCAAAGTGGTTGTCAAATCGATGGCAGAATTAGAGGAGATGGCAAATGAGTAATCTAACCTTCTCGGATAAAGGATGGGAAGATTACCTCTATTGGCAATTGACGGATAAAAAGATGTTGCGAAAAATAAATGAATTGCTTAAAGACATCCAAAGAAATGGTTACGAAGGAATCGGTAAGCCTGAGCCGTTAAAGTACCGTAAAGCATGGAGCAGGCGAATCGATCAGGAACACCGTTTGGTCTACGCCTTGGATGAAAACGGAAATGTTTTTATTCTTTCTCTCAAAGGACATTATGAAGATTAAAAAAGATGGCGAACCGCCCATCGCCCAAGCTTATTTATTGGCTGAATATAATGACTAAACAGATCTTATGCTGTATCCGACCCCAATTTCCTCTTGATTTACTCAATAAGTTAAGTTCAATAACTTAAGTGACAGGGAAACCTCCGAAAAACAAACACCAATGTATATTTACGCAAATTATTGTATGAATATCCGAGCAATAATATCGACCAATTTCCTTGTATGAATTATACCATTAAAGCTATTAAAAACAGGCAAAAAATGGTATAATAATAGTATGAAAAACGTTGCAATCAGGAGGTTTCAGGCCAATGTTAAAGAAAAATAATGGACAGTTGGATGTGTTTGACCTTATGATATTTGAGAAGCTTATCCCCAAGGATCATCTCTTGGTAAAAATAGAATCGATCATCGATTTTTCTTTTGTTTATGACATGGTAAAGAAACAATACAGCGCCATTGGCCGGGGATCCAAAGACCCTATGATGATGGTCAAAATATTTCTCCTTCAATACTTGTATCGCCTTTCCGATGTTCAAGTTTCTAAACGGGCCCAGACAGACATTGTGTTCAGATGGTTTTTAAACCTGGGCATCAATGATCCGGTTCCCGATGATACCACCATCAGTCACTTCAGAGTCAAACGCCTGACAGTCAAGCATTTTGAAGCATTTTTTACAGAGATTGTTAAAAAATGCATTGACCTGGACCTCATAAAAACGAATCGTTTCATCATCGATTCCACAGATGTGGCTGCCAATACCAATTACCCTTCAGAAAAGAATTTAGCCAGAAGTGCTTTCAAAAAAGTAATGAAAGAAGTTTCCAAATTTAATGAACCATTAGCCAAAGAGTTGTCTGCTGCAATCGAATCAGAAATCGATGCTGCCTATGAAAAATCTGACAAAGTCAGTTGGCGAAAACATTTTGAGATCACTCAAAAATATTTAGACCTTTTATATATCCGGACCTATGATGAATTACAGGACAATGAAAAATATCTGGAAGCCTTTGGGTTGTGCTATGATCTGTTGTTCCAATATGTCAATAACACGAAAGATAAGATTATCAGCATCGTCGATCCGGATGCAAGGGTTGCCCACAAAACACCCAGCAAAATAAAGAAAGGATACAAAGATCATATCATCATTGATGAAGACAGTGAAATTATCCTGGCATCGGTCCAAACGCCATTTAACACGTTAGATGGAAAAAAATTTATCGAACTCATTGAAAAGACAGAAAAACAGGTTGGTTTAAAACCAAAAGAACTATCGGCAGACAAAGCCTATGGGGAAACAGAAAACCGGGGCTATCTCAAAGATGCCGACATCATCGGCAATATTGCTTTTTATAAAGAATCCAGCCGTGAAAACCTCTATTTTAAGATAACAGATTTTGTCTTTTCAGATGATTTTAACAGGGTCACCTGTCCCAATGGCAACAGCACAGAAACATACAAAATCATCCATGAAAAATTCTATAACAGAGATATGAAAAAGTTTCAATTTGATCCCAAACTTTGCGGCGCGTGTCCATTAATCAGACAATGTATCTATATTAAGAAAGATGGCAAATTCCAAAGCAAAGGCAGAAAACTCGAAGTCTATTCAAGACATGATGTTGTAGTACAGGCTAAGGCAAGAACAGCAACTGAAGAATTTACCATCGCATATAATAAAAGGTATAAGGTGGAAAGGCGATTTGCCACCATGGTAAGAAACCATGGACTGAGAAGATGCCGATACGTCAGACTCAGAGGAGCAAAGATCCATATTACCATGGCAAACTTGGCCTGCAATATTATAAGGATGGTTAATTTGTTGTGCCCTGAAAAAGAGATGGTGACCATTTAAAAGAAAAAACATCGAAAAGGGCCCTCAATTATTTGATACAACAGCCTTTTAACAACTTATCCCAAAAATCAATTGCTAATCCGGACTTTTCTTTTTAACTCGATGAATATTCATTCATGGTTTTGGGAAACGTTAACTTTTTGGCCGTTTTTCGGAGGTTTCCCTGCCCCTTAACTTATTAAAGTACTCCTATGAAGATGTTTGCCGATTATTAGAATGGGAAAAAAATGAGGTTTCTTTAAATATCGGCGGCTACAAATATGATGAAAAATCAGCTACATATCCGGTGTTTATTAATTATCACAAAAGCGAAGCGATTGAATCCTCGATCAATTACGAAGATCGCTTCATTGCACCCTCCAGTCTTATTGCTATTTCAAAGTCAGGCCGAACAATCGCATCAAACGATGTACAAGTGGCCTTAAATTCTGGCCAATTTGGGGTAGATATTGCATGGAGCTAGTGCCTGACACCAACATATAACACCAACATATAAACATATGAAAGGACATAACCAATGGCATTATTCAACAAACTCAACACCCACATCTTCCTCAAAGAAGAGAGCGACACCACCCAAACCATCAGCCGTTTAAAAGAACTCCAGGATCAGAGGGATGGTTGTGTTGTGCAGATTTCATTCGGTAGAACCCGAAAGAACCGTCGCTTCATGCACTACCAGCCTAGATTCGTTTCATTCCCTCGGGATCCATATACACATTGCGTCGCCTGAAAGGGCCGGGCACCGTATATTGGAGCTTCACCCGGTCGAAATCGCTGATTCTTTTTGAATGGAAATAGGGTTTGTCAAAACAAAGTGCTTCGCTTCTGAGCCAGTTGGGGACGTCCATTTTATAAAGCTGCAGATGATAATCGATGATGGCAGAAACAATGGTGAGATAATGGCGTTCATCATCATCCAAAGCGGCAACATCCAGAGGCACATAAAGGCTTTCCAGAAACCTTTTGTCTTTTGTGGCAAGCAGTTCCAGTAACTGGTTGATGCCGGTGTCCAGATCAGGATATGTATATAAGCTGTTTAAATAGTTATTGCCAATCATAGCCTAAATCCTCTCCTAAGTATTTTATGAAATTAATCTGACGTTCCCCCAGAAGGGGCATGGGGATGTAGCTGAAAATTAGGTTCAACAATTGAGCTTTGGTTGTAATATTAAGGGTTTTGCACAATAGATAGGCATCGTTAAAATCTTTTGAAGGTTCGGGCCGTGCTGCCAGCACTTTCATGGCCAGAAGCTGTTCGGCTTTGGGTTTGAGGACTCTCAGGTTGGAATAGGTTTTGAAGGTTTCCAGTTCCTCTTTGATTATCGACTTCAGTGGTTCTTTGATTTCATCATTAATCCAGCCGTCTGAAAGGTTGAAAATAAACTGGGTATTTTTTAGGATATGTTCCAGTAATTTATCATTGGCCTGGCTGAATACGCAGTCGATGTCTTTGGTGGCGGGTCGATTGTCGTAGACCATGGTCATCATACATCCTTCGTACATTGTCAGATCAAGCTGCATTGAATTATCCATAAGCTGCTGATTCAGGTAGTCGAATATTTCCTGCAGTTTGTTTTTATCCAGAAGTCCGATATCGTTAAAAGCTTCCATCATTACCTCCGTTTTTATAACCAATGTGTTGTTTATTACCCATATTATACCATATGAATAGGATATTATACCATGATCAAAGGAGCCAATCATGTTAAAACCGGGTCTATATGAAACCGTCATGACACAAACCCTGCGAAAAGAACTTGTGGCCAATACGAAGTTGCACAGTTAAATTGGTGTGATTGATGAAGCCGAAGGGCTTAGTAAATATTTATTTTTCAAGTAAAAAATCTACGATATTGACCTGTTTGATCCCATCATCGTCCATCGGAAGCTCATCCATCGATAATATAAATTTGGGATAGTGGTCGGCCACCTTTTTTAGCGGGGCTATTTCACGCTCAAAGGTGGAAGGGTCGAGAATACTTGCCGAAACCTGATAGTATTACCTTATCGCCGCCAATCGTCACAATAAAATCAATTTCTTTATCATCAACCTTACCGATGTCGACTGTGTATCCACGCCTCAGAAGCTCCAGATACACGATATTTTCAAGAATATGGCTGATGTCAGCATTTTTATCCCCGAGCAGCATGCGGCGCAGTCCAATATCCACCAGATAATACTTTTCAAGAGATTTCAGATGTTGCTTACCCTTAATATCATACCGGTTAGCCTTATATAGAATAAAGGCACCAGTTAAGGCTTCAATATAGTTTTCAACGGTTACCGAAGTCGTTTTTCGTCCGTAAGAAGTCAGGCTGTCGGCAATTTTCTTTGGAGATACGATGTTGCCAATATTGTCAAAAAGAAACTTAATAACGATTTCAAGTAGGGGAATATCGCTGATTCTTTTTCTTGTAACGACATCCTTGAGCAAAACAGTATGATAGATTCCCATCAGATAATCTCTGCGAATGTCCTCGTCCTCAATAGCCGCAGTATAGGGGAAACCGCCGTTTTTGAAATAGCTGTTCCAGGCGTCCCGCTTATCTCCGCCAACCAGTTCATAATATTCCGCAAAGGAAAGGGGCAGCATACTGATTTCGATATATCTGCCAGAAAGCAGCGTGGCTAATTCGCCGGAAAGCATCTGAGCATTTGAACCGGTGATATAAACATCGACATCGTCCTTGAAAAAACGATGTTGTAAATAACTTTTCGTTTTGTAATATAAAAACTGTTATGTTTACGTAGTTTTCTTTGTGAAGCTCAATAACTTTATTTTATTGAAATCAGAGGTGAAATCAGAGGGACAAAATATATTACATCAAGAAAGAGCTGCATACTTTAGGCATGAAGAAGGGCCTTGGTGCCTGACATCAACTTATAAACTTGATGACCTCTATCAATCCATATCGGAGTCGGTTCAAGTATCTGGATCTAATCCGTGCAAATGGAGGGTGAGAGCCACCCTCACAGCTGCCCTGGGGATAGTCAGATTTATTGCGGCGCAAAAAAAACACCCAACCATCGGGCGTTTCCGGTTTTCTGGTATCAATATGAGACTTTAGAATAAATCGCTGTGGGTTCCTGTTCGTGTCAGATATAAAATCAGATCACTTTCAGTCAGTTCGTAAATCAGCAACCAATCCGGCGTAATGTGACATTCTCTGCATCTTACATAGTTTCCACTCAGGTTATGGTCTTTATATCTGGCTGGGAGTTCTTCACCATCTGCAATGATTTTAATCATCTCAGTAAGCAATGCAAGGTCATAGCCGCGTTTGTGGATTCTTTTAACATCTTTCTGAAACTTCGCTGAGGGCTTAACTAAATATTTCATTTTAACAACTTAGTCATCATCTCATCGATATCATCATATCCCTTATAGATTTCGGGATTGCGTTTCATTTTCTCGACTTCTTCAATTGCGCAGATCGTTTCGGCATTCGGTACATTTCGAGAGATAACAAACGGTATTCGCTGTTCTCTAACAGCCTGCTTTGTAAACGCAATTAAAGCCGATGTCATTGACAGACCCAAGTCAGAAAATAAGTCATCAGCCTGCTTCTTTAATTCCTTGTCCATTCGAATTGTGACGTTTGTAGTAGCCATATCAAACACCCCTTCTCTAGATTATTATCCATATTATATATTAAATAAGGTGCATTGTCAATACACGGCACATATTAAATATATTTTTTAATAGATCGGAAAGACGGTTCTTTTGTGCAGATTTCATTCATTTTAAATCAGCCTGCTTTTTTTGAGACATTCCGCTTTTCTCCCTGGCTTCGATCAGCTTACCGATAAAAGCGACCTCAAATTCTATTTCGGACCTTTCTGATGGACTATCATGGGATGATTAAACTCTAAGATAAAAACGTGGCTAATATAATAGCTATTACTTGACAAAAACAGTGTTTATGGATAATATATTAACTATGAATACTGAATTTTTCAATCAAAAAACACCTAAAGAGATTGATAACTTAATCGCGCAAAATATTCGAAGTATCCGTAAAAGGCAGAAGCTGTCACAGGAAAAGCTGAGTGAAAAATCAGGAGTAAGCTTGGGTTCTGTGAAAAGATTTGAACGCAGCGGTGAAATCTCCTTGAGTTCATTGACCAAAATTGCAATTGCATTAAAATGCGAAGATGATCTGATCAACTTATTTCAGGATCTTCCCTTTGAATCCATCCAGGAGGTAATCGATGGACAAAATTAAAACAGTGTCAGTCCGATATAATGGCAGGCTTGTTGGAACAATGGCGCTTTACAAGAATAGACAGGCCGCTTTTGAATACAGCAAGGAATGGCTGAATGATGGCTTTTCTATCAGTCCATTTTCACTGCCACTTACGCAACGTGTATTCATACCAAAAGTTGAACCATTTGAGGGCTTATATGGTGTATTTGCCGACAGTCTGCCTGACGGATGGGGACGTTTGCTGGTAGATCGACTGTTATTAAAAAAACATATCAACCCTTTTGAAATCAGTAGCATGGACAGATTGGCCATTGTTGGGCCATCGGGAATGGGTGCATTGACCTATGAACCAGTCCATCATTTTGAATTATCGAATCAGGCCGTCGATCTTGACAAGATAGCTGCTGAATGTGCCAATATGCTCCGGACAGATTATTCGGATAATTTGGATGATCTGTTCAGGCTTGGTGGTTCTTCAGGTGGTGCAAGACCTAAGATATTAACCACTATTGACGACATCGAATGGATCATTAAATTCCCTTCATCAGATGATGCAAAAAACATCGGCGAACAGGAATATCAGTATTCTTTGTGTGCCAGGGAATGTAGAATTCCAATGGAAGAAACAAAGCTTTTTTCTTCGGATACAGGCCCGGGCTATTTTGGAACCCGGAGATTTGACAGAAGGATCGATACCAACGGGAAAGAAAAGCGCATTCATATGCTTTCAGTGAGTGGGATACTCGAGACTTCACATCGTATCCCAAATTTGGATTATAACATCCTGATGAAGCTGACGTTGGAATTGACAAAAGATTTTTCTGAAGTTGAAAAAATGTACCGGCTTATGTGCTTCAATGTTTTTGCCCATAATAGGGATGATCATTCGAAGAATTTCACTTTTCTGTATAATGATGAAAAAGATGGATGGTTTCTTTCCCCGGCTTATGATTTGACCTATAGTGTTTCCATCGGTGGAGAGCATGCAACCTGTGTTAATGGCAATGGAAGGAATCCGGATCTCAGGGATATTCTTGAGGTTGCAAAAAATATTGGCATGACGGAGCGAAAGGCAAAAGTCATTGCCGAGGGGATAAAAGATATCGTTGCTGCTTACAAATTGAGTAATTATAAATAGGCTGGCCGCAGAACCTTACGAGGGCCTCTAAAGGGGATAGAATGATATATGAAGAGGACATTATACCATGATCAAAGGAGTCAATCATGTTAAAACCGGGACTACAAGGCCTCGGTGTAAACTTGTGAAATTCTTCCAGTGGAATGCAAAAAAGATGCCCCCAATTTTGAGGACACTTCAAGGCTCAGCCTTAATTTCTTAGTATTTTCACAGTATCTGAGGCTATTTATGCGATGTGTAATTTTTCCATTAGGGCATTTTGTAAAGTTTGTGAAAAATTTATGCTATTCTTTTCAGCCATGACATTAAGCCAATCTGGAATGGTTAGGATCTTTTTCACGGACTTTGAAGAGCGTATATATTGGGATATATGACACCCAACTAAACTAACAAATGAATGATCATCAACAGGAATGGTTTTTATATCAGATGCAGCCTGGATCTCTGATTTTTCTTCAATTGCAGCAACGAGATATAAACCCAAGGCTTCCTGGGCTTCTTCCATTGCTTCACCGATACTATCTCCAATGGTTTGGCAACCTGGAAGGTCAGGAAATTCCACCCAGTAGGCGCCATCCTCTTTGTGGAAAATTGCGGGATACGTATTTAACATAATGAATACCTCCTTTGGTATTGTCAATAATCAAAATGCCTATTTTAAGAGTTGTGTGTGTGGCCTTCGCAAAAACTAAAATAGACCCAGTAGTCAGAATCATCAAAAGGTACCAAGCAAACCATTTTGACACAAATGAAGTGTCGTAGAAACAGATGATCTTGATAAAGAAGAGGAGAATTGAGTACTAGACCGAGAGATTTTTATGATGTTTATAGGGCCTCGGTGCCTGATATCAACTTATAATCGTTTTTAAATTTTCATTCAATTTGTTGTTTTGTCATCAGGAAATTGAATGCAGATGAATTGAATCCTTTAACGATCAACCAACCCGCCATAATCATTTCTTGCACGCCTAGCGGATACTGCAAGAATTCCATCTGGAAGCCAAACATAATTAATATTGGACTGACTAAATATAACATTGCCCCAAAAAATCCCCAGAGCGATAACCACGTCGGTATAAGTTTTGTCTTATAAAATACGTAATAAATAATTATAGCACCTATGCTAAAAAAAACAGACAACAACCCTGTGCTTCCAATATAAAAAGCTAGATCCTTTAACATAGTACCTATTAATTGAAAGTTAGATACTACAGGTGTGTCTGTCCTTACATACTCTTGACTTAATGTTAAAAGTAATATCCAACTGATAGCGATGCCCAAATAGCATACCAACTCAAGTACACCCCTGAAAATAACTGCCCCAAGCGCTAATACTTCATTATATTTTTTTAAAACAGGAAACAATACCACTGACATCATAGAAAGAGAAATGCCCATTGTTAAGATTAAGAGTACCCCCCAAATAACCATGTTTTTATTTTCAGAAAACTTAAAAAGGTAATCCGGAGCATTTAGAATAGGCGGTATTAAAAAAGCACTCAGAATACCCGCAACTGTCCCGATTATAAATAATACTCCCACCATTCTTGCAATTTTTTTATTTATATCCATTTTTTCTTCCTCCTTTATTGGTTAGTTTATTTTAGAATATCAAAGGCTTTTTTTGTGGCATGCACGTGACTTTCATCTTTCATAATACCCCTCTTTTCCATATCTCATACCTTATTGGTACCCAATAAGGTAAATGTTAAACCAATTTATGTTATATGTTATAGATCAAAAGGGCTTCGGTATCTGCCACCAACTCGTTACACAGTGGGATGGCTATTTTGTGCGGATTCCATTCGTAGTTGGCTGTGCGAGCCTGACACAAACTTATAAAAACTTAAAAGAATTATTACCTGATGCAAACTTTTTTGTTTTAATGGTTTAGAAGGATATGAGGTTTGCTTCGGGCAAGGGGTGATACTATTTCTTTCAGCAAAAAAATAGTATCACATAATAAAGTGAAACGATTTAATAATAATTGATACCAGAGGAAAAATTGGGTATAATAATAAAAATGACGAGTAGTAATTTTTTTATGCAGAATGAAAACGTATTCAATGATGAAAAGAGAAACCGGAGGGACGGTTCTTATGTGCAGATTCCATTCGCAGTTGGCTGAACCTGTAAGTTAACTTATTGAACCTAACTTATTAAAAAAGAACCAATTATCGGACTGAAAAAAGTTTTTGAAGAGAACCATCGGCCGGTTATCTATTTAAAACATACACATCGTCCGGATGGGGGAGACACAGGCTCACTTAACTAAGTCAACTGAGGTGGAGTGCACTAGGTTAATGATGAGCTTGTGAGTTTAATAAAAAAAGAGGAAGTAAAACTATGGGTTCTTTATTATCACATCTCTATTCAAGAATAAAAGGGTCGCCAGAAGATGTTGCAACCATGAGTCTATGTTACATACTCGAAAATTCAAGTTCCGCCAGCCAGGCTTTTAGTCATTATCTTGCATCAGTTTTAAAAATAGATCACTTTCCAGATTTATTTTTTAAAACACAAGTTGTTGGGGAAAATAGTGAACGTCCTGACTTGGTAGGAGCGGATGATGAATTTAATGAACTGCTTTTATGCGAAGCGAAGTTCTGGGCAGGCTTAACACAAAATCAACCGCTGGGTTATCTTAAGAGACTTCGGGAAAACAAGGTTGCCGTAAATAAAGCATTGGTTTTTATATGTCCCAATGCCAGAATCATTAGCTTATGGGGAGAAGTATTAAGACTCTGTGACATAAACGATGTTCAAATTGATAGAACACGAAAGAACCGTCCCCGCATGTTTATATAGTTTGTTTATATTTTTTTTAACTTTGATGTCTTTTATGTTGAATTTTGGGAATATTTAAAGGTATAAGCATTAATATTTTAAGAGAAGTAATGTCAGAGCTTCCTAGTAAATTCAATCATTCGGATATTGTCAAACGGAACCGTTTCATATAGAGATGAATTGCAGAATAATGAAATCTTACCCCTGTTGCTGTTGACAGTTCAGCAAGAACACAGAGGGCAAAAACCAGGGAAGGCAGGAGCCGAAAATGAAAATTATAGATAACCCATCTGAGAATATGCCGGATGCGAGTAGCACACCGAAAGATCGGTCAGATAAAACGCTGCGACTTCGAGCTGAAGAGCACTCTCTGAAAGAAGGCGACTTTTCCCAGAAAAATCTGGAAGAAATGTCATCTGAAGAAATGCGGCGGACGATCCATGAACTTCAGGTGTATCGGATTGAGTTGGAAATGCAAAACGAAGAGTTGCGAAAAACAGAGTTGGAGCTATACGACGCCCGTGCACGCTATTTTGATCTTTACGAAATGGCCCCCTTGGGCTATTTGATTCTCTCTTTGACGGGTCTGATTCTTGAGGCCAATTTAACTGCCGTTACACTATTGGGGGTGAACAGAGTCGCATTAATTAAGCAACCGTTTTCCCAGCTAATTTTAAAAGAGGACCAAGACAGACACTATCTCAACAGCCGACAGCTTTTTGAAAAGGGTGAACCTCAAGATTACGAACTGAGGATGGTCAAAAAAGATGGCACTGTATTCTGGATACATTTAGCTGCCACGGCTGCAAAAGACAATGGCGAGTTGATATGTCGCGTGGCTCTGAGTGACATCACCAGGCTTAAGCAGACCGAGGAAGCGTTAAGGGAAAGCGAGGAAAAATTCAGGCTTTTATACACGTCTATGGATCAGGGATTGGGACTTCACGAAATAATAACGAATTCTGAGGGTGAACCGGTTGACTATATATTTCTTGATATCAATGACAGTTACACCAAAATCCTGGGAATCACCCGTGAAATGGCAATAGGCAAACGAATAACAGAAGTCATGCCTTTTATCGAACAATACTGGATTGATGTTTTTGGAAAGGTGGCCCTCACCGGAGAACCAAGCTATTACGAAAATTACATGGAAACCACTGGGAAATATTACTCAACCTATACCTATTGTCCGAAAAAAAACCAGTTTGCCGTGCTCGTTTCTGATATTTCAGAACGGATACAAAAGGATGAAAAAATCCTCTACTTAAGTTATCATGACCAGCTCACCGGGCTCTATAACCGTAGATTTTATGAAGAAGAGTTAAAAAGACTGGATACGGAAAGAAACCTTCCATTGACACTTGTTATGGGGGACGTGAACGGACTAAAGCTTGTCAATGATTCCTTTGGACATGTTATGGGGGATGAGCTCCTGAAAAAAATAGCAGAAATCATCAAGAATAGTTGCCGGATTGACGATATTGTTGCCAGATTGGGGGGGGATGAATTTATAATTATTTTACCTCAAACAGATACTTTGGAGACAGAGAAAGTCATAGCACGTATGAAAGAACTGGCATTGAAAGAAAAAGTTGGCTCCCTTGATATTTCTATTTCCTTTGGTTATAAAACGAAAACTGATAAAACCGAAGATATTCACAACATATTCAAAGCTGCCGAAGATTCTATGTATCGAAACAAGCTTTCTGAAAGCGCGAGCATCCGGCATAAGACGATCGACTTGGTCATGAAGACGCTTTATGAAAAAAACCACAGAGAAATGCTGCATTCGAAAAGAGTTAGTGAAATTTGCGAAGCGATTGCTATCCAGATGAATCTTCATCCAGATGCTGTCGATCAGATCAGAATAGCCGGACTGATGCATGATATCGGGAAAATAGGGATCGATGAAAATATTTTAAACAGCAACAGAAAATTGAGCAATGATGAATGGAAAGAAATCAGGAGACACTCTGAGATCGGATTCCGCATATTAAGCTCAGCTAACGAATTTTCGGAAATAGCTGTTTTTGTACTTGAAAATCATGAAAGATGGGATGGAAAAGGGTATCCTAAGGGTCTCAAAGGGGTTGAAATTTCACTTGCGGCAAGTATCATTGCAGTTGCAGATGCTTATGATGCCATGACATCTGAGCGTTCATATAAAAAGGCACTCAGTGAAGAAGAAGCCATTAAAGAAATAAAACGTTGTGTCGGTACCCATTTTGATCCTAAAATTGTCAGGGTATTTATTGAAAAAGTTTTGGGGAAACCATGGCTGTCCACATAGTCAACTATAAATGTGCTGGCCGGCTTGTTGTCAAGGGGCGATCAGAGGGACGGTTGTGTTGTGCAGATTCCATTCGTTTAAACACGAAAGAACCGTCCCTTCATGCACCTTCATGCAAAAAAAATGAAGCAATCGTAATTGATTAAATTAGAAACGAGGTAAAATATGAAATTCTCAACTTTTTATTTCAGTGGAACCGGCAATACCCGATGGGCAGTGGAAACCTTTAATGCCATCATCAGCGAAAAGGACCATCAGGCAGCTATGTTTTCCATCGACTTCGGGGAAAATCTTACCGATGAGCACATCCTGAAAATCGTCCAGGCTGCGGACTGCATCGGTCTGGCCAATCCCATCTACGGCGGGGATATTCCTCCCATTATGAAGGAATTCATCGACCGTCTGATCAAAATCCTGAAACCAGTCCAGACAGAAAAGAAAGTCTTTGTGATCAACACTTTTGGCTATGTGAACGCCTTTGGCCCCAATGAGATGAAAAAGCTGCTGGCCGGTTCCGGCCTGGTGCTTACCGCTTATGTCAACATTCAGCTGTGCAACAATGTGGTCACGACCAAACCGGTTGACAGAGAACTGTTGAATAAACGAATGGCCCGGGGGAAAACGGAGCTTACCCGGCTGGCGGATCGCCTGCTGTCCGGTAGAAAGCGGATCAAAGGTCACGGGCCCCAGTTAATGATTGGTGCCATGATCCGCAAAAAAGTACCGGAGGCCATTGCCAGACATCATCAGACCTTGGGTGTCAATATGGAAACCTGTACCCGCTGCATGGCCTGTGTCAATAACTGCCCGACTGGGAGCATCCTGTTTGATGAAGGGGAGGGGTTTACCTTTCTGCCGGGGTGCACGGCCAGTATGCGCTGTTACAACTTCTGCCCAACCGGTTCTATCACCATGAATGGCATTTATGCCGATCCCAATCAGGTTCCCCGATATCATGGGCCGGTGTGAATGCTTCCACCATCACCGACACCTACTGGGTGTGTGAAGATTCCGAACCGGCACTAACTTATGGGGATGTTCGTTTCAGTCAGAACTACTTTGACAACCTGGCCTTAAATGGCGATCCGGACAGCTTTAATCGAGTCAACAATCAAGGGTTGATGCATAGCAGAACACCGGAACTCACCAATATTGGTTCCTTTGAGAAATGCTGGCGAATCGAAAATGGTGACTGGTGGCTCTATAAACACGGAAACACCTTATACCGGTGATTTTATCAGCATGGCACCGAACTTTGATAATAATATTGCTCTGATCAGTCGTGGTTATCCATCGGATAAAACCAGGAAAAACGACCTGTTCATCCGTGATTTTATTGAATTGTTTGAGCAAATCGGAGTTGACTATTATCTTCCGGTGCTTCACGAAGAAATGATTAAAAAAGCCTTATCCAAGGTTTCCATTGAAGTGGATACTGATTATATTATACACTTTATTATAAACGGATACACCCAGCTCACCAATCATTTTCCGATAAGGTCATTGGACATAGGGGGGATTGACTTGAGTATCCCTGATTAACTGAACACCTTGTTAAAAAATCGGATGGTTTAAAAGAAGTTATCTTACAAAGAGGGAGGGTTTAATTTTATGTATGATCTAAATATACTGCTTGATGAAGTCATTGAACAATGCGAAATCCCCCAGGGTTATAAACGGCCGACGATATCTTGGACTTCTGAAAATATGACGGCACCTGGACAGTATCAGTATTGGTTGAACAAGATAACGATCAGCCGGTTATTAAACACGGACAAGGTTTCAAAAGAAGCGGTTATGTCGGTGATATTTCATGAACTGCTGCATCAGGAAACGGATGAACATTCAGAAGATTTCGAGAGAAAATTAATGACTTTTTCTGAGTATCGGGCACTGGAAGAGGAACTGGATCTTTACCTGGAAAATCCTGATCGTTTGACGCTTGCGCTAATAACAGCAAATGAACACTTTGATTTGAGTCAGGCTCTTTTCTGTGTGGTGCCCCATGAAAAATATGAAGATTATCTTGAATCCTTTGTGTTTTACAACCGCTTCTTTTATATGGATATCGGTGAGAAAAAGATTTTTCCCAATGAATTGATGGAGATTAAAACCCCTTCGATCATTTGGCTTGCCAAGCAAAAATCTAAATTCTTTGTCATTGGATGGAGCCGTCATAATCAGATTTATCAACAGCAGCAAAATATGCGACAGGAAAATTTAGGTGGCGAAGACTTTGATTACCAGATTAAAACAAAATATGAAGATTTTCATATATTACCGGCCCGGAATTGTAAATGCACGATTTTAAAAAGCAAATTACCCCGGAATTTTGAAAAACATGGTATTTGCAGGGTCAGTGCTGTTCCGGAGGCTTCCGTCCAGGAAGCGGCGGACTTTATCAATCAATACAATGGTGAATTTTATCAAATCGGTATAACTGATGATGTCATTGACGCCTGCTCCCCGTTGATTGAAACAGACACTGAAAAAATCATTAGTCTGTCAATGGCATCGGAAGATAACACACTACGCTCACTTTGCCTTGCAAATCTTGCTGTGAAACAGGATCCTTGTTTTGACACCATTTACAACAGAGCCGACGCCCTGAGATGGGCAACATTTTTTGATGAAGCAGCGGTGGAATTAGAAAAAGCCCACCAGCTGAATCCAACTGATTCTCCGGCAATTGGATTATGTGTACAGGTATCGGTTATCCTTGGGGCCTACGATAAAGCAGCACAATACATAGCTTTGCTTTCAGATGATGATATCGAAGAATTGGAAAGTGATGCTTTGGATCAATGTATTGAGTTTTTAGATAAGTTGTCCTAAGAAATCATAAGTGCGGTGACAGGGAAACAGCTGAAAAAGCAGGGAAAAAAATAAAGAAACCCCTATTATCCATTGAGCATGAGGTCAGTGCCTTAGACGGCCGGGAAATCTGTCTATTAAAAAACGGAAACAAGGCCTGAAAAAAATGGCGGATAAAGAATGTTAAATTCAATAATTTATGGGTAGATATAAATAACAAATAACAGAAGTAAAATCTTTAAATAAAAGGATAAGGGAGGTCTAAAATGTTTGAATCTAATTTAAAAACACTTGGTCTGGTCATTGTCACATTGGTTTGTTTGATTGGTTTATTAGCAGGTTGCGGTCAGGGCAGTACGAGTACAAAAGATGACACCAACACAAAAGAGGATCCGCAAAAAAAAGAAGCGATGTATAATTTATATAATAAGGTTGAGCTGAAGCAGACAAAAGAACAGGTTGATACAGAATTGGGCGTTACTCCAACGGAATTGTCCACAGATATCTATGATTATGCGGATAAGAGTGGTTATGGAGTGTCCGTCGGGTTTAGTTCTATTATGGCCGCAGACAATACCACCAAAGAGGTAATAACTAAACGTTTATCAGGTTGGGAGAAATACCTGACCACTGCACCAGATGCAGACAGAATAACGGATGAACAGGCTGCACGCATTACCGAAGGGATGACCTTTGATGAGGTAAAATCCATACTTGGAACAGAAGGATTTGAATTGAGTAGAACTCAAAATTATCAAAGTGCACCGGCAATCGAACGGATATGGATTAAGAAAGGCCTTGCGTCTATGATGAGTGTGACTTTTTCAGGACCAGAAGGAACGGATAAGGTTGCACTGGTGGCTAATGTTTAACTGGAGAATAAAAATTGTTCTGCCAATCGGGTAGGAGGCTAGCCATTAATTGACTAGCCGAGCTCCAACAGCACCGTACGTACCGTTCGGTATACGGCACTTCCAAAGTTTACACGTTTATTTACAGATAATAATCTTGGAAATTGGGGTACCCTGCTTCCTTTAAGCGTTGATTGGACAGTGTTCTTGATAAGATTAGGCTATGGGCAGTATGCCTATAGCCTTTTCTTGTGTTTGCCCACATCCGAGAGCAGAGGGACGGTTGTGTTGTGCAGATTCCATTCGTTTGAACACAAAAGAACCGTCCCTTCATGCTGTCCCTTCATGCTAAAGATAAAACGTCATTAAACGGGATGATTTTATTGATAAAATATGGGTATAAACATCATTATTAAAGGCTATGTCAGCCGACAGGGATTTCTGATTTTATATCAAATTTATTATAGAGAAGGGAGCTGAGCAAAAATGACAGGAGCAACGATTCATCCTCTCACAGAAACGATGAATTCTCTGGTAGAAGCTATTATTGTGGGGGACTGCGCTCAGTCCATCAATCATGCCAGAAATTTATTCGATTCCGGGATTAGCGCCGAGGAAATAGTTGTTAACGGGATTGAGGTTGCAATGGGACAGCTGGATGAAAAATGTACCATGGAGCAGTTCAACCTTTTAGAAATCATGCTCACCGGGAGAGCGGCAATGGAAGTAATAAAATATCTCTTTCCTTCCGGTCAGATTGTGACGGCGAGAAAAGGAACCATTGTACTGGCAGTTCTGGAGGGTGATGTCCACGATATCGGAAAGAATATTCTCAAGATGATTTTAACAGCAAGCGGATACCGGGTGGTTGACTGTGGAAAAAACTGCCCCATTGAAAAGCTTTTAGATGTCATAAGCGAGGAAAAGCCACTGGCAGTGGGGTTAAGCGGATTAATTTTTCCGGTGATTCCAATGGTAAAACAGGTCAGGGAACTGATGCATGAGCGAGGCATTTATGCTCCCAAAATAATGGCAGGCGGCGCAGCGCTTAGGCAATCATCTACAGACAATCTCAATGTGGATTTTCTTGCGGGAACAGCGTTTGACAGTATCGGATATTTAGAGCAACTATCAGGAGGTAAAGTGAATGAATAGTCTGGAGCGAATCAGCGCGACTGTAAACTTTGAAAAATCAGATCGGGTTCCAGTGATCCCCCAAATATTTGGCCTTGCAGGTGTTATGGCTGGAGTTCCTGTGCATGAATATGTTAGGGATGGTGCATTACTTGCTGAGTGTCAGATAAAGGCAATTAATAAATATGGATATGATGCCGTGTTTTCAGTGATGGACACAAGTGTTGAGGCCGAGGCGGTAGGGGCGGTTCTGGAATACCGAAAAGGTATGTACCCGACCATACAAACATACGCGATACAGGATAAATGCAGCATTGACCGTCTGGTTTTGCCTGATCCAAATAAGGCCGGCCGGATGCCGGAAATGCTGCGAGCTTTGAAAATTATGCGCAGAGCGGTTGGCGATGAGCGTCTGGTTGTCGGATGCGTAATGGGTCCCTTAACCCTGGCTACCCAGTTGCTTGGAATGGAAAAGGCTTTGTATCTGGCCATTGACGAACCAGGGGTGTTTATCAAACTACTGGATTTTTGTACTGAAGTGGCCATTGGTTTTGGTCTTGCTCAAATTAAGGCTGGAGCCCATTTACCACTGATATTTAATCCCTCGGCATCTCCCGCGGTCGTCCCTCCCCAGTTTTTCAGAGAAATTGAGCTGCCACAGCTTCAAAAAATATGCAGGATCTTTGCTGAAGCAGGATCAATTGCAAACTGGCTTCATATTGCCGGTCCGGCAGCTTCCATTTTGCCTTTTTATCCAAGTATTGGGGTTGATATTGCGAATTTTGACTATCCTGTGACCCCTCAGCAAGCTGGCGAGGCACTCCCCAGTATGTGCCTGGACGGGAACATCAAATCAATTTCATTTATTGAAGACAGTCCGGAAGAGATCACGGCCAGGGCCTCTGAGCTTTTGAATTATTTTGAAACCCGGGGCGGATTTATACTGTCATCCGGATGTGAAATTTCACCTCAGTCGAGACCTGAAAATATTGCCGCCATGGTTAATGCGGTAAGAAAGAACGGGTGATGTGATGTATTTCCTTTCTTTTCTTCAAGAGGGAAAAGAACACCAAATCCCATTTGAAATTGGCGTAACAATACGTGAAATACTGGATACCACCAATCTGCGAGCGTACGTCATCGGATGCAGTGGCAATGGGGCCTGCGGAATGTGTCAGGTTCATATCAGTGAAGGGGAAGTAAATGAACCCCAACCCAATGAATGGGTTCATCTTTCCCGGGACCAGATCAACCAGGGAATTCGTCTTGCCTGCCAGACAAAACCCCTTCAAAATATTCGGATGGAATTGCTCTATTCCATTTGTGAATCTAAATGGAGAAATATTCCCAAAGACGACTATTTTTTAGACACCCATATGAACGTCCAGTCTTTTGAGACAGTGGGAACAGGAGGCCGGCGAAAGTCTTATGGTGTGGCTGTCGATCTGGGGACAACGAATATCAGCCTTTCTGTCTGGGATATGGAAACAATGAAAAGGGTGGTAGGTCGTCAGGGCTTGAATCGTCAGTATTCTTTTGGTTTAGACGTTGTGACAAGACTGACTGCCGCATGTGAATCAACTGAGAATGCCCAAAAGCTGGGCGCTGCGGCACGAAATTCAATCGGAGAGGCTCTTTTGGATATTTCGGAAAGGGAATTTATCGATCTTGAAGCAATTGAAAAGGTGGTAATCGTCGGAAACACACCAATGCTTACCCTTTTGTCCGAAAAAAGCTATGAATTAATGCTTAATCCTGAATTTTGGGTAAAAGAGATTGATTGCCAGTCTGAAAGCAGAAAAAGCTGGGGTGAGCTTTGGAAAATTTCCCCTACAGCCGCCATTGAAGTGATTCAGCCTTTGACCGGATTTGTCGGTTCCGACTTAATAGCCGGTGTTCTCGCCACCCAAATTATTGACCAGCCAGACGTGGCGTTGCTCATTGATTTTGGTACAAATACTGAAATTGCCCTGTGGGATTCTGAAAAATTATGGGTAAGCTCTGCAGCCGGTGGCCCGGCCTTTGAAGGTTGTGGCATTTCCTGTGGAATGCATGCAAAACCCGGGGCCATCTATAAGATTGATTGGACGGCTGCCCGGTCAGACTATTATTTCGAGGTGATCGGAGCTGCGGAACCAAAGGGGATATGCGGCTCAGGAATGGTCGATGCGATCGCATATCTTGTTGAAAACGGTAAACTTAATGACCATGGAAAGATCTTAGCACAAGACGCATCCGAAGGGACTTTCGTTTTGGATGAAAAGCATAAAATCATGCTGAATAATCATGACATTGATGTTTTTCAGCGTGCCAAGGCGGCTGTGGGAACAGGCATTGACTGCTTGCTGGAAAATGCCGGAATAAACCTGGGGGATATTAAAAAAATTTATGTCTGTGGGGCTTTCGGGGTTTCCTTGAATGTGGCAAATGCCCAAAAAATAGGACTCTTACCTGAAATTGTGCCTCAAAACGTCATATTGGCAGGAGATACTGCTTTAGCCGGGTGTGAATTCCTGCTATTAAAAAGAGATGCGAAGGCATTGGTTGAAAAAATTAAAAGCAAGGCTACGCTTATTAATTTATCATATTATCCGGATTTTTTTGAAGTCTTTTTGAAAAATCTTTTTTTGAAACCCATGAGGAGCAAGTCTGATGATGAAAAAAACACAAGCAGGAAACAGTTCCCAGTTTGAAAGTTATATTAAAGCGACCCAATATATTCTGCGGCTGACACCAAAGCAGGACATATGGGAACATACAGGCAACTTAATCGTCGAGTATTTCAATGCTAAATGGGTTGCTTATGTTCAATGCGATAAAAATAAAAAAATCATCGTTTATTCCAGTACCTCGTCTGATATTGAACTGCTCTTAGGTTTATATGGCGGTCATATCAAAGAGATTATACTGGATACTCTTGCGAGTGGCTTTATCGCCTTGGAAGACATAAAATCTCCGGAACCTTTAAAGTCGGTTTTTATACCTGTTATGAATGGGGATTTAGCGGACAAAATAATGATCATTGCCCATAAATCAATTGAACCCCTTCCTAGGGAATTGATCAATGTCTATCTGGGCTTTGCAGGCCTGGTGGGAACAGTCAATGAGCTCAGGGGCGGTGGTGGTTTTCAGAGATTATTACTCAAAGAAAACTGGCCGAAGAGGAGCTCGAATATTTTGCCTTTACGGACCCGATGACAGGGGTTTCTAACCGCCGAACCGGCTTAATGATATTGGAGAAGGAACTGGTTCTGGTACCAATAAAAGGTGCGCCTTTATCAATATGTTTTCTTGATGTGGATGGTCTCAAAAATGCGAATGACATCTGGGGACATGAAGAGGGAGACTGTTTAATTAATGTTATTACATCAAGCATTAAATCATCCATACGAGAGATTGATACCATCAGTCGTATGGGGGGAGATGAGTTTCTCATCATTTTTCCGGGGTGTCATGAATCGGATGCTGAACAAGCAGTCAGGAAAATAAAGGATAAATTGGAAGCGTATGATATGAAAGACGAAAAACCTTATAAGCATTCTTTTAGCTATGGAATCATAGAAATAACAGAGGCGTCCAAATTAAGTGCCAATGATGTCATTAAAAGGGCAGATGGGAAGATGTATCAGAATAAGATGTTAAAAAGACAGTAAAATAAAAGGAGCAATGAAAAGATGAGAAATCAGAATGAAGAATTGATTACCTATGATCTGACAAATTTTACCATCCATGAGGTAACGGAATGTGGCAGGGCGGTACGGACTATGGGTGCGGGGGCTTCTAGTATGGAGGAGGTGGCGGGGAGGATCGTGAACTACCTGTATGACACTCTGATTGACGGACAAACCGGTGAACGTGCTTGTACTCAAATCCGCTTTTTCAAGACCCATGCCTATGAAGATCTTGATGACGAACTAAAAGTCTTTGCTTTGAATATGCTTGACGGGAGCACTCCCGTGCCGGAGATGAAGTGTTTTACCCTTTTAGGAACCGTTGGTGAAAACGAGGAATGGAACCAGAGAGGAGCATCAAAGGGGCATCAGGCGATTCCTCTACCAAGCGAGGAGGTCATCCATCAGATTCCGATGATGCGAAATCTCATCAAGCAGTTTGGACTGGACGTGCGTTCAGTCGTGAAACCGGATCCGGCACTCCTCCTGGATATGGAGCAGAAGAGCTATGGCGTGTTTCTTGTTCCGAAAGCACTCGGTAGTCCTTATATCCCCGCCCAAAAAGAATTTGTCGTTCCCTATAAGATAAAGTCGGTAATGGGATTTGGCGGAATGCTCCCCACTCTGGATATTTTTGTGATTATAATGTTTCTTAGAGTCCCTGTTTCAAGGGAAATAGCTGATCTTTTTAAGAACCTGTCGCTGAATATAAAGCTGGCGGTATTACCCTTTGAAAAAATAGTGTTCGCTCACCCGGGTGAAGTTCACTTGCAAAGGTAACGGAAGGAGACTAGAAAATGGATGATGGCGCAGTAGTCGTTGAAAGACAGCTTTTAAAGCATCAAGTAGTAGCTTTGGAGCAACTGCTCGATGTGTATGAGAAGAGTGTACTGGAAAATACGGACGTACTTTACCTAGAAATTACCAAGCGCAAGCAAATTGAAGAAGATCTCCGGCAGTCCGAAACGAGATATCGAACCATCATGGACGAGATGGAGGAATGGTATTTTGAAACAGATCTGGCGTACAAGATCACTTTTTTCAACGATGTTTTTGCCAGAGGTTTAGGCTATTCTCAAAAAGAGCTCATCGGCATGAATTTTCAAAGCTTCGTAAAAAAGAAAGATTTAAATTCGGTCTCCGAATTATTCCATCATGTCCTTAAAACAAATGACTCAACTAAGAAATTTCTCAGTGAATATATCCAAACAGGCGGGACAGTAGCCTCTGTTGAGTTCTCCATTTTCCCCAAATGGGACAAGGCAGCCAGGATAGTCGGTTTTCGCGGCGTTGGGCATGACATCACCGAACATAAAAGGTTGGAACGTGAACTTTTGAATGAAAAGAATTCTCTGGCAACGACGTTAAGATCTGTGGGAGATGGGGTCATATCCACCGATAATAAAGGACATATCGTTTTTTTGAATAAAACTGGTGAATACCTGACCGGCTGGACCCAGGAAAAAGCAATGGGTAAACCCGTTGAAGACGTTTTTCATGTCATTAACGGGTACACAGGAGAAAAATCCGATAATATCGTTAATAAAGCCCTGAGTATGGGAAGAATCATTGAATTAAACAACGATGTTACACTGTTTTCAAAAGACGGAAGCCAGCGGCCAATAGAGGACTGTGCCGCACCAATTCTAGAAGAAAACGGAAGCATCAGTGGAGTAGTCGTTGTATTCAGAGATGTTTCCGAAGAAAAGAGAAGACAGGAAGAACTCCTCTATGTCAGTTATCATGATTTTTTAACAGGACTTTTTAACCGCAGGTTCTATGAAGAAGAGTTAATGCGACTGGATACGAAAAAAAACCTGCCGTTGACGCTTCTTATGGCAGATATCAACGGATTGAAATTAATTAACGACGCATTAGGATATGAAAAGGGTGATGAAGTGATTAAGAAAGTGGGTGGGAAAATTTCAGCAGGTTGCCGGGGGGATGATGTTGTATCGAGATTGGGCGGGGATGAATTTATTATCATTCTACCCAAAACCGATGCGGTTGGAGCAGAACGCATCATTAAACGCATCAGAGATCATGAAGCGGATGAAAAAGTCGGAGCCTTTGGCATTTCAATTGCATTTGGCTATGCAACTAAAAATGATGAGAACGAAAGCAATCAGGATATTTTCAGACAAGCTGAAAATAATTTGTATATGAATAAACTCTATCAAAATTTCGGGGCAATCTCAAAGACCGTAGATCTTATTATGCGAACACTCTATGAAAAAAACAACCGGGAAATGCTGCATTCAAAAAGAGTCAGTGAAATTTGTGAAGCGATTGCCCTTCAAGTGGGTTTTGAAACAGAGACAGTCAATCAAATCAGACTGGCGGGACTCGTGCATGACATCGGGAAAATCGGGATCGATGAAAATATCCTCAACAAACATGGAAAATTAAATCATGCTGAGTGGAAAGAAATCCAAAGGCATCCGGAAATTGGGTATCGCATCTTAAATTCCTCAGCGGAATTTATGGAATTAGCTACGTATGTTCTTCAACATCAGGAAAAATGGGATGGCCGGGGTTATCCATTAGGACTTAAGGGTGAAGAAATCTCAGTACAGGCTCGTATTATCGGGATTGCGGATGCTTATGATGCGATGACGAGTTACCGAACTTATGGCGATGCACTTAGTGAAGAAGATGCCATCAAGGAAATAAAAAAATATTCAGGCACACAATTCAATCCGGAAATTGCCAGGATATTTGTTGAAAAGGTCTTGGGAAAAGTGTGGTAACAATTTATCTTTCAGCTTATTTTCACAGATGACTTAATTGACGGAAACGTCATTTATATAGTTTTATAATGATAATACACTTCAGGAGGAAGAGAATGAAAAGATTATTTGCGCTATTTTTGGTTGTCAGTTTGTTGTTGTTGTCTATGCCCATCGCTTGGGCAGCGGACACTGTTCATGAGCCCATCACGAAAGAATTGATTCTGATGGTGGAGCATAACCCCGAGTTGGAAAGCCTGTTGATCAAATCGATTGACCAGGCCAAAGCGGTCAATCCGGATAAAAACTCCAATCCTGTCCAGTCTTTGGATGAATTTTATGCCTTCATTGACTGGGCAGATCATGCGATGCCTTGGAGTATCTTGCCTAATGTTGGGAATGAGTATCCTGGTCTCTACGATCAAATCGACCAAAGCCTGGATTATTTTTATTATATTACCGATCAGCCATTAGAAGAGCTGAAAGACAAAGGTTACTATAATAATTCATTGCAATACCATGAACCCTACCGATCCTGGATGATTAAATTCACGAAGGAATGGGGGAAATACCTGAGTACCCCTGAATCCTGGAATGAATCATACTATCAGACTGCCTATAATAATACGGATTTCGGATTGCAGAATGGGTGGTATGAAGACCCATCCAATTGGCACAGTTTCAATGATTTTTTCAGTCGCTATCTAAAATCGCCGGCAGAACGTCCCATTGCGTCCCCCGAGGACAATTCGGTGGTGGTCGCCCCGGCTGATTCGGTACCCCAAGGTGTGTGGCAGATCAATGGTGACTCTCGTATCGTTGGGGATAACGTGAAAATTAAATCTCTGACTTTTGATTCAGTACCGTCTCTGCTCGGAGAGGGCAGTAACTATAGTGATGCATTCGCCGGCGGAACTTTGACCCACACCTTCCTTAACGTGCAGGATTATCATCGGTTCCACTTTCCGGTTGGGGGAACAATATTAGAGGTAAGATCTGTTTACCAGGACGATGCAGTTGGCGGTATTACCTATTGGGACGATAAAGCAAACCGATATATGCTCAATGCGGAAGATTATGGTTGGCAGGCAGTGGAAACGCGGGGCTGTGTGATTATGGAAACGGAAGATTATGGTCTGGTGGCCTTGATGCCGGTGGGGATGTCACAGATTTCCTCGGTTCTTTTTGAGGATAACATCAAACCGGGTACCGTTGTGAAAAAGGGGGATATGCTCGGATATTTCCTGTTTGGCGGCTCGGATTATGTGATGATTTTCCAAAATGGTGCTGGCTTTGAAATGAAAGCTCCAAAAGATGCGGAAAGTGAAGGATATACGCACTTGTTGATGGGCGAACCCTACGGGGTAATGACCGGCGTCTCTACTGCAGTTGCCAATTCAAAAAATAACGCAGTCCGGTGGATTGCACTGGGGATCATAACGATCGTTCTAGCCGGAGGCGTTGCAATCGTAGTAATAAATCAAAAGTCGGTTTCATGAACCGTAACTTCGAATTGGAATAGTCAAATAATTCAGAAGGGTTTAATTATGAGCGAGCAAAATGATTATAGCGCACTATTCAGAATAACCTTAATGAATTTCCTGATAACCGGCGTTTTAGCTTTGGGATTTATGACTTATCTTTATTTTACTACCCAATATAACCGCTGCAATCGTTGGTTTTTATGCAGACAGTTCAGGTTCCACAGGTAATCCCAAACGTATTCCGGTTACAAAAAAAGCAGCGGCTGTCGCTACCAAATATATGGCTTTTCAGGCTTTTGGTATTGGATGGGAATACTGGAAAAAGCATTCAAAAAAAATACCATCGGGACGTTTTTTTGTCATGTCTGAGTACTCGCCGGAAAAACTTCCAAATGGTGAAGAGGTGGGCTGTATTTCTGAACTATTTATAAATAAAATAAAATTGTTTTTACGTTTTACCAGTGCCACCCTTATTCAAGTTTTGTTTCCATATCATTAATGCTAATTACGGAAGCATTGTCTACGAACACATGCGGTATTTGGAACAGCATTGGGAACTTTTATGCGAAGACATCGAAAAGGGGTTGATCAATGATACAGTACAGATATCTGAGGATATTCGCGGAGAATTGAAGTCCTATCTTAAACCAAACCCAAAACGTGCTGCCGAGTTACGGGATATTTTCGAAAACGGGTTTGATCGTCCGGTAGTCCCGAATATCTGGCCACAGTATTCCTTAACAAGTACCATCGTTACCGGAAGTTTTTCATTTTATATCGATAAGCTCAAACGATACTTTGGTGATCTTCCTTTTTCTTATTTTGGATATGGCGCTTCTGAAAGCATTATTGCTGTTGCAAATGAAATGAATAGCGGCGATTTCCCTTTAATACAGGATGGGGGCTTTTATGAGTTTGTTCCTGAGGATGAGGGTAAACCGCTAACCATGGACAAACTGGTAGTCGGAAAGGACTATGAAATCATCGTTACTAATCTCTCAGGACTTTATCGTTACAGAATGGGCGATATTGTTAAAATTGTCGGCACTATGAATGAGCTGCCACTCCTTAATTTTGTGGGTCGAAAAGGCAGAAATGCTAATATTGTCGGTGAAAAAACGACTGAAGAGCAATTCAATTTTGCTGTTAATGGTTTGTCCGAGGACACGGGCATGGCAATCATCGATTATAGTGTGTGGGTTGATACTGAAAAATCTCCGCCATGTTATGTCATTTTTATTGAAGCTTCGAAGCTTCCGGAAACAGAAAAACAGGAAAATAAATATCGCGATATTTTTGAAGAAAAACTTAACTTTGCAAATAGTACCATCGTTTATTATATGGAAATAGGGTTTATTGGCAAATTGAAACTATGTTATTTGCAGCCGGGTACTTACAGCCGGCATTTTGACATGATTGGTAAAAAAGCGGGAATCAGCAATCAGATAAAGCCGGCACATATCATTGTAAAACCTGAAATTTTGATTTTTTCCATAGTAATTGTATCTAGAACTAATTTACAGTCCCTGGGGGAAACCTATGCACCTTAAATACACAAACCCGGCAATTAAATTGCCGGGTTTGTGTGCTTTTACCGATAGCTATAATCCGAAACAAAGGTGCCTGTTATGATTTTAATTCTCATCGATGTCAAAGAAACCCAGCCCATCCAGGGCCTTAATGGATTTGTGCATATAGGTTTCGTTGGTAATCGGCCAGCTGTGTCCGATCCGATACAGAACTTCGGTGGTGTAATGGTTCTGAGGGTCGATGAGATAAACCGAGTTAATGGTATCGCCTCGGAGATCGACAATCAATCCGGTAATCGCCTGGGAAATTTCCGGGTCGTCCATACCGTTCTTTAACGCCGTTCCAAATTCCTCATCGCTGACGACATCGATGTCAAAACCGTAGGTGATCATGACCTGAATAACATCGGCCATATAGACGGTATGGTTATTGTAGGGGTGAAATACCGTCAATTCCCGGTTGGTTTCGGCCAGTTTTAAAATGGCATGAGCCATCGTGTCAATGGGTGAAAATTCGACCGGCTGGTTCATGGCGCTGACCGGGAATTTGCCCAGGATCTTGTATCCTTTGAGGCCTCGCAGAAAGGCATTCTGGAGGAAATTGATCTGGAATTCGCCATCGCTGTTGCGGCACATGAGATTCCCGACCCGCATGATTTTTGCCTGGAGTCCGTCCTGGGCCACTGCGGATAAAACTGCCCGTTCGGCCATAAACTTGGAATGGTTATAGGCGTTTTCAAGGCTTTGTCCGAAGTAGAGCTCATTTTCCATCAGCCGCTTGTTCGTTGCGGGGGTGCCGTTGATGCCTTCGCCGGCAATGCTGACGGTTGAAATCTGGATCAGCTGCCTAGCTGTTTTTTCACACAGCTCAATGAGATTGGAAACCCCCTGAACATTAATTTTTTCCAGGGTATCATCGGCGATAAAATGCTTGACGCAGGCGGCGCAGTTGACAACCGTTCCGGCGTCAATCGCTGCAAGTGCCATAACACTGTCGTGATTGGTGATGTCGCCTTCGATACAGAAAATCCGCTTCCCGAAGAGGGCCTCATAATCCCGGTCGAAATAGTAAACCAGCATCGTTTTAATCCGTTGCTCCAGTGAGCGGGCCTTACCCTTTCGGATAAAGCAGGTGACCTTGCCATCGTAATGATCCAGAAATTCTCGGAGAATATGGACACCCAGAAATCCGGTGGCGCCGGTGAGAATAATGTCTCCCAGTTCACTGATTTGGATGCCGCTGAGATTCTTAACGTTATTTTCTAAAAGAATCGGTGACAGGGATTGGTAGTCAAAGTTTTTAATGAGATCCGACGGAGCAACTGTTTTAGCCACGTGTTTTTCAATGGAATCGGCCAGGTTTTTGACGGTTTTATAGTCAAAAACATCGGCATAGCCCAGCGGAATCTGCTGGGTGATGCATTTCATGACAACCTTGGTAGCCGAAATGGAGGTGCCGCCGATGGCGAAGAAATCATCCTGAATGCTCACCGTTTCCAGCCCCAGGGTCATGGCGAAAATAGCGCAGAGCTGTTTCTCCAAATCGGTTTCCGGGGCCACATAGTCCCCGGTTCTCAGGTTGTTTTCCGGCTTGGGCAGGGCTTTTTTATCGATTTTACCCCCTGGGGTCACCGGCATTTTATCCAGGTGGACAAAAAAGGCCGGAATCATATATTCAGGGAGCAGCGACAGCAGCATCGCCGGCCAGACCTTGGCGTCGATGGGGCCGTCCGCCTTGGTGTAATAGCCTACAATATACTGGTTGCCGGCGCTTTCCAAAACATGAGCAACGGCTTCGGCGACGCCGGGTTGGGTGCTCATGGCCCCTTCAATTTCGCTCAGTTCAATGCGGTAGCCTCTTATTTTAACCTGGGAATCGATGCGTCCGGCGTATTCGATGTTACCATCACCCCGGCGGCGCACCATGTCACCGGTGTGGTAAAGCACCCGGTCATCGGCGCCAACAGCGAAGGGGTTGTTAACAAAGACCGCGGCCGTTTTTTCGGGAAGATTGTGATAGCCTCGGGCAATCTGTCGGCCGGCATGGCAGAGTTCTCCGGGCATGCCCACAGGCACCGGATTCAGGTGTTCATCCACCACGTAGGACCGCACATTGATGAGTGATTTCCCGATCGGAATATTTTTGTATTCCCGGTCTACTTCGAAAGTCGTGGTGGCTACCGTGCTTTCGGTGGGTCCGTAGTCATTGACCACGATATAGGGGCGATCGTAGTAATGCTTTAATTTTTCTCCGCCGACGATGAAATGGGTAAGACTGGAGTCATCCACCAGATGATCGATAATGATTTCGCCCATCTGGGTCGGGATCAACAAGACGTTAATGGCTTCGTCTTTCAAAATCTCACAAACCTTGAGCGCATCTTTCCGGTCGTCTTCGGCAAAGAGATAAACGGAAGATCCGTTTGCCAGTGCCGGGAAAATACCAAGCACGGAAGCGTCGAAGCAGAAGCTGGAATACTGGGCGCAGTTGGTGGTTTCATTCAGTTGATAATGCCGGGTTTCATTGAGAATCAGGTTGGTGAGATTGCCGTGGCTGATCATCACACCTTTTGGTTTTCCGGTGGAGCCGGAGGTATAAATCATATAGGCCAGGTCGTCGGGCAATGGTTTACTATCAGCCCAGCTTTTGTCCGGAACCGGCACTGCGCCAGGGGTAATGTCCGCCAGGGTGATGGTCCGTTTCGTGTAAAAACCGACGAGGTCTTGATAGTCGTCCACCAACAGGAGAATCGCGGCCTTGGAATCCTCAAGCATGTAGCGCAGCCGATCTTCGGGGTATTCAGGATCCAGGGGAATATAGGCGCCGCCGGCCTTCATCACGGCAATGACCCCGATGATGAATTCCCGGGTGCGTCCGGAAAGAACGCCGATAAAATCTTCATTTTTCACCCCGGCGCTCAGGAGCTGCAGGGCCAGGGCATCCGAGGCTGCATCAAGCTGGGCATAAGTGATATGGCCTTTTTTATCCTTCACGGCGATGTGATCCGGGAATTTCTCGGCGGCACTGCAGAAAAGATCCACAAAGGTCTGTCCCAGAAATCGGGGGTCATCAACCATGTCTCGTTCCTCGTCAAACAGCAGCTGGATCCGGGACAGGTCGTCACCGCTGAGAATCTGTCTGGCCGCCAGCGCAATATTTTCTAGGAGGGCAGCAATGGAGCTGTCTTCATACTGGTTTCCCTGGAAGGAGGACATGAACTGGAATTGTCCATCCTTGATTGAAATGACCACGGTAATCGGGGCATTGGCATCCTCACTTTTGACCGCGATGGACTCAGCGGGAAGGCCGCCGAAGGTGTCGCATGTAAAATGTTCCCCCTGGTAAACAAACAGGATATTCGAGCTGACCCCAAAGGCCTGGCTGATTTCTGAAAATGCATAAATATCGTGATCCATGCTGTTCAGCAGCTGGGTTTGAGTGGCGGTGAGCAGTTCGGCGGCACCGGAGTCCAGATTGCAGTAAACCGGAAGGGTTTTGACGTACATCCCGGTGGATCGGGCGATCCGGGAATCATTCCGGCCGTTGCAGATCGTGGTGAAGACGCTGTGGTTTTTCCGGTTATACCGGCCTAACACATAGCCGAATATCCCTGTAAAAAAGGCGTTGGGGGTGATGCTCTGCTGATCGCAATAGGTGGCAACGGCATCAATCGCAAGATCCCCGGGGACAAGTGTTACTTCCCCCAAACATGGGTTGGCATCCCTTTGATCGGGTTCAGGGAGAAAATGGGTGTCGCAGCCAGCAAAAATCGAGGTGTAATAGGCTTTGGCCCGGGTGTAATCGTCCGAGGCCCGGTTCTTCTGCTCGTCCAGGGCGACTTCAAAAGCGGTGGTCGTTTCAGGTTCGGGCTTATCCCCGGCATAGGCTTTGTTGATATCCTGAAGCAGGATGGCCAGAGAGGTTTCGTCACAGATCATATGGTGGCTATCCATAAAGAAATAATTGCCCTCTTTTGTCTGGTAAAGCGTCACGTTAAACAGCCGACCTTCAATGAGTTTAAAGGGGACCACCAGGTTGTCCATATCCAGGTAGTCTTTGGTCCGGACGGTGATGGGATCATCATCCCGTCGCCGCTGCATAATTTCCCCGGCAGCGTCCATAAAGAAACGGGTTTTGATATAGGCATGGGCTTTGATGGTTTCTTTAATGGCTTTTTTCAGTCGGTTCAAGTCCACATCGGCATGGAGCTTAAACAACACCGGCATATGATAAAGCAGTTCCTTTGGCCTGGCCATGGACTCCACAAAAAGACCCATCTGGGTTTGGGAAACAGGGTAGGCATTAGGTTTGTTTGCTACCTCGGATGGTGTGGGATTTTCTTTGCCTGGTGATGTTCCCGTATTCTTTAAATTGATTTCATTACTATGTTTCATATTTTGGTCATTCCTTCCCGAATGTTTATTATTTTAATTTCAAGTCAGGGGCGTGCTGCAACTGGGATTATACTGGGTCGGCAGCATAGAGGAAGCGCATTTTCATATCCGGCGGGTCGCCTTTGACGCAAACAGCCAGTTTGAAGTTTTCAAATACCGTTGTTTTAAAAAAACTGTAGGGCCTTTGAATGTCATTCGCAAAAACTCGGATGTCATCTGCCCAGGCAATGCGAAAGGCATCCAGGGGTAGCTTAAATCCAAGTCCGGTGGCTTTCATATAGCTTTCTTTCAGCACCCAGTAATCAAAAAAAGTTTCCCCGGGACAGTCGGAGGCCATCATGTCCCGGTACTCAGTGCCATAGAAAAACCGTTTGGCGATTGCAAGATCAATATCCGTGACCTTTTCCACATCGGCGCCGATTTCCCGGTTGGAAAAGGCACAGATGGCCAGGTTTTCCGAATGCGAAATGTTAAAGA
>Ga0209748_1000222_pt1 | contig 33531 bp, 17 predicted proteins | sample BarGraIncu00421A_FD_185490 | JGI IMG/M metagenome (GOLD analysis project Ga0209748, IMG submission 185490) | Arctic peat soil microbial communities from Barrow, Alaska - Barrow Graham LP Incubations 004-21A (SPAdes) (version 2) | ecosystem: Environmental > Terrestrial > Soil > Wetlands > Peat... | reverse complement strand
GACCTTCAAGTTCTCCACCGATCCCGAGCTCGAGGCCAAGGTCCGGGACGTCATCGGCCTCTACCTGGACCCGCCGCAGAAGGCGGTCGTGCTTTGCGTCGACGAGAAGAGCCAGATCCAGGCCCTGGACCGCACCGCCCCGATCCTGCCCTTGCGTCCCGGCCTCCCCGAGAAGGCCACCCACGACTACGTGCGCCACGGCACGACAACCCTGTTCGTCGCGCTCGAGGTCGCCAGCGGCCGCGTCACCGACGCCCGCTGCGAGCAGCGTCGCCACGAGGAGTTCCTCGACTTCCTGAAGAAAGTGGCGCGGGCCTACCCGCGGCGCCAGCTGCACGTCGTGGTCGACAACTACGCCACCCACAGCCACGCGGAGGTCGAGGCCTGGCTTGCCAAGCACCCACGGGTCAGGCTGCACTTCACCCCGACATCGGGCTCGTGGCTGAATCTGGTGGAGGTCTTCTTCGGGATCATCACCTGCCAGGCCATCCACCGCGGCAGCTTCACGAGCGTCAAGGATCTGGTGGCCGCCATCCGCCGCTTCATCGACGGCTGGAACGAGCGCTGCCACCCGTTCGTGTGGACCAAGCCCCCAGATGCGGGACACTAGTCCAAGTGCGGGACGTCTGGCTGGTGTCTCTGCTCCACGGGGTTGTGCCGGTCCGTCCGGTGAGCCGACGCTGAGCGTCTTGTGCGTGGGCGTCTCGCGTGTGGTCTTGAGTAGGTCGTTGTACGAGCCCGGCGCCGTTCGGCGAATGCGTCCTACGCCAGTGATAGGGTTGACGAGTGCGTGCGCACCGCGCCATCCACGGCGTCAGCTGGGTTGGGGGGCTCGTTCTGGTGATTTGCTTCGTTGCGACGGCGCTCCGTCCGCGCTCGCGCGTGGGGCGAACGTGACTCCTAGCCCGGCATCCGGCGCCCAGATCCCGCGCCCCGGCCTCTTCTGCACCGTCCGCAACCGCCGCGGCGTCGTGGCCGGGGTCGAGCCTTTCGACGGGGACAACGGCCGCCTGCACCTCGTCCACGTGGAGTACAAGGACGACCAGCTCCCGGTCGAGGAGCAGCTGCTCTGGGAGCTCGAGCCCCACAAGCTGCTGCTCGAGCCCACTGCCCTGCCCGACCCGTCGCGCTCCGGTCCCATGCCGGCGGACGACTTCGACGCGCTGCTGCGCGCGGCGCGCTGGACTGCGGCCATGCCGTTCCTCGACCCGGATGGCTCCGGCCCCCTGGAGCGCCTGCCGATCCGCAGCCCGTTCCACGGCGCCGTGCAGGTGGAGGACTACCAGCTCGTGCCCGTGCTCAAGGCGCTGCGCATGCCGCGCGTGAATCTTCTGCTCGCCGACGACGTCGGCCTCGGCAAGACGATCGAAGCCGGCCTTATCCTGAGCGAGCTGCTCATCCGCCGCCGCATCCAGCGGGTGCTGATCCTCACGCCGGCCTCGCTGCGCCTGCAGTGGCGCGATGAGATGTGGGACAAGTTCTCGCTGCGTTTCAATCTGGTCGACCGCGACGAGACGGCTACGCTCCGCCGTCACCTGGGCATGGACGCCAACCCCTGGCGCTCGTTCAGCCGCATCATCGCCTCTTACCACTACCTGCGTCAGGACGACGTGCTCGACCAGTTCATGGCCGCCTGCCAGACTCCGCCGGGCTCGCCGCACCTGCCCTGGGACTTGCTGATCGTGGACGAGTGCCACAACCTCATGCCCTCGCCGTTCGGGGAAGACAGCGACCTGTGCCGAATGGTGCGCCTGCTGGCGCCGCGCTTCGAGCACCGGCTCTTCCTGAGCGCGACGCCGCACAACGGCCACACGCGCAGCTTCACCGGACTGCTCGAGATCCTCGACCCGGTGCGCTTCAGCCAGACCGACGAGCTCAAGCCGGCGGAGCGCAGCCGCGTGCAGCAGGTGGTTGTGCGCCGCCTGAAGCGCGAGATCAACGCGCACAGCGACCCACCCAAGTTCTGCACGCGGCTCGAGCCGCAGGCGCTCATGCTCGCCCTCTCGCCGCAGGAGCTTGCGCTCACCCACGCCTTTGACGACTTCCGCACCGCGATGCGCGCCTACATCGCCGCCGGCGACCGCAAACGCCGGCGCGCCGGCAGCTTCGCCGTCGAGATCCTAGGGAAGCGCCTGCTGAGCTGCCCGGTGGCCTTTGGCGAGTCGTGGAGCCGTTGCCGCGAGGGGCTCGACGACGCGGCGGCGGCCAGCGAGACCGAAGTGGACGCGGCGCGGCGCACGGTGGAACGCGAGACCGGCGACGACCGCGAGACGCAGTCGCGCGAGGCGGTGGCGGCCGGCGTCGTGGGCGCTTGGCTCAAGCAGGCCGGTCCGCACGTGGCCGATGAGATCGCGGCCATCGACGCCGCGCTGGCGGGACTCGGCCTCCAGCACGCGGCTGGGCAGGTCGGCGAGCACGACCCGGCCGCCGACGCGCGCTTCGACGCCCTCGTCGGCTTGATCGACAGCCTGCTGCGCCGTGACGGCGGCTGGCGCGACGACGAGCGCCTCGTGGTCTTCACGGAGTACAAGACCACGCTCGACTACCTCGCGCGTCGCCTGCGCGAGCGCTACGAGCCAGAGCGCTTCCTCACGCTGTTCGGAGGCATGGACGAAGCCGAGCGCGACCTCGTGAAGCAAGCCTTCAACGACCCCGGCGAGCAGGTGCGAGTGCTGCTGGGCACCGACGCCGCGTCCGAGGGCCTCAACCTGCAGCGCACCGCCCGCTACCTGCTGCATTACGACTGCCCCTGGAACCCATCCAAGCTCGAGCAGCGCAACGGCCGCCTGGACCGTCATGGCCAGGCCCGTGACGTGCAGATCTTCCACTTCATGACCGCGGAGGATCAGGACCTGCGCTTTCTGGCCCACGTGCTGCGCAAGGCCAACGACATCCGCGAGGACCTGGGCTCGGCCAACGAGCTCTTCGACGAGGCGGCGCGCCGTCGCCTCGTCGACGGTGAGAGCGCCGAGGCCGTGCAGGCTGATCTCGACCGCCGGCTCGCAAGCATCAGTGGCCGTGCCGCCATCGAGGCCGATGCCACGCCGGCCACGGGCGATCACGGCGCCGGCGCGGCCGAGCAGGTGGCCGCCCTGGCCGCCGAGCTCGACCACGACGGCTCGGCAGTGCGCGACACGCTCGAGGCGGCCATGGCGATCAACGCCGGCCGGCCGCAGATCGCCGCCGCCGCCGAGCCCGGCACCTTCAGGCTCGTGCGCCCCGACCTGCCGGGCTGGGCCGAGGTCGTCGACGAATCGCTGCGCCTGGGCGCGCGCCGTGACAGCCGCGGGCCAGTGGCTCGGCTCGCCTTCGGCCCCGAGCCCTTCATCGACCGCGTCGGCGAGCGCCTGGTATTCGCCCCTCGCGCCGACGTGGCGCTGCTCCACCTGTCGCACCCCATGCTCGAGCGCACCTTCGCCTCCCTGACCCGCCGGCGCTTCCCCGGCACCGGCGACGAGGTCTCGCGCTGGACGGTGCGCGTCAATGGCGTGCCCCGCGACCTCGATGCGCTCGTGCTACTCTCCGTGGAGGAGCTGGCCGTCAACGAGCTGCGCGAGACCTTTCACCACTGGGTGCGCACCATCGCCTTCCCGATCAGCGGCGGGGCGCTCACCGACCCGCTGCCGCACCGCCCGGCGGTTGCGCTGCGAGGAGCGCGGCCGGCCGGGGACGAGCGCCTGATCTCCCGTGCCTCCGACCTGTTCGACGACGTGCTGCCCGATCTCAAGCGCTTTCTGGGCGTCTACGGGGACGACGTGACGACAGCCCTGCGCATCGAGCTCTCGAGGGCTGGGGAGGAGGCCAAGGCATCGGAGGAGGAGCGCTACCGCAGCCGGCAAGGCGAAGTCTCGGCGCTCATCCAGGAGAGCACGCTGGCGAAGCTCGAGCGCGAGATCCGGGAGCTCAAGGTGCAGCGCCAGCAAGGCACGCTGTTCGACCAGGACGCGCTCCTCGACGAGCTGGACCGCTCGATCGACGAGAAGCAGGCTGAGGTCGCGCGCCGGCGCCGTCACTACGAGGAGGTGCGCGAGCAGCTCGAACGCGAACGCGAGCGGATCGTGCGCCATCTGCTGCCAAAACGGCACGCCATGCCCACTCCGGTCCAGGTCTTCCCGGTGTGCGTCGAGATCCGGCTGCCGGAGCCGGCACAATGAGCCGGGCCACCGCTGCGCGCGGGGTGCCCGGCTGGGCGCAGCTGCGCCACGGCGGCCTGCTGCTCGACCCGCAACGCCTGAGCGCCGTGGCGTGCTTCGCGCCGGCGCCCCTCGAGTGGTACGTCGAGCGTGAGCTGCGCCGCCGCGCCGGCAACCTGTTCGAAGGCGCGGCCGAGCCGGCAGAACTGGCCAGCTTCGTCCTCGAACAGGTCTGCGGCTTCGACGCGCACAGCGGCGCCTGGCTGCGCGGCTCGGCGATCGCCGCCGAGTGGGGCCGGCGGGCGCTCACTGGCGAGACGGTGAAGCCTCGCCAGCTCTGGCGTGGCGCCGCGGGCGGCACACTGCCCGTGTTCATCGACGCCGAGAAGCGCGTGGGCGTCGGCCGCGGGCGTAAGACAGCCAGCCAGGTGGTGCAGTGGCTGCGCGGCGGCGACGAGCGTCTGGCGCTGCTCACCAACGGCCGCCAGTGGCGCCTGATCTTCGCCGGCCTGGACATCGACGCCTGGTGCGAGTGGGACGCCGACCTGTGGCTCGAGGAGGGCGAGCTTTCGGCCCAGGTGGACGCCCTGCGCACGCTCATCCAGCCCGCGCTGTGGACGCCGCCGGCCGACGGCGGGCGGGCGCCGCTGGAGCAGGCGATCCTCGACAGCCGCAAGGGACAGGCCGAGCTCTCGGCGGTGCTCGGCGAGCGTGTGCGAGAGGCCGTCGAGCTGCTGGTGCAGGGTCACGGCGAGGCGCTGCGTGAGCAGGCCGCCGACGTCGACCCGGCCGACATCTACCGCACCGCCGTGCGCGTGGTGATGCGCATGGTGGTGGTGCTGTTCGCCGAGTCGCGCGAGCTGCTGCCACGCGACAACGCCCTGTACCAGGGCAGCTACGGGCTCGGCGGCCTCATCGAAGAGCTGGAGAAGGCCGCCGCGCGCGGCGGTGCGCGCCTGGCGCGCTCCTACGCCGCGTGGCCGCGCGTGCTGGCGCTGTTCGCCTTGGTGTACGAAGGCTCGTCGCACCCGGCGCTGCCGGTGCCCGCCTACGGCGGTGAGCTGTTCGCGCCCGGCGACCCCGAGGCCGCGGACGGGCTCACCCGCGCGCTCGCCGTGTTCGAGCGCGCCTCCTTCGCCCGTGAGCTGCTGCCCGACCGCGACGTGCACCGCATGCTGGAGCTCATCACGCGCACGCGCGTGAAGCTCCGCCAGGGCAGGGCCAGCACGTGGGTGGCGGCGCCCGTGGACTTCTCGGACCTCTCCAGCGAGTACGTCGGCATCCTCTACGAGGGCCTGCTGGACTTCGAGCTCAAGACGGCGCCCGCAGGCGACCCGGTGATCTTCCTCGCCATGGGCGACCAGCCGGCGCTGCCGCTCTCGCGCCTCGAAGCCATGGACGACCGCGCCCTGGCCAGCCTGCTCGAGAAGATGAAGGACACGAGCAAGGGCGGTGACGAGGCGGAGGCTGAGGAGGAGGCTCCCGAGGCGGACGGCGGGGAGGAGGCCCCCGAGGTTGCGAGCGCCGATGATGACGATGCCGACGATGAAGCCGTCGACGTTGACGAAGACGAAATCGCAGAGGCCGTCGACGAGCGCCACACCACGCGCACGCGCGCCGAGTTGTGGGCGCGCCGCGCGGTGCTGGCCGGCAAGCTCGTCAAGGCGCCGCGCGGCGCGTCCAGCCCCGAGAAGCGCCTGGCCCACGAGGCCGCCGTGGCGCGCAAGGCTCGCCAGCTTGTGGCGCGCGTGGTGCTGCCGGGCGAGTGGTACGTGGTGCGCTGGGGCGGCACGCGCAAGGGCTCGGGCACCTTCTACACGCGCCCCGGCCTGGCCGTGCCCACTGTGCAGCGCACCCTGCGCCCGCTGGTCTACAACGCGCCTGCGGGCGCAGACGGCGCGCCCGACCGCGACGCGCCCGCGAGCGCCTGGACGCCGAAGCTGCCCGAGGACATCCTCGCGCTCAAGGTCGGCGACCTGGCTTGCGGCTCGGGCACCTTCCCGGTCGCCGCCCTGCGCTACCTCACCGAGGCGCTCTATGAGTCGCTGCACTATCACGAACGCATCACGGAGCAGGGCGAGCGGGCACTGGTGCATCTGGTCGCGCCGCCGCTGGACGAACAAGAACCGGAGGAGCGCCTCGGCCACGTTCTGCTGCCGTGCCGCCCCGACGACGACTCCTTCGAGCCGCGCCTCAAAGCACTGCTGCGCCGCCACGTGGTGGAGCGCTGCATCTACGGCGTGGACCTCGACCCGCTGGCCGTGGAGCTCTGCCGCCTCAGTCTCTGGATCGAGACGATGGACCGCACGTTGCCGTTCAGCTTCCTCGACCACAAGGTGAAGTGTGGCAACTCGCTGGTGGGCGCCTGGTTCGATGCCTTCCGCCACTATCCGGTGATGGCGTTCAAGAATCGCGAGGGCGGCGACAAGGGCCACAGCAACGGCGTGCACTTCGCCAAGGATGCGCGCGGCAAGGAGCTCAAGGCCTTTGTCAAGAATGTGCTGACGCCCGACCTGCGCCGCTTTCTCGGCGGACCGTCGCTGTTCGACGAGCGCGACCTGAGCGCGGAGGCCGCGTCGGTGCACGACGGCGCGCTCACGACGCTCGCGCGCCTCCACGACCTGCCCGTGCAGGATGCGGGCGAGCGCGCCCGCATCTACCGCGACGAGCTGCTGGGTTCGCCGGCCTACCGCCAGCTCAAGGAAGCGATGGACCTGTGGTGCGCCTGCTGGTTCTGGCCGGCCGACCGGCTGGGCGAGGTGCCGCTGCCGACTACGTTGGCGGCGCCCCCCGAGCCGACCCGCGCCCTCGCTGCGCGTCTCGCCGCCGAGAAGCGCTTCTTCCACTGGGAGCTTGAGTTCCCCGACGTCTTCCGCGCCCACGGCGCCGGCTTCGACGCCGTGCTCGGCAATCCGCCGTGGGACATTGCCAAGCCCAACTCCAAGGAGTTCTTCAGCAACATCGACCCGCTCTACCGCAGCTACGGCAAGCAGGAGGCGCTGCGTTGCCAGACCGCCTACTTCGCCGGCGAGCCGACCGAGCGCGGCTGGCTCGACTACAACGCCGACTTCCGCGCCCAGTCCAACTACATGCGCGCCGCCGCGAGCCCCTTCGGTGATCCGGAGGACAAGGAGGCCGGCGGCGACCGCTTCGCCGTCTCGCGCGGCCGCGAGAACGACGCCTTCCACGACCGCTGGCGCGAGGCGCGTGCCACGAGTCGCGGCTACGCTGACCCGCGGCACGCGTTCCGCCACCAGGGCTCGGCCGACATCAACCTCTACAAGGCCTTCCTCGAGCAGGCCCACGCGCTGCTGCGCCTGGGCGGGCGCCTGGGCTTCATCGTGCCCTCCGGCCTGTACTCCGACCACGGCACCGGCGGCCTGCGCGAACTGTTCCTCGACCACTGCCGCTGGGAGTGGCTCTTCGGCTTCGAGAACCGCGATGGGATCTTCGACATCCACCGGTCCTTCAAGTTCAACCCTCTTGTGATCGAGAAGGGCGGCCGTACGGCCGCCATCCGCACCGCCTTCATGCGTCGCGCCCTCGAGGACTGGGAGCGCGCCGAGGAGCTCGCCGTGCCGTACGCGCGCGAGCAAGTCGAGCGCTTCAGCCCGCGCTCGCGCGCGATCCTCGAGATCCAGTCGGCGCGCGACCTCGAGATCCTCGAGAAGATCTACGCCAACTCGGTGCTGCTCGGTGACGACGGCCCCGACGGCTGGGGCGTGAAGTACTCGACCGAGTTCCACATGACGAACGACTCGAAGCTCTTCCCGCCGCGGCCGTGGTGGGAGGAGCGCGGCTACCGCCCCGACGAGTACAGCCGCTGGCTCAAGGGCGACTGGCGGCCAATCGAGGAGCTTTGGCGAGAGCTGGACGTCGACCCGACGCGCGTAGTGCCGGCCGAGGTCGAGCTGGAAGACTGGCTGTTCGACACGAGTGCCGGCCCCGAGCGCCGGATGGCCGAAGCCCGCTTCGCCCTCGGCCACCTGCTCAAGCCCGGCGACGTGACACGGACCGAGTGCCGGCTGTGCTGTGCCGAACCGCCGTACGACACGTTGCCGGTATCGCGCGCCGACATCCCCGCTGGCATCATCGTCTCGCGCGAGGCCGATGCGTGGATCCGAGAGGAGCGGGTGGAGGACGTGGCGCTGCCGCTCTACGAGGGTCGCATGATCGGTCAATTCGACTTCAGCCAGAAGGGCTGGGTGAGCGGCAAGGGACGCGGGGCGGTTTGGCGTGACATTCCCTGGGAGCGCAAGCAGATCGAGCCGCAATACCTCATGGCGCTGTCTGTTTGTGATCAGCACGGAGTTGGCGGTGCGAAGCTGCCGGTGATGAACATCACGAGCTCCACGAATGCTCGTACGGTGGTGGCCGCCTTCGCTTCCGACTGGCCGTGTAACCATTCCCTCAATCCCCTGCGGGCGCCCGGACCCACAGTTCTTCTCGCGCTCTCGGTGCTGTTCAACTCGTTCATGTTCGATGCCGAGGTACGGCAGCGTCTCGGAGGCCTGAATCTGAGCTTCTTCGTCCTAGACGAAGTCGCGGCGCTGAAGGGGTCTCGAAGTGTTGTTGAGTGTCTGTCGTCAGTGGGGGCTCCACTCTCCTTGCCGCACAGATGCTTCGCCGCCGGTTGGCTCAGGCTTCAGCCGGTGCGCGACGGCGTTGGTACGGAGGGACGTCCGTGGCGCTCTCGCTGGGCTCTCCCCTTCACGGTACGTCAAGGATGGCTAGCAGTCGCGAATGCAGTTGTCGCAGCGCTGGCTGGCCTTGAGACGGGCGACCTTGGTGACCTGCTGGCCGGTTGCGATGTCGCAGTCACCCATGCCACGGAGCCCGATTGGCAAGACCCCAAGGGGTTTTGGCGTGTCGACAAGAGCAGGGAGCCCGAGCTTCGTCAGACGGTCCTCTCGCTCGTCGCCTTCCACGACCTTGAGGAGAAGATTCGCGCCTGCGGCGGCCGCGACGCCGGCATCGAGGCGTTCCTCGGCCAGAACGAAGGCGAAGGCTGGATGCTGCCGGAGACGCTTCAGCTCGCCGACTTCGGCCTCGGCCATGACAAACGCGCCAAGCGCCCGCAGCCGGTCGCGAGCCGGCTGGGGCCGCGGTTCTACGACTGGCAGCTCGCCCAGAGCGTGGAGGAGTCGTGGCGCGAGTGCCACCTGCACGCACGCAACCTCCTCGGTGAGCAGGGCTACCGCGCCCTTCTCGACGAAATCGCGACGCGCGAGCCCGTCGAGCAGTCATCGAGGACGGAGGGGCCACCGGCGTCGCGGATGGACGGCGGGAGCCAAGGGATGCTATGGACGTGAAGGGGGGAGACCGCTGCCGTGAAGGATCAGAATCGCGAGACAACGGCTTGGGCGATGCTTGACGACGCCTGCTTCGAGATCGGCGGAGATGATCAATTCGCCCGTCTGAGGGGCAAGTCTGAGCCACAGGGTGATGGCGACTCTCACGCCATGGATGACGAGTGGGAAGGGGCGCTGCGGCAGCTCCGTGTCCGCATGGGCACGCTGTTGAAGACCGACTCCGTTTCATTCCTTCTTGCTGCAGGAGCGTCGGTGGACTGCGGCGGAGTGCTGTTCGGGACCGTGCCTCGCGAGATCGAGAAGCGCCTTCTTGAGAGAGGTATCACAGGCAAGCCGGAACGGGTGCAGCCATGGCTACTGACCTTCTACCAGGCAGTAGCTCTGCAGGGCGGCTCAGGGACACCCGTCAACTCGGATGAGGTCATCGCGCGTCGTGACGCCGGCGACGTCGCGACGCCACTCCGCGCCAACTACGAGAGCGTTGTCAGCCAGATCTACCGCTGGCGCTCGTCACTCCCGAAGGACGGCGGGTCGCTCACTGTGCGAACAGCGAACTCGAAGGTGGAGGCCACGGCTAAGGACTTGGACACCTGCCTGACGTTCGCGACGCAGGAGCTGGCCAATGCGGTTGACCTTCCCTCGCCTGACGCGGCTGGGGGGCTTGCCACGTTCAGGAGGTTTCTCCGCAAGATCCTGACCAGGCCACTCAATCTGAAGCGCGTCAACATCTTCACGCTGAACTACGACACCCTCGTCGAGCAGGCAGCCGATGCGGAGGGCGTTGTCGTGGTCGACGGGTTCGTGGGCACGTTGCGCCGCGTCTTCCGCCCTGAGTGTTATGACCAGGACTTGTACTTCCCCGCCCAGACCACAGAAGGACGCGTGCACCGGTTCGACCGAGTGGCACATCTCTACAAGCTCCACGGCTCGATCAACTGGGCAGCCGAAGAGACCAGCATGGTCAATCCTTACGGCATCAGCTGCGGTCATGGGAGGACCGAAGGCCCGCCGCTCATCTACCCAACGCCGGCGAAGTACGGTGAGACCCTCGGCATGCCCTACGCCGAGCTGTTCCGGCGTTTCGCGAGCACCGTGGTTCGGCCGCAGTCGACTCTCATTGTGATCGGCTTCGGGTTCGGTGACGACCATGTGAATGCCATTATCAGGCAGGCGCTTGCGGTGCCCAGCTTCACGCTCGTGGTGGTCGATCCAACGGCCGCCAACGATTTCGTGAGGACTTTGCAAGGAGAGGGAGACAGCAGGGTCTGGAACCTCTCTGGCAACGCTCTCGGCACGTTCCGCGGCTTCGTCGACGACGCACTTCCGGATCTACGTGATGAGGATGTTGAGGAGCGAGTGCAGTCCACGTTCAGGGCGCTCGGCATCAAGTCCAACAGCGAGGATGCTGGTCGAGATGACGGATGATTTCGAAATCGGGCGTGTCGTCGCCGTTGACACCTCCCAAGTCACCATTGAATTGAGCCCAGAACTCAGGTCGTTCACGCGGTCAACTTTTGAGGGCGTTGAGGAGATCGGCAGAATCAACTCGTATGTGGTCGTGCCAGTCGGTGCTCGGAGGCTGGTGGCAATGGTAACGAAGGTGACGCTCACGGAAGAGGCCGAGCTCCGAGCCGATCGGACGATGGTCAGTCTGCCCTCTGCCAAGCGCATCATGAGGGCGACCCTTATCGGCTCCCTTGAGGGCCGCTGCTTCAGGCAGGGCGTCTCAACCTTCCCCATATTGGACAACCCGGTGCTCCTCGCCGGGAATGACGACCTGGATGCGATGTTCGATTCAGGCGATCCGGAGGAGCAGGACCCGACGAACCCCGGCTACTGCGTCGAGATCGGCGAGTCGGCGGTGCTTGAAGGGCATTCGGTCAAGATCGATCCGGACGCCATGTTCGGGAAGCACCTGGCGGTGCTGGGGAGTACCGGCTCGGGCAAGTCCTGCACCGTTGCGACCATCATTCAAGCGATTCTGGAGCAACCACAGGTCAAGAGGACGAACTTCATCATCCTCGACACCAACGGCGAGTACCGCGCCGCATTCCAGCGGGTTCGGGGTGAGGCTTGGGAGGACTTCGAGGGGCGTCAGTGCCTCTATGTCCCGTCGAGTCCTGACGATCCGCAGCACATCGCCATCCCGTACTGGTTTCTCGACTCGGACGATTTCGTACGGCTGTTTCGAGCCAAGGAGGGCCTGCAAGCACCAGTGTTGCTGCGGGCTTTGAGGCTGGCACGCGCGGGGTCGGACGGCTCGGGGGGTGTTCTTGAGTGCCTCGAAGTGCTGAGGACGACCAGCGCCAAGATTGTGGCGCTCGCTCACAGCGAGACTGCAAGTCAGCTCTGGGCGATTCCGAAGAACATCCTGGAGCTATGTGAAGACGGACTTAGGTACCGCGAGAGCTTCCCTGCCCATGCGAAGCTCCTCACCAACGTCTGTGGAGAGGATGTTCTGAAGGAATGGGAGGATGCGCTCGTTGGGGTGAAGTCTTCGATTGAGGCGCTGAAGACCGGCAGTCGAAGTGGTGAGCCCACCTACTCTCAGATCGGTCCCGTCGCGATTCAGAGCATCCAGAGCCAACTTCAGCCGGTGCTCGGCCGAATCTCCGCGCTGCTGGCGGACGCGTCCGGCAGCGTAACAGGCACGAGTCCAGATCAACCAACGTATTTCGAGCGCTCGAACTTGGCCAAGCAGGCGATGGACACTGCGATGAGAGAGCAAGCCGAGTCCACGAGTCCAGCCCGAATCCGAGAGGCTTGTGGCCCGATGCTACTGCGGATATCCAGGTTCGTTGAAGATCCACGTTTCAGGTTCCTCTTTGCGAATCACCCGCAGGCAACCCACGCCCTCGCTGCTTTCCTCAGAGACGTGCTGGGCCTGGAGTCGTGTGATCACCCGCAGCCCCCTCTCTCCGGCATCGGTGCCGTGCCCAAGGGCGCTTTGCCGTTCTACGATAGACAACGTTGTGGCGCAGGTCCGAGCCACGTGGTCATTCTTGATCTCAGCTTGCTGGCGTCGGAGGTTCTAGACAATGTCACTGCGCTCATAGGACGCCTCGTCCTTGAGTTTTTGGAGCGTCTCGGCGAGACGGGCCAGGACATGAGGGGCAAGCTTCCAGTCGTCATGGTTCTGGACGAGGCGCAGAACTACATTGGCGACCGCTCGTCGAGAGACGATGAATCGATTGCCCGGGCAGTGTTCGAGCGCGTGGCGCGCGAGGGCCGCAAGTTCGGTCTTGGTTTGGTTGTGGCTTCGCAGCGACCGAGCGAACTCTCCAAGACCGTTCTCTCTCAGTGCAGCAGCTTCATCGTGCACCGCCTGCAGAATCCTGAGGACCTCCGGTATTTCCGGGAAGTCGTGCCGGCGATCTACGGCGACCTCCTCGGCCAGTTGCCGGCGCTTGCGCCGCAGACTGCGCTGGTTCTCGGCGAGTGTGTGCGGGCTCCTGCCCTCGTCCGTATGCGCGACGCCGATCCGCTGCCGCGGAGCAAGGATCCGCGCTTCTATGAATCGTGGGTGTCGGCAGATGCCCCGTCAATTGACGTCGAGCGCATCTGCGCCGACTGGGAGGGTGTCGTCGAGCCCTTGAGCGCAAGTGGCGATTGGGGCGAGGGCCGTGATCAGGAGCCAGAGCCAACGGCTGAGCCGCCGGACGTTGTCGGAGACTACGACGACATCCCATTCTAATGCCTCGGCTTTCCCTGACCCGAGCGTCTACGGGACGTCGCGTGCTCGAGCGTTAGAACTACTGCCGAAGGAGAATGCTCATGACCGCCATCTGGCGCCAATCTGAGAATGGCTACCAGCGCCTGGAGCCGGTCGAACTCGCAGGCGAGCGGGAGCTGCACGCTCTCGTCTCGTCCGCACCAGAGCTGCTGCCTCTGGCTGGCTCACCCGACCTCGTCACGCTCGGCGACGAGGTCGCCCTCGGCAACGGCTACGCGGACGTGCTGGCCGTGGAGCGTGGCGGGCGATTCGTGCTGATCGAGGTCAAGCTGGCCAGCAACTCAGAGGCCAGGCGTGCCGTGGTCGCGCAGCTTCTCTCCGACGCGTCGTTCCTGCGCGGGAGCACGGTGGTCGGTCTGGAGCACGGGACGCTGGCTGCGCAGCTTGCCCAGCGTGGCGTGTCCGACATCGCCTCGCTCGCCGCGGCCGGTTTTCAGGACACCGCACTCGGCGACGACTTCCGTGCCACCATGCAGGAGAGCCTTGACACGGGCTCCTTCCGTCTTGTGTGGGTGCTGGACGACGCGCCACCCGAGCTTGTGAGCCTGGTCGGCTACCTGGAGTACATCTCCGCCGGCATCGTAACCATTGACCTCGTGACCGTGGCGCAGTACGAGGTCGGCGGCGAGCGCGTCATCGTGCCGCAGCGGGTCGAGCCGGCGAGGGTCGAGCCTCAGAATGAGGAGGGTGGCGGCCCGGACGCGCCGACGCCCGTGACGACCAAGGGCGTCGACGACTTCGTCGCCTCGATCGAGTTTGCGCCTGAAAGCGAGCGCCCGCTGCTCCGGAAGCTCGCTGATTGGGCGAAGGCGCTCGAGGACGAAGGGCTGGCGCGCCTCTGGACCACCAGCGGCGTGACGGGGCGCAAGATGCTGAAGCCGTTCGTTCCCGGCGAGGACGGCGGCTTGGCCACCATTTGGCACGAGAACGGCAAGGCCTCGGTGGGCCTCTGGCGCAGCATGTTCGTGCGCCGCGCTCCGGACTCGATCACGTCGATCGAGGCGCTCGCCGGGATCGAGCTCGGAGTTGGCCGCATCGCTGCGGAGATTACCGACGAGCTGCTCGAGGCGCTGACGGAGGCGTACCGCGAGGCTGCGAAGGGACCTACGGACGGTTCGTGACCGCGTTGTGGTATTCGGCTGGAGTCGTCCAGGTGCGATACTCTGAGCTGACCATCGGGACAAACGACCGGGACAAGTGACCGCCATGCCCGCCTGCTTCATCACGAGAGTCAGGCTCAAGAACTTCAAGAGCATCGCTTCCTGCGACGTCGCTCTGCGGCCGTTGACGTTTCTGGTCGGGCCGAACGGTTCGGGCAAGAGCAACTTTCTGGACGCCCTCAGGCTCGTGCGTGACGGACTGCGCTTCTCCCTCGACCATGCCATGCGCGAGCGCGGCGGCGTCAAGGAGATACGCAGACGGTCAGCCGGTCACCCGACCCACTTCGAGATCGACCTCTGCTTCCGACTGCCGGGCGGGCAGGACGGGCGCTACCGGTTCAAGATCGGCGCACCTGCGCTCGGCGAGTACGAGGTCCAATCCGAGAGTCTCGAGGTAGACGCCGCCGCGGGCCTGGGCAGGTCTTCCTTCACCGTGCATCGAGGGGAGGTGGTGGAGTCCTCTGTGGGTGCGCCTCCGGCCGCCTCCCTGGACCGGCTCTACCTCGTGAATGCCTCCGGCATGAAGGACTTCCGCCCCGTCTACGACGCGCTCTCCCGCATGGGCTTCTACAACCTCAATCCGGATAGCATCAGAGATCTCCAGGACCCCGACTCCGGAGACCTCCTTGCTCGAGACGGCAGCAATCTCGCCGCCGTGTACAAGCGCCTTGAGCGCGATGATCGTGCGCGCGTCGCGCGCATCGAGGAGTATCTGGCGCGCGTGGTTCCGGGCGTGAGCGGCGTGGACGCGAAGTCTCTCGGGCCCAAGGAGACGCTGGAGTTCAGACAGGCGGTCACGGGCGCCGCCAATCCATGGCGCTTCCCGGCAACCAGCGTGTCGGACGGCACGTTGCGCGCGCTGGGCGTGCTTGTCGCGCTGTTCCAGTTCTCCAACGGACAGCGCAAGGGCGCCTCGCTGGTCGGCATCGAGGAGCCTGAGGCCGCGCTGCACCCCGCCGCGGCGGGCGTGCTTCTGGGCGCCCTCAGAGAGGCGAGCGAGTCGACCCAGGTGCTCGTGACCAGCCACAGCCCAGACCTGCTCGACGACGAGAGCATCGCGACCGACTCCCTGCTCGCCGTCTCTGCCAATGCCGGCGCGACGCAGATCGCCCCGATCGACCCGACAGGACGCGGCGCGTTGCGCGATCGGCTGTACACCGCCGGCGAGCTGCTTCGCCTCGACCAGTTGCGCCCGGATCCCGAGCTCGTGGACAACGCTCGCTACGTGCAGTCCACATTGTTCGCCGAGGACTCCACGGATTGACGTGACGCCGTGAAGCCGGTGGTCGCCTGCATCGTTGAGGGTCATGGCGAGCGGCAAGCGGTTCCGCTGCTCGTGCGGCGGATCGCCGAGTCGCTGCCGACGCCGGTGTACGTCGACGCCCCGCCCGCCATTCGCATCCCGCGAACGAGGCTCGTGCGTGTCGGCGAGCTTGAGCGAGCGACGAAGCTGGCGATGTCGCGCGTGGTCGAGTCTCAGGTCGCCGGCGGTGGCGTGCTGGTCCTGATCGACGCGGATGACGACTGCGCGGCGCAGCTTGGCCCGGATCTGCTGGCACGGGCGAGGTCGGTGGCCGGCGCCATTCCCGTCGAGGTCGTGCTTGCGGTCATGGAGTTCGAGGCCTGGTTTCTGGCCGCGCTGATGTCGCTGAGGGGTCAGCGCGGCATCCAGGCCGATGCTGAGGCGCCGCCAACCCCCGAGGCAGTTCGTGGGGCCAAAGAAGCTTTGCGCCGGCAGATGGCGCCGGAGTCGGCGTACTCGCCCCCTGCAGACCAGGCCGCCCTGGCTGCGTTGATGGACCTCGACGCCGCCCGGGCGGCTCCGTCTTTCGACAAGCTCTGGCGCGCGGTCGCGGGCATATTGTCAACATCCGAGTAGCGCGGCTGGGATACCACGTCTGATGATCGAGTACACCGAGGGCAATCTTCTTGAGGCTAAGGTCGCGGCGCTCGTCAACGCCGTGAACGAGGTCGGTGCGATGGGCAAGGGCATCGCGCGGCAGTTCCGTGAGGCGTTCCAGGCGAGCGCTCGAGAGTACGAGATGGCGGCCCGCCGCAAGGATGTCCGCGTTGGGCACGTACTCGTCACTCGCGACGACTCCTTGGACGGCCCGAGATGGATCATTCATTTCCCGACCAAGCGGCATTGGCGCCAACCGTCGCGGCTCGAGTGGGTGCAGGAGGGCCTGCGCGACCTCGTGCGCGTCGTGCGCGAGAACGATATCGAGTCAATCGCGTTGCCGCCGCTTGGCTGCGGCAACGGCGGTCTTGACTGGGACGATGTCCGGCGCGAGATCGAGGTGGCGTTCAGAGGTGTAGAGGGCGTACGCGTGGTGGTCTACGAGCCAACGGTGGCCTACCAGACTACGCCCAAGCCGCTTGGGGTCGAGAAGCTTACGCCGGCGCGAGCGCTCATCGCCGAACTGGTGCGCCGGTACTCGGTGCTCGGCCTCGGCTGCACCAACCTCGAAGTGCACAAGCTGGCCTGGTTCCTGCAGCGCTCGATCGTCGCAGCAGGTATGAAGAACCCGTTGCGGCTGACCTTCGTGCCGGACAGGTACGGGCCCTACGCAGATCAGCTCCGGCATCTGCTCGATGCGCTCGACGGCAGCTACCTGCATTGCGACAAGCGCCTCAGTGACGCCGGGCCACTTGAGCCGATCCACTTCGACGACGCGAAACGAGACGTGGTCGCAGAGTACCTCGCGGGTGGCGAGGCGGGAGCGTACGCACCGGCGCTTGAGGCGACGAGCCGACTCATCGACGGTTTCGAGTCGCCGCTGGGAATGGAGCTACTGGCTACCGTGGACTGGCTGCTCTTCGACGGAGGTTGCGAGCCCACCGTCGAGGCGCTGAGGCGGGGTCTCGAGACGTGGCCGGGTGGACCGGATGCTGGGGAGCGGAAGCTGCGCTTGTTCGACGAGCGGCTCCTGGGCCTAGCGGGAGTTTCCGGGCTAGCTGAATCGTGTACCGTTCTTCTTAAGCCTGGCGCGCGCCCGAATCGGGCTGTCAGCTGGGCAAATGCGCGTCTCGCTGCTTGACGTCGAGCGCCGGATAGTGTATTACCCAGATATGCCATCAATTGTGGGGAAGAAGCGCGGCCAGCAGACGTACTACTACCTCGTCGAGTCCGCCCGCGTGGACGGCAAGCCGCGCATCGTCAGCCAGCAGTACCTGGGTAGCGCCGCGGAGGTGATGGCCCGGCTCTCCGGGGCGCCGGCGGGCAACCCGGAGCGCACCCAGCACAAGAAGTTCGGTGACCTCGCCGCGGTGTGGGGGATGCTGGAACGCTTGCAAGTCGCGCAGGCGATCGATGAGGTCTGTGGGCCGCGGCGCGCGGATGCGGCCGCTTCGGTGGGCGCCTACGTGGCGCTGGCCACGTTGAACCGCATCGTCGCGCCGTGCTCGAAGCTGGCCTTCGCCGACTGGTGGGCGAGCACCGCCGGGCCGCGCTTCACGAAGCTGCCGCCGGCGGCGACGGATCATCGCCGCTTCTGGGATGCGATCGACGCCCTTGACAGCGCCCGGCTCGCGGCCGCTGAACGGGCGATCAGCAGCGCGATGGTCAGCGAGTTTGGCCTCGATCTCTCCGCTCTCGCCCTCGACATGACGAACTTCGCCACCTTCATCGACAGCGCCAACGAGCGCGCCCCCCTCGCGCAGCGCGGTCACGCGAAGCAGAAACGCAACGACCTGCGCCTCGTGGGGCTGGCCCTCGTGGTGACCCGCGACGGCGCCATCCCGGTCACCAGCCATACCTACCCCGGCAGCCGCCCCGACGTCACCCAGTTCGCCGAGGTCATCGACGAGCTCACCGCCCGCTACCGCAGCTTGTTCACCAGCCCCGGCGACGGCGGCGGAGCAGAGGGCCCCTGGCAGGCGCCGACGGTGGTCTTCGACGCCGGTCAGAACAGCGCCGCGAACTTCGCCCACCTGGGCGAGGGCGGGCTGCACTACGTGGGCTCGCTGCCGCCTGCCGACTTCCCGCGCCTGCTCGGCCTGCCGGCCGGCAGCTTCCAGCCGGTCGACCCCGAGCGCTTCCCCGGACTCAGCGCCCACGACGCCCGCGCCACCGTGTTCGGCAGCGAGCGGCGGGTCATCGTGACCCACTCGGCGAGCCTGCACGCCGCCCAGTCCCGCGGCTTCGACCAGACCCTCGGCAAAGCCGCCCGGGCACTGGCTGAACTGGCCGCGACCTTGGCCCGCGGCAGGGCCCGCCGGGGCCGCGCCGCCGTACTCGCCGAGGTCACGCGGATCACCGCGCCGCGCTGGGTCAAGCGCGTCCTGCACGCTCATCTGAGCGGCGCGGCGCCGGCCGAGATGCGACTCACCTGGCGGATCGACCCCGCCGCGCGCCGCGACCTTGAGGATGAGATCTTCGGCAAACGCCTCCTGGTCACCGACCAGGACCAGTGGAGCGTCGCTGAGGTCGTCGCCGGCTACCGCTCCCAAAACGACGTCGAGTCAGGCTTCCGTCAGCTCAAGGACCCACACGTGGTCGGCTTCTCGCCGATGTTCCACTGGACGGACGGTAAGATCCGCGTCCACGTCTTCACCTGCGTGCTCGCCCTCGCCGTCGCCCACCTGATGCGCCGCGAAGCCCACCACGGGGGCCTCGACCTCAGCGTCCGCGAGCTGCTCTCAGCCCTCGCCGGCATCGAAGAGACCGTCCTGCTCTACCCCACCGGTAACAAAGGCCGACCCCGCGCGCAGCGCATCCTCACCGACACCGACGCCACCCAGAAACGCCTCTACGATCTCTTCCACCTCAGCGCCTACGCACCCAGGCGCTGAGGTGGGTACTACAATGGGTAATACAACCAGGAGCCCCGAAAACCGCGAAACACCAGCACTTTCGCAACTCAACAACCCGTTAGCCCGGAAACTCCCGCTAGCACTTGATCGACTTGCCGAGCCGCTCGTAGCCGAGCAGGCACGCCTCTGCTGAACGGCGCCGCGCGGCCGGGGGTGGCTGGGCACTCGCGCTATTCAGAGTTCGACGAGAAGTCTGGATAGAGTCGCCGTCAAATATGCGGTGGTTCGCTGACTACCGCCGCCGCTCGCGAAGGCACCGCTCGAACTCGGCGAGCGCTTCTGCTTCTGACGGGCCTTCGTCGTCACCGGGGAGCGGTTTCATCCATTCCTCGACGAACAGGGCACGCCCGAGCTCGATGAGCTCTCGCTTGGCCCGGTCTGCCTCCGCGCCGTCGCAGCCCTCCCGCTCGAGGGTGCGCTGGACGGACTCGGCGATCCTCGCGATTCGAGGCACGTGCTCGGAGTTGTCCATTCCTTCGTCCACGAAGAAGCGGTGCTCCTCTACAAGAACCTGTTCTCCGATGGCTATTCCGACCGCAATCGACTCAGGGTCCATTCTCACCTCCGCGATCTCTATGTCAGCTTCTGAGGCTCCTCACGCGTCCTCATGCGCAGCCGGTTCCTCCAGTGGTGGCAGCTCTTCGGGCGGCACGAGGACGCGAAGTGATCGCGCCCGGCCCGGTGTCCGCTCGATTAAGCCTCGCTCAGACAGAGCGAGGACCATGCGATGTACAGACGGTGCTGTAACCCGAAAGAACCGCTGCATGTCCGCTTCGGCAGGCGGCTCTCGGTGAATCAGAGTGTACGCCCGGATGAACGCAAGATACTGGCCCTGCAGGAGCGTGAACTTGCGACGCTGCGCGTCCGGCGGCGTCACCGAACGCCGCCGGCCACCCGCCGCATCAGCCTCGAGACATCCTCGGCGCTGAAGGCCTCCGGGTCGAAGTCGCCGCCGTACCACGCCTTGAGTTCGTCATGCTCGGGGTGTCGCGGGTCGGCCATCACTTCCTGGAACTCGGCGAAGCCCCACAGGCCGCCGCAGTCCTCGGGAGGGCAGGCGCGGCGGCCGGCGACGCAGCGCGGGTAGAAGACGCACTTCTCGGCCGGCGCGGTCTTCTCGATGACCACGTCATGGCGCCAACTGTCGCCGAAGTCGTACCAGTACCCGAAGCGTTTGACGCCGGCGCGCACCAGGTCGGCGAGGGTGACGCTCTCTTCGGGAAGCGGCGGATCGACGTCGATCCAGATATCGTCATCAGAGATGCTGTACTTGCGCTCGCCGACGTCAAACTGGTGCAGGTGGCAGTCGAGCCAGCCCATCGCGGCGTTCAGCGTGCTGTGCAGCTCACCGAGGTTGTACAAGGCCGGCACCTCGAGGCGCCGCCAGATAGGCGGCTTGGCGCGGATCAGCGTGATCTTCAGAGTGACGATGGTCTCCATGGGAACTCCTTCGGGCCGCCTGCGGCAATCGTATCGCGAAAGCGTGTCTTGCTCTCGTGTGCAGAAAGCACTACTCTCGGTAGTGCTAACTGCGTGAAGGGATAAGTGCTATGCGCTCACAGGACTTCTTCGAGACGCATCCAGTGTTCACGATGCAGGAGTTTCTGGCCGCACGCTCCGGCACCGGTCGCAGCACCAGCACTGCCAAGAACCTGCTGGCCAAGCACGTCGTCGGCGGGCGCATCGTGCGCGTGCGGCGCGGCCTGTACGCGACCGTGCTTCGTGGCGTCGACCCAGGGCAGTCCCCGGTCGACCCATTCCTGGTGACGAGCCGACTCGCAGATGACGCCGTGGTCGCCTACCACGCCGCGCTGCAGTTCTTCGGCAAGTCGTACTCGGTCTGGCGCCGCTTCGACTACCTCACCGACGATCGGCGACGCCCCTTCGCATTCCGCGGTGACGAGTATCTGCCAGTACAGACGCCGGCGCCGCTTCGCGGGCTGCCGGACAAGGGCGGTGGGGTGGAGGTAGCGACGCACGGTGGCGGGGGGCTGTACGTGACGAGCCTGGAGCGAAGCATGGTCGATGTTCTTCACTCCCCGCAGCGGTGCGGCGGATGGGAGGAGGTGTGGCGCTCTCTGGAGATGGTCGAGTTCGTTGACGTCGACGCCGTCGTCGAGTACGCGCTGCGCCTTGGATCGGCGGTCACCGTCGCGCGGGTCGGCTACTTCCTCGAGCAGCATCGTGATGAGTTGCTGATCGACAGCGAGCAGCTCGCAGAGCTGCGGCGGCACGCGCCCCGGCAGCCGCGCTACCTCGACCCGGCCCGCACCGCGGGTCGTCTTGCGCGCGGCTGGAACCTCGTGGTGCCCGAAGAGGTCGCGCAGCGTCGCTGGGAGGAGACCGCCTGATGCTCACGGCTGCGCAGCTCACGCGAGAAGCGGCGGCCACCGGGTTTCGGGCCGAATCGCTCGAGAAAGTGGCGCGCTTGCTGGACGTGCTCGAGGGACTCCGCAGCCATCCGTTCCTCAGGTCGCGGATCGCGCTGAAGGGCGGCACGGCGCTCAACCTTTTCGTCCTCGACGTGCCACGGCTGTCGGTCGATCTAGACCTCAACGTCGTTGGCGCGGTTGAGCGAGAGGCAATGCTGACCGAGCGTCCCAAGGTGGAGCAGGCGCTGGGCGCGGTCAGCAGTCGTCTGGGGCTGCAGGTGCGTCGGGCGCCGCGGGAGCACGCGGGCGGCAAGTGGCGGCTGGCGTACACGAGTGCGTTCGGCCGGCCGGGGACGATCGAGATCGATCTCAATTTCCTGCTGCGCACGCCGCTTTGGCCGGTGCTGCCGGGTGACTCCCGAGCCGTGGGGTCTCTCCAAGCCCGCGGGGTTCCGTTGATCGACGTCCACGAGCTGGCCGCCGGCAAGCTCGCCGCACTCTTCGACCGCTCGGCATCGCGCGACCTCTTTGACGTCGTCGGGCTGCTACGTGGCGGTCAGCTCCACGAAGAGCTGTTACGTTTGGGATTCGTGGTCTACGGAGGTGCCAGCCGCCGCGACTGGCGTCAGGTGTCGCTCGCCGACGTCACCGCTGATCCCGTTGAGATGGACCGCCAGCTGCTCCCCATGCTGCGCGCCGACCTCGCGCCGGCTCGGGACGACCTTGCGCGCTGGGCCGAGTCACTCGTGGTCGAGTGTCGCCGGCTCCTGCAGATTCTGCTGCCTTTCGACGAACGGGAGCTCGAGTTTCTCACTCGGCTCAATGACGGCGGGGAGATCGCGTCGGCGCTTCTCACTTCCGATCCAGCGCTGCGGTCGATCATCGAGCAGCACCCCGCGCTCTTGTGGAAAGCGCACAACGTCCGGCAACACGTTGGTGCCGAGAGCGGCGAGCCCGAAACGCTCGGCGAACCGCGGCTCATGGAGGAGTGACCAATGGCGCTCAACCCCATCGTCTTCACCGAGAACGTCCTGCACAGCTTCCTGCGCTACCAGCTGACCGCTTACGCTTTTGCCGACGACGGTCTGCGCGCCCAGATGCGCGAGCTGCTCTCGCTCGACGCCACGCGGCGTTCGCCGCTGCTGAAGGGCCCCTATCTCAGCCTGTCGCGGCCGTTTCGCGAGGGCGCGTCTGTCGATGCGCTTGTCGCCGAAGGCCTACTTCACCCGCATATGCGCCAGCGCATCCCGGCCGAGATCACGCACCTCTACGGCCACCAGGAAGAGGCGATCCGCGCGATCCGCGGGGGTCACACGACGCTGGTCTCGACGGGCACCGGCTCCGGAAAGACCGAGTGTTTCCTGTACCCGGTGATCAGCACGTGCTTGGAGCTGCGCGATGACGGCGAGGCCGCAGGCATCAGCGCCGTCATCGTCTACCCCATGAACGCCCTGGCTGAAGACCAACTCATGCGCCTGCGCTCGCTGCTCGCCGGCACCGGCATCACCTTCGGCATGTACGTGGGCAAGACGCCCGAGCGCGAGAACGAGGTCACGGGCATCAGACTTCCGGCGGGTGCGTCCCGGTCGGATTACGAGGCCAAGCAGGCCAAGGTGCGAGGCGAGCGCGGCGCCGAGACGGTGCATCCGGCCGAGGAGGCGTGCTCGCGCGAGGCCATGCGCACGCCGGGCGGTCAGCCGCGCATCCTGCTCACCAACGTCAAGCAGCTCGAGCTCCTGCTCACCCGGCAGCGGGACGCGGAGCTGTTCGGCGATGCGCGCCTGGACTATCTGGTCTTTGACGAGGCGCACACGTTCACGGGTGCGCAAGGCGCCGAGACGGCCTGCCTCATCCGGCGCCTGCGGGCGTTCTGCGGGCGCGGCCCACGGGACACAGTGTGCGTCGCCACCTCAGCCACCATCGTCGACCGCGACGAGCCCGACGCGGCGCGCGCCTTCGCCTCGCGCTTCTTCGGCGTCGAGGCGGGCGAGGTCGTCACCGTCGGTGAGGCATACGAGCGCGAGGTGTGGGACGCCGAGCGGGTCACGGCCGCCGGTCCCGTCAGGCGACCCGGCGGCGCTGCTCGAAGGCTGTGTGCGGGCCGTAGAGGCCGCCGAAGACGAGATCGCAGCGGCGGTCGGCGAGGTGTACCACGCACTCGCCGGACGGTCACTTCCTGCGGGGGGGTGGGCCGAGGCGTTGTACGTCGAACTCGCTCGCAACGAGGTCGTCTGCCAGCTCAGCGAGCTACTCACGGAGCCGCAGGCGTTGGGAGAGCTGCCCGAGGCGCTGCGCCCGCACGTTGGGCGCGAGGTCAGCGAGGCCGAGATCCTCGCCTGGCTCACGCTGGGAGCGGCGGCCCGCGATGACGGGCGCCCGCTTCTGCGGCCCGTCGTGCATGCGTTCGTGCGTGGTATCAGCGGCGCCGTGGTCACGTTCCCTGAGGCAGGGGCCGAGGCCCACGTCGAGGCGGACGGCGATGGCGGCGCCAAGCTGTGGCTCGCGGCAGAGGATGAGATGCAGGCGACGGGCGAGGGTCGCTATGCGCATCTGAGCGCGCTCACCTGCACGACGTGCGGTCAGCACTACTTCGTCACGTCGCTCAAGGACTTCGACTACACCGGCCGGACGCTGGGTGGCGGCGAGGCCGTCGGTGACGCCGTCTTCTGGGAGCCGCTCAGCGAGCCACAAAGCGGCGTGCGAGCCGTGCTCGTCGATCACATCGTCGGCGGAGCCGACGATGAAGACCTCGACCAGCACGATCGCCTCGCCCCTATTCACCTGTGTCGGCACTGCGGCGCCGCGCATCGCGAAGAGACTGGGCGCTGCCTGCACTGCGGCGTCGCGGGGCAGACCGTGAAGCTCTATGCCATCCGCCAGAACCGGGTGAATCCGGGCAGGCTGACAAGCTGCCTGTCATGCCGCTCCACCGGACGGCGCCTGGGTGGCACCTACCGTGAGCCCGCGCGCCCCGTTCGCGCGACCAACGTCGCCGACGTGCATGTACTCGCTCAGGACATGGTCCATCACTCCGAGCGCCCGCGACTTCTGGTCTTCTGCGACAACCGTCAGGACGCGGCATTCCAGGCCGGCTGGATGCAGGACCACGCCCGCCGTTTCCGCCTGCGCGCGCTCATGGCCGACGGGCTCAAAGGCGGGTCCGTGTCGGTCGGTGACCTATGCATGTATGTGGACGGCCTGCTCGACGACGATGAGGCGCTCTCGCGGGCGCTCGTTCCAGAGGTCTGGCAGGTCATGCGCAAGGAGGGCAGCGGCGGCAAACACCAGCAGGAACGGCGTAAGTTCCTGCGCATGCAAGTGCTTCGCGAAGTTACGCTTTCGTCGCGCCAGTCCATCGGTCTGGAACCGTGGGGTCGCATGAAGGTCGACTACGATGGGCTCGACACCTCGCTGGCCTGGATCCAGGACAACGCGCACATACTGGGCATGCCGCCCGGTGACCTGCGCGATGGCGTGGCCGGCGTCCTCGACTACCTGCGCCGCAAACGTGTGCTGCACGATCCCGAGCGCGAGATCTTCAGCAAGTACTGGATGGAGGGCGATCTCGAGATCCAGCAGGGTTACCTGCCGAAGCTTGGTCCTCCAGTAGGCACCAAGATGCGTCGAGCCGCCAGCGAAAAAGCCGCGTATGTCACCCAGTGGTTGAGTGATCGCGGCGATACCACCATCCGACAAGTCGCCCGGAAGTGGGGCGTCGACGGCGAGCACATGGAGGAGTTCCTCGAGGGGCTCTTTTCCTTGCTCGTCGAGCACAAGCTACTGGTGCCGGTGCGGCTCAAAGGGTCCAAGGGCAGGCCGCTGCCCAACTTGAGCGAGCTCTTCCAGGTGGATGCCGACCGGCTGCGTATGCAGGCGAACCACGGCGTCTGGCAGTGCCGCAACTGCCGGCGCCGCTTCGTGCCCCGTGCACCGCACGACAGGTGCATGTCGTGGCGCTGCGACGGCGAGCTCGAGTTCGTGAGCGAGGATCGTGACAACTACGACCTCCAGCTTCTCGACACGGGCTACTCCATGTTGCGGCCCGCCGAGCACACGGCGATGGTGCCCACCGAGGAGCGCGAGCGCCTCGAGAACCTGTTCAAGGGCGAATCGGAGGCGGTGAACGCGCTCGTCTGCACGCCGACCCTCGAGCTGGGCGTCGACATCGGGCAGCTCGACGCCGTGCTCCTGCGCAACGTGCCGCCGTTGCCGGCCAACTACTGGCAGCGCGTGGGGCGCGCCGGCCGCCGCCACCGCATGGCCGTTGACCTCACGTACTGCCGCCCGGTGCCCCACGACCGCGCCTACTTTGCCGAGCCTGTGAAGTTGCTGGCGGGGAGGGTCGACCCGCCGGCGTTCAACCTGAGCAACCAGGTCATGGTGGGCAAGCACGTCCACGCCGCCGCCGTGACGCGGCTGCACCAGTACGTGCGTGACGAGCAGCGCACGCCGGCCGAACGGGAGCGCATCGCCGGCGTGCTCCGCGACTGCCTGCCGAACCAGGTCTCGGCGTACCTTTTCGAGGTCGGCAGACTGCGTACTGCCCCGTTCGACCTGTCGCCTCTGCGGGCGCTCATCGATGACAACCGTGAGGATCTGGTCGCTGCCGTGGAGAGCGCCTTCCGCCAGGGGTGGCCCGAAAGTGACGCGGCGGTGGTCTCGAGCGATGCGCTGCGCGCGCACGTGACCGGGATGGGTGACGCTCTCGACGCCGTCGTCGCCCGTCTGCGTCGACGCCTGGCTTGGGCGATGGACCAGATCAAGCGGCTCAACGCCCTGCGCGAAGAGCAGGGCGTCCTCGACCGCGAGGACGACATGCTGTTCCGCCGCTGCGACCGGCTTGCCGGGCGACTCAAGGGGACGGACCGACGCTCACGGCGCGAGGCCGAGGGCTACGATGACGTCAACACGTTCGGCGTCCTAGCGGCCGAGGGCTTCCTGCCCGGCTACGGGCTCGAGGTCGGCTCGATCCTCGGCCGCGCCGAGATCCCCTTCTGGCAGGCGGGGGCGATGGACTTCGTCTTGCCGCGCCCGCCCAGCGTGGCGCTGCGCGAGTATGTGCCGGGCAACCTCATCTACGCCAACGGCAATCGCTTCGTCGCGCGCCGCTTCCATCGCGATGTCGACGAGCGGCGCGCCGAGATGCCGGCCTTCGAGGTGTCGATCGAGCGTCAGGCCGTCAAGGAGACCGACCCGCTTGCTGTCAGTTCAGCGCTTGGCGCGACCGCTGTGCAAGCGATCGCCGTGTGTGACGTCGATCTCATGCACACGTCGCACATCTCCGATGACGAGGTACTGCGGTTCCAGCTCGGCGTGGCCGTGCACGGGCTCGAGCGCGACCAGCACAGCGGCGGTGGTGCGTACCGCTGGGGCGAGCAGGCCGTCCATCACCTCCGAGGCGATCATCTACGCCTGGTGAACGTCGGCGCTTCGTCGGCACTCACCCGGCCGCAGCCGATGCTGGGCTACCCGGTGTGCACCGTCTGCGGCCAGAGCCGCTCGCCGCTCTCGTCGCAGGCGGAGCTCACACAGTTCGCGGAGTCACATCTCGACCGCTGCGGACGGGCAGTGGCGCCGGTCGGCTTCTACGCCGACGTGGTCGCCGACGCGCTGGTGCTGCGCGCCTGCGCCGATCACACGACCGCCTACAGCGTGCTCGAGGCGCTGCGCATGGGCGCTGTCCAGGTGCTCGACATGCACCTCGACGACCTCCAGATCCTAGTGATCGGGCGTCTCGACCGCGATGAGGTAGACGGGCTGCTGTGGGACCCCATGCCGGGCGGTTCCGGGCTGCTCGATCAGATGCTTAATCGGTTCGATGAGGTCATTGCGGCAGCGCGCGCAATCGTGGAGGAGTGCCCCGCGGCATGCGCCGCAGCCTGCATCGACTGCCTGCAGACATTCCGCAACGGCTTCTACCACAAGTACCTCCGCCGCACTGAGGCCGCGGAGCGCTTCGACGCGTGGGGTGACCGCCTCGCCGCTGACCACGCCATTCCCGCCAGGCAGCCATCGAAAGAGCCAGGCGAGGGCTCCCAGCCCGTGAACGCGGCGGAGCGACATCTGCGCGAGCTGCTGCTGGCGGCAGGTTTCGAGGAGGGCGTACGGGGCGAGCAGATCCATCTGGACCCGACAATCGGCACCACCACACCCGACGTCATCTACCGCGCACCGCACCATGACGCTGACGAGGGCGTCAGCATCTACCTCGATGGACTGAGCGGTCACCTGCACGGCAACCCGGCGACCGCCGAGAAGGACCGCCGCATCCGCGATTGGCTACGCAACAACGGCTACGAGGTGATCGAGATCGCGGTCAGCGACCTCAACGACGTGGGCGCGATGACCCGGCACTTCCGGCGCCTGGCCGGCTTCCTTGACGAGAAGGAGCTGCGCGAAGCCGTACGCGACGATAGCGGTTGGTTCGAGCGCGCGGCCGGCGCCGTGCGCGCCGTCGCTGCACGTACGCTTCGCGTCGTCACGCCGTTGCCCGAGGACCGCTATCGGACGTGTGTCCCGCTCGTGCCGTTGCAGGCCGCAGCCGGTGCGTTCGGCGACCCGCAGCACGTCAACGATGATGAGTGGGAGTGGGTCGAGCTGGACGTTGGCCGCTCGCTGCGCCCCGGGATGTTCGTCGCCAAGGTCGTGGGTCACTCGATGGAGCCCAAGATCCCCGACGGCTCGTTCTGCCTGTTCCAGGCGCCGGTGGCTGGGTCTCGGCAGGGCAAGATGGTGGTGGTCGAGTTGCGCGATGCCATCGACCCTGAAACTGGACAGCGATACACGGTCAAGCGGTATGACAGCGAGAAGGCCAGCGACGAAGACCACGGCTGGCGACACCTCAGCGTCACCCTCAGCCCTCTGAACCCTGAGTACGAGCCGATTGTCATCATCGTCGAAGATGAGGCGGACATCCGGGTGGTCGCGGAGGTCGTCGAAGTGCTGGCGCGAGACCTCGAGTAGGGCACGGTCGCGAGGTTGTTCGCCGGCAGGTGTGCCGCACGCCTCTGAGAAATGCCGCCGACGGCACGGCCCTGCACGACGACCCGGCCCGTCGAGGTGCTAGAATCCGAGCCGTACATGGCCTCCGATTTCGTGCATCTCCACGTCCACAGCGAGTACTCGCTGCTCGACGGCGCCTGCCGTGTGAAGAGCCTCGTCCAGAGGGCCAAGGAGCTGGGCATGCCGGCCGTGGCGCTCACCGACCACGGCACGCTGGGCGGCGTCGTCAAGTTCTACCGCGCCGCCCAGGAAGAGGGCATCAAGCCCATCATCGGCCTCGAACTGTACGTGGCCACCGACCGACACTCGCGCGCCGGCGTCAAAGAGAAGAACGCGCACCTCACCCTGCTGGCCCGCGACCAGACCGGCTACAAGAACCTGGTCAAGCTGAGCACGCGCGCCTACCTCGAGGGCTATTACTACAAGCCGCGCGCCGACTGGGACCTTCTGGCCGAGCACCACGAGGGGCTCATCGCGCTCACCGGCTGCATGAGCGGACGCGCGGCCATGCTCCTCAAGGACGGCAACGACGAGGCCGCCCTCGCGGATGTGCAGCGCCTGGCCGAGCTGCTCGGCGCGGAGAACGTCTTCGTCGAGCTGCAGGACGCCGGCCTGCCCGAGCAGCGCGAGCTGCTTCCCAAGCTCGCGCAGCTCGCCGAGAAGGCCGGCCTGCGCACCGTCGCCACCAACGATGTGCACTACCTGCGCCACGAAGACTCCTACGCCCACGACGCGCTGCTCTGCATCCAGACGCAGAGCAACCTGGGCGACGAGGACCGCTTGCGCTACGGCAGCGACGAGTTCTATCTCAAGTCCGCCGAGGAGATGTACGAGCGCTTCAAGGACTACCCGGGCGCCTGCGAGGCCACCGTCGAGATCGCCGCGCGCTGCGACGTGAGCCTCGACTTCGGCGCCTCCCTGCTCCCCTCGTACCCGGTGCCGGAAGGCACGACCGCGGGAGCGTATCTGCGCGAGCTCTGCGAGAAGGGCATCGTGCGCCGCTACGGCGCCGAGCCGTCCGCCGAGGCGCGTGAGCGCCTCGAGTTCGAGCTCGGCGTCATCGGCGACATGGGCTTCGACGCCTACTTCCTCATCGTCTGGGATTACGTCAAGTTCGCCAAAGACAACGGCATCGCCGTCGGACCCGGTCGCGGCTCGGCCGCCGGCTCTATCGTGAGCTACTCCCTCGGTATCACCGACATCGACCCGCTCAAGTACGACCTGCTCTTCGAGCGCTTCCTCAACCCGGGGCGCAAGAGCATGCCCGACATCGACATGGACTTCAGCGTGGCCCGCCGCGAGGAGGTCATCGACTACGTCGCCGACAAGTACGGCCGCGACCACGTCGCGCAGATCATCACCTTCGGCACTATGGCCGCCCGCGCGGCGGTGCGCGACGCCGCCCGCGTAATGGGCAAGCCCTACGCCGTCGGCGACAAGATCGCCAAGATGATCCCCGAGCAGGCGCCGCCGGCCACCTTCAGTCAGGCCATGCTGCCCGGCGGCGAGCTCAAACAGGCCTACGACGCCGACGCCGAGGTCAAGGAGGTCGTCGACCTGGCGATGAGCCTCGAGGGCCTCATCCGCAACGACTCCATCCACGCCGCGGCGGTGGTGATCAGCGACAAGCCGCTCACCGAGTACCTGCCGCTGCAGCAAAAGGGCGAGGCTGAGCTCGTCACCCAGTTCGACATGAACGACGTCGCCAAGCTCGGCCTCCTCAAGATGGACTTCCTCGGGCTGCGCAACCTGGACGTCATCGAGGCGGCGCTGGAGATCATCGAGAAGACCGACGGCGTCTGCATCGAGATCGACCAGCTGCCGCTCGACGACGAGAAGACGTACAAGATGCTGGCGCGCGGCGATTCCACGGGCGTGTTCCAGTTCGAGAGCCCGGGCATGCGCGAGGCGCTGCGCGACGTGCGTCCCACGCAGTTCGAGGACCTCATCGCCATCGTGGCGCTGTACAGGCCCGGGCCGATGCAGTACATCCCCACCTACGCGCGCAACAAGAAGGACCCGGCCTCGGTCGTCTACGACCACGAGGCCTTGCGCCCGATCCTGGAGCCCACCCATGGCGTGACCATCTACCAGGAGCAGTACATGGCCATCGCCCGGCGCGTGGGCGGGTTCACGCCGGCGCAGGCCGACGACCTGCGCAAGGCCATCAGCAAGAAGAACCGGCAGCTGATGGCCACGCTCAAGGAGCCCCTCATGGAGGGCCTCGGCGCCAGCGGCGTGCCGCCGGCGGTGGCCAACAAGCTGTGGGCCAACTTCGAGGCCACCGGCGACTACTCGTTCAACAAGAGCCACGCCGCCTGCTACGCCCTCATCAGCTACCGCACGGCCTGGCTGAAGGCCAACTATCCCGTGGAGTACATGGCGGCGCTCATCAGCAGCGTCATGAACACCAAGGACAAGGTGCCGTTCTACGTGAACCAGTGCCACGAGCTCGGCATCGAGGTCCTGCCGCCGGACGTCAACGAGAGCGACGTCGGCTTCACCGTGGTCGAGGGCAAGATCCGCTTCGGGCTCAACGCCGTCAAGGGCGTGGGCCGCGGCGCCATCGAGGCGATCATCGCGGCGCGTGCGTCCGGCCCCTTCACCTCCATCTTCGACTTCTGCGCCCGGGTCGACTCGCAGATGGCCAACAAGCGCGTCCTCGAGGCACTCATCCGCGGCGGCGCCTTCGACGGCGCCGGCGACCCGCGGCGCGGCATGCTCGAGGCGTTGCCGGCGGCGATGGCCGACGGCGAGCGCCGCCGCAAGGACGCGGCCCAGGGCCAGGGCGGCCTTTTCGACATGGTCGGCGAATCGCCCGGGGGGGCGCACGAGCCGCGGGTGCCGCAGCGCGAGTTCGACCAGGCCACGCTGCTCAGGCAGGAGAAAGAGGCTCTGGGCCTCTACGTCTCCTCGCACCCGCTGAGGGATCTTCGCGAACAGCTGCGCGACGAGATCGAGGCGCCGGTGAGCGCGCTCGACGACGCCGTCGACGGCGGTATGCTCTGGACCGGCGGCATCGTCGCCAACGCGCAGAAGAAGGTCAGCAAGAACGGCGGCGTGTGGCTGGCGTTCCGCCTCGAGGACATCGACGGCGGCGTCGAGTGTCGCGCCTGGCCGGCGACCTTCGAGCAGTACCGGGACCTGCTCGTCGAAGACGGCATCGTCAAGGTGAAGGGGCGTGTGGAGCGCAAGTCCGAGGGCGAGATCACGCTGATCGCCATCGAGGTGCTGCCCTTCAGCGGCGTGAGCGAGTACCGCCCGCTCACGGTCACCATCGACGCCCGCAGGGTGCGGCCCAGCGTGCTCGACGATCTCAAGCGCATCCTCGGCGACTTCCCCGGCCAGGTGCCGGTGGTGCTGCAGATGGTCGGCGGCGACGAGCGCGCCAGGTTGCGCGTGGGTGACGGCCTGCGGGTCGAGCCCGTGGCGGGCTTGTACGCGGAGCTCAAGGCTCTGCTCGGCGAGAGCTGTGTCGGAGTCGGCTGAGGCCGGCTGCGCGGATCCGGGAGAGAGGTAGCCATGATCCCCGAAGGCATGCGCGATGTGCTCCCCCCCGAGTCGGGCCAGCTGCGGGCCATCGAGATCGCGCTCTGCCGCCGCTTCGAGGCCTACGGCTACGGCGAGGTGCGCACCCCGTGGCTCGAGTACGCCGAGACGCTCGAGATGGTGGAGGACGACACGCTGGAGGCCGGGTACAGGCTCCGCGATCAGCAGGGTCACGAGCTCATGGCGCGCACCGACATGACGGCGCCGGTGGCGAGGCTGGCGGCCACCCGGTTCCACGACAGGCCGCTCCCCCTGCGCTTCTTCTACGTGGCACCCTCCATCCGTCCCTGGGCGCCGCAGCGCAGCCAGGATGGGGAGTTCGTGCAGGCCGGCGTCGAGTTCTTGGGCCTGCGCTCGGCGGCGGCCGACGCGGAGTGTGTGATGCTGCTCTGCGATTGTCTCGCCTCGCTCGGCCTTCGCGAGTACCGGGTGGCGCTGGGAACGGTGGCGTTCTACACGGCGCTGGTCGACTCGCTGGGCCTCGACGACGACCGCGAGAAGTTCCTGGAGGCGCTGGCCGACCGCGACTACCCGCTGCTCGAGAGCATCGCCGGCAACGCCGGCGTGGACGAAGACGCGCTCAAGGTGCTGTGGCGTACTCTGGAGCTCAGCGGTACCCGCGATGGGCTCAGCCAGGTGCGCAAGATGGCCAGCAGCGACGCCATGGACGACGCCATTCGACACCTCGTGGAGGTCAGGGATCTCGTCGAGGACGCCGGCTTCGAGGATGCGGTCACCCTCGATTTCGGCCTTTACCAGGACCTCACGTACTACAGCGGCGTCATCTTCGAGGCCTACGCCCCGGGCGTCGGCCTGCCCATCGCCTCCGGCGGGCGCTACGATGGTCTGCTGGAGCGCTTCGAGTGGGACATCCCCGGGCTGGGTTTCGCCATCGCCCTGGACCGGCTGCACGAGGCGCTCGAGGAGGCCGGCGCCGTGCCCTCCGCCGCTCCGGCCTGCATCGCCTTCGCCGGCGGACTCGACGAGCCGGCGAGGGCCATGGAGCTGCGCCGCGCCGGCTGGGCGGTCGCCGCTCTTCCCGATGACGCGCCGGCGCCGCCTCGCCCGCGCCTGCACCGCAGCGGCGGCGCGTATGTCCTCGAGCTCGCCGACGGAAGCGAAGTGAGCGGCAGCTGGCGCGACGTTCTGCGTGCGCTGGAGATCGCGTGAAGCTCGGCCTCGCCTGCGACGGCGGGCCGCCGCCCTCGCACGTGCTCGACCTTCTCGAACGGGCTGGCCTGCCCGCAGGCGCCCTGCGCGGTGTGCCCGGCCCGGCGCTGCTGGACGCCGGTGACGCAACGTGGCTGCTGGCGCCGGGCGCCGACGTGCTCGAGGCCTGCGCCCGCGGAGCGCTCGACGCGGGGGTCGCCGGCAAGGACCTGCTTCTCGAGCTCGCGCCGCCGGTGCACGAGCTCCTCGATCTCCGGGTGTGCCGGGACGTTCTTGTGTACGCGA
>Ga0209748_1000221_pt1 | contig 33648 bp, 33 predicted proteins | sample BarGraIncu00421A_FD_185490 | JGI IMG/M metagenome (GOLD analysis project Ga0209748, IMG submission 185490) | Arctic peat soil microbial communities from Barrow, Alaska - Barrow Graham LP Incubations 004-21A (SPAdes) (version 2) | ecosystem: Environmental > Terrestrial > Soil > Wetlands > Peat... | reverse complement strand
CTATATTGCTTAATGCCTGTCCAACCTGTGTCAGGAACTGTAATTGTGTCACTTACTGACTTGGATTCTTTTTTGGCCTTTCCTTTTCCATTGCATCCTGCTATTATGAAGATTGCCAGAACTAAAAGCACCGAACTGTAAGATATTTTCATTGGTTTTATAATTAATATTTGACTTTTTTTCTTTTGTCTTTAGACCCCCAAACCCCCAAGCCTTGCTCTGCCGAAGCGGCTACGCGAAGGCGAGGGGGGCTTTATTTTCTTTCTTATATACTTTTGTCTTTTAACTTTTGTCTTTTGTCTTATAGAATAGGATTCTCTGAATTAATATATATTTCCAGTACCCGTGCTTCACTTACAGGTTTTAGAACAACCTCTTTAATCATGGCAGGTAGAAGAACGGTTTCACCTTTTGAGATTTTCTCGGAATTGTCATCCCAGCAGATTAAGAATTCACCATCAATACAAATGTACACAACAAATGAATCATTAAAGTGGTATTCTTTATATATTGGTTTATCGAAAACGACAATATTTGTCGTAAAAAACTCACAGTCGACAAGATTTTCAGTTTTATTGAGTTCCGGTTCAAGTCTGATCTTATTCTTCCCTGTCATACTGAAGTCGATGGCTTCAAGTGCCAGTTCAGTATGCAGCTCTCTCTTTTCTTTACCTGTGTTTTTTCTGTTCCAGTCAAATATCCTGTATGTAATATCAGAGGTCTGCTGTATTTCAACCAGAACTATTCCAGCACCGATTGCATGAACCCTGCCGGCAGGCGTGAAGAAAGTGTCTCCTTCCTCAACGCTTTCAACATTCATCAGATCAGCAATTTGCCCATTCCTGAGTGCCTCTTCATATATATCCCTGGTAACACCATCTCTGAACCCGGTATATATCTTTGATCCTTTTTTACTTTCAAGGATATACCACATCTCGGTTTTACCATAGGCATTATGTTTCTTTTTCGCAAGGGCATTATCCGGATGGACCTGTATCGAAAGATCTTCCTGGGCTTCAATAAACTTTATCAGCAATGGGAACTCATTTCCGAACTTTTCAAATATTGAATCCCCTGTAATATCGCCCATGTAAACTTCGATGAGTTCCTCGATATTATTTCCAGCCAGAAAGCCATTGATAACTACAGACTGGTTATTAGCAACAGCTGACAATTCCCAGCTTTCACCAATATGAAGTGAACCTGTTGTTTTTTTGTTAAACCTTGAAACAAGTGCAGTTCCTCCCCAGACTTTTTCTTTTAATACAGTTTCAAACTTTAATGGATATAATTCAGACATTGTATATAATTAAAATTCATAAACAATAACTGCCCTGGTTTTTTTAATTTCAGATCCTTTTCTTATAGCTTCCTTATGTTCCTCACTATCCTGATATTTCTGAAGATCTTCTTTGTTACTGAAAACGGAATCAATAGCAAAATCCCACGCATATGAAGCAGCATTGAAGTTAATACCTGTTCGATATTCAATGATGAATGGAAATTTTTTCCCCAGCGGGGAAAATATCTGTTCCATTTTGTTCAATTGAGCTTTTTTATTTTCAGGTGACAGGGAATCAGATAATTTAAAGAAAATTATATGCTTAACCATAGGTAATTTTGTAAATGATTGGAATGATAATGTCTTGGTTTCGGTAGTAGCCGTTTAAAAACTTAAGATTGTTTTGTTTTCCCTTTGTTTTACTTTGTGTTTTACTTTGTGTTCCTTAGTGGTTAATTTTTTTACCACAAAGGCTCACAAAGGATTTCACTAAGGATCACAAAGGGCAATAACTTATTCAAATCCTTAACCTTTTCAACCTTCAACTCTGGTCACTGCAAACTTTTTCTTATTTTTGATTTTTAGTATTACAAAATTAGTAATTATGTTGATAGTAGGAATAGCAGGTGGCACCGGTTCGGGAAAAACTACTGTAGTTAAGAAAATCATGGAAGTATTTCCTAATGATGAGGTTATAGTTATTCCTCAGGATTCCTATTACAAAGACAATGCTGACATATCACTGGAAGAAAGACAAAAAGTAAATTTTGATCACCCCGATTCAGTCGAATGGCGATTGCTGATTGATCATCTTAAACATCTTAAAAAGGGAATGCCGGTAGAGATGCCTGTTTATTCCTACCTGACCTGCCTGAGAGCCAAAGAGACAATTACCATAAAACCTGCCCGGGTTGTTCTTGTGGAAGGGATCCTGATACTGACTGATGCCGGATTGCGTAATATATTGGATATTAAGGTATATGTAGATGCCGATGCAGACGACAGGCTCGGACGCGTTATAAACCGGGATATCATAGAGCGTGGTCGTTCAGTTCTTAAGGTGCTTGAAAGATATCACGATACTGTAAAACCTTCGCATCTTCAGTTTATTGAACCTTCAAAACGGTATGCAGATATCATTATCCCGCGGGGGGGTGAGAACCAGGTCGGAATTGAGGTATTGATTTCAATAATTGAAAAGCATCTGTTAAAAAATAAATTATAAAAATATGCTTGGTAATATCAGAGTGGAAGATGTCCTGTTTCTGGATATTGAAACAGTACCGGAATCATCATCCTATGAACTACTAAATCCGGTTATGCAGATTCTTTGGGATAAAAAATCCCGACAATTCAGGTCCACAGACCAAACTGCTCCGGATGTATATGAAAGAGCAGGAATATATTCCGAATTCGGAAAAATTATTTGTATCTCGGTAGGACTGATAAGGGAAAAGAATCCATTCAGTTTCAGACTGAAATCATTCTATGGTAAAGATGAAAAATCGATACTCTCGGAATTTTCTTTGATGCTCTCAAAATTCTCAGGGAGCAATAAAGAAGCTATTCTCTGTGCTCATAACGGGAAAGAATTTGACTTTCCCTATATAGCCAGGAGGATGATTATAAACGGGCTCGTTATCCCTGAGATCCTCGATAATGCCGGTAAGAAGCCATGGGAGATCAAACTACTTGATACTATGGACCTGTGGAAGTTCGGAGATTATAAAAACTATACATCTCTTGACCTTCTTACTTCGGTACTTGGTATTCCGACACCAAAGGATGATATTGACGGCAGTATGGTTGCAGGTATATTTTATGTGGAAAACGATATTGAAAGGATTGTACGTTATTGCGAAAAAGATGTTCTTGCCATAGCCCGTGTTCTCGTTCGGTTTATGAACCTGCCCGCGATTGACGAAGATAAAATAGAGTCTGTCACATTTCTATAGTCAGTTGTCGCCCAACAACCTTTTCAGATTCTTTAATACCTCATCAGGTCTGTCAACCTGGATCCAGTGACCTGCTCCGGCAACTTCAATGATATCAGCTGCCGGAAAGACATTCCGGATATCTTTGTAATCATGAACCGTAATATAATCGGAATCACTACCCTTTAGAAAGATAACTGGAAATCCTGAGATCTGCTGGCTGAAATCAGTCTGACGTTTTATTCCCTCGAATATATTGTCGAGGTTCTTAAGCAATGATAGAGCATTCAATTTCCACATGAAGGTATTGTTGGTAGTCCGTTGGAGGTTCTTAAGAATCAGGCCTCTTTCTTTTTCCGGAGGGATCTTCTCTGATAAGAGTATCTCTGCTTCATTCCGGTTTGAGATCTTCTTTAAATCAATTGAGAGAATAGCATTAAGGATAGCAGAGTTTTGAGAATATGCTTTATTCCCGGATGATTCATTTGTAAAAGGAGAGATATCCGCTATAAGTAATCCGTCCAGCATTTCGGGCCATTTAATTGCAAAAGAAATTGCTGTTTTTCCACCCATGCTATGTCCTGCAAGGAAAAATTTCTTAAGTTTCAAATCGTTTGCCAGTTCAAAAAGATCATCTCTCATAGAGTCATAATCATGTATCGGACTATGGGGAGACCGGCCATGGTTTCTTTGATCTGGCAGATAGACAGTGAAACTATCGCTTAGACTTTTTGCGATTGTAATCCAGTTGTCTGATGATCCGTACAGGCCATGAAGAATTATCAGCGGAGGTCCATTACCATATTTCCTATAGAAGAGTTTCATCAGCCGGGTTGTCAGGTTAATTGGCGCTTGTAGATCTGAATTGTATTTTCAAGGCCCAGATAAAGAGCGTCGGAGATAAGGGCATGCCCGATTGAAACTTCTTCGATCCACGGTATATTCTGATGAAAATACCTTAGGTTATCCAGGTTAAGATCATGACCCGCATTTAATCCCAATCCTGCTTTTTTTGCTATCAGGGCCGCTTTAATAAACGGTTCGATAGCTTTGAGAGCATTTTGATTAAAAGCTGAGGCAAATGGTTCCGTGTAAAGCTCAACCCTGTCAGTTCCCGTCAAGGTGGCATTTTCGATAATAACCGGTACAGTATCAACGAAGAGCGAAGTCCTGATGCCTGCTTTCCTGAATTCTGAAACAATATCAGTAAGAAAGGTCCTGTATTTCACTGTATCCCATCCGGCATTTGAAGTGATTGCATCATGAGGGTCGGGTACAAGCGTGACCTGATCGGGTTTAACAGAAAGAACAAGAGAGATAAATTCATCAGATGGATAGCCTTCAATATTAAATTCAGTAGTGATTAGTGGTCTTATTTCCAGTACATCGCTATATCTGATATGCCTTTCATCGGGTCGCGGATGAACTGTAATCCCATCGGCTCCAAAAAGCTGGCAATTAACTGCTGCAGTTAATACATTTGGAACATTTCCTCCCCGGGCATTTCTCAAAGTTGCAATCTTATTGATATTAACACTTAACTTTGTCATTCTAATAAATTTAAGTTTTATCCGTATTGTAATTGTGGTGCAAAATTACAATAACTGGTTTTTTTTTTACTATTTTAGTTGAAAATAAAAGATCATATGGTCGCCAAAGACTTAATATCCGAAGTTATACCTACCCTCAAGACCTCCGATTTGGGACAGACTGCATTAAACTGGATGGAGATATTCAGGGTATCGCACCTGCCAATAGTAAATAACCAGGATTTTCTTGGACTTATTTCAGATGCTGATATATATGACATGAATCAGCCTGAAGAACCGATTGGAAATCACACTCTTAAATTGTTCAAGCCCTTTGTCGACGGGGAGCAGCATATTTTCGAAGTTATTGGTCTTGCTTCCCGTTTAAAACTGTCAGTTATCCCCGTCCTGAATAGTAAAAACCATTTTATGGGGGTCATTACAACCAGCGACCTGATTAGACATTTAGCAGGTATATCATCGATGGATCAGCCGGGTGGAATAATTGTTCTTGAACTTATTGAAAGGGATTACTCACTTTCTCAGATCGCCCAGATTGTTGAAAGTAATAATGTAAAAGTCCTGAGTATGTATATAACCTCTCCTCCAGAATCAACCAAGCTGGAGGTAACACTGAAAGTGAATACAGGTGACTTGGTGTCGGTAATAAGAACATTTGAGCGTTATAACTATGAGGTTAAGACCTGGGTAACAACAAATGATTCTATGGACAGCTTCTATTCTGAAAGATTCGACCTTCTGATGAAATACCTTAATATCTGAAAAATGCTGGAGAGAGTAGCAATCTATTTCAAGGATAATAACTCAAAAACGAGAGACGGTGTCGATCGGCTGGTTAAAGAGTTTGGCCTGAGAGGAATTAAAACTCAGATATTTCAGAAGTCAATAAATCAGCCTGTTGGTCTCGGTTGGGAAATAATTGACAAGCCAGGTGAACTTTCATACAGTTCAGAATTACCAGATCTGGTACTGAGTGTTGGTGGCGATGGTACGTTTCTGGAAACGGTACTTAGAGTTAAAAACCTGGGGATTCCGATTGCGGGTGTTAATACCGGAAGAATGGGTTTTCTGGCAAATATTTCTACTGACGAAATTGGACATTCGATCGATATGTTATGTAAGAATGAATATGAAATCATTGAAAGATGTCTTCTTGAGATCTCACAACCATCTCACTTATTTGAAGACAGTTCTTCCTCGGCTCTGAACGAGATTACTATTCAGAAGGCTGATCTGAGTATGATTACCATCAATGTATTTGTTGATGAAACCCATTTAAACACATATTGGGCCGACGGATTAATTGTATCTACAGCCACAGGTTCAACTGCTTATAACCTCAGCGTTGGAGGACCGATATTATCACCAGAGGATGAGAGTATAATAATTTCCCCTATTTCTCCCCATAATCTCACAAACAGACCTATCGTTCTGTCAGGAGAGGGAAAGATAAGAATGATAATGGAAGGCAGGAGCAATGAGTATCTGGCAACATGCGACTTTCGGTCAAAAAGACTACCCTTCAGCGAAGAGATCCATATTGTAAGAGCTCCTGTAAAAATAATGACAGTGATGTTAAACGGAAGAGATTTTTACAGCACTCTCAGAAATAAACTCATGTGGGGTGCTGACAGGAGGAATTGAGACAATCAATCAGATTGGATTAATAAAGCAGCAGGTTTGAAATAGGATACGATGAAGTTTATTTTATTATATTTACATTTGATTATTATATATTTGCGTATAATAAAAGTGAAATTCTTATGAAACGGTCCCTTTTAACCCTCTTATTCTTTTGTTTCATTATTTCATTAACAGAAGCGCAAATTTGGAAGTTAAGAAGATATGAGGCAGTTGCAGCATTAGGACCTTCATTCTTCTTTGGTGATATCGGAGGGTATTCACAGACTAAAAACATTCTCGGGTTAAGGGACATAACTTTATTACAGACCAGGTTCAATTTCAATGCTAATTTTAAATACCGTATTACACAGGATGTTAACCTCAGATTAAGTCTTACTTCAGGATTTCTGCACGCAACCGACGTTAGAGGGTCAAATGAAAACCGGGGATTTGAAGCTTCTATAATAATATTTGAACCTGCACTTATCGGGGAATATTATTTTATAAAGAATATGGCTGAAAACAGTTACCTGTTTGCAAAAGGCAAAAAAACCGGTTTTATCGGGTTGATTCAATCACTCGACTTTTATGTGTTCACAGGAATAGGCGGACTAGGTTATTCAGTAACGGGAAATGCCATGCTTGAGAATTATGGAATGAAGCACGGAGGATTTACTGCTGTTATCCCGGTAGGTATAGGGGGCACTCTCATATACTCCCCAAACTTTAATTTTGGAGTTGAATTAGCCGGCAGATATTCATTTTCTGATTACCTCGATGGTTATTCCAATATACAATATTCACGCTCAAATGACGTTTATTATTTTTTGAATTTCACAATTACGTATAAGCTGAAGACCGGAGCAAATGGATGGCCCTCCTTCAGACGATAAAGAGCTGGATAAGTCTTAATGAAAAAAATAAATTGGGTTTTGTTGTTTTTGTTCCTTTCACTCTCCTTATCCGGTCAGCGGAACTCTGATTTTGGATTTTTTGCAGGAGTCTCATCCTATATTGGCGATATAAATCCTGGCAGACTGTTATATGCACCCCTTCCTGCAGGTGGATTTTTCTACAGATATAACCTGAATCCCCGACAGGCTTTAAGAACAAATCTGTTCGTCGGAGGATTACAGGCAAACGACCTTGATTTTCAGAATAGTTTTCAGCAGGCAAGAGCAGCATCATTTTCCGGTACAGTAGGAGAATTTGCTCTCCAGTTTGAATTCAATTTCCTCCCTTATTCCACTCAGGGAAAACGATGGAATTTTACTCCCTATTTTGCCGCCGGTGCCGGAATTACCTTTATCAATACAGCTACATTTACATATGTACCTGTCATTCCCTTTTCGTTTGGGTTTAAAGTAAATATCTATAAAAATTTAGGATTGGAAGCAGAATATGGTTTTCGTAAAACTTTTTATGATAACTTTGACGGCGTAAAAGATTTGGTTGCCCCGTCTGATTTTAGCTGGATCCATAATAATGACTGGTATACATTCACTGGTATAGCATTCACTTGGAAAATCTATAATAAATTGGCCGGCTGTCCTGCTTATGGCGAGAAGAATTCTAAAAGAAAACGCTAGTTTATGCAGTTAAGAAAACAGATAGATAGCAATAGGTTGCCTTCACATGTGGCAGTAATTATGGATGGAAACGGAAGATGGGCACGGCAAAGAGGCCTTGATAGAATATTTGGTCATCAGCAAGGTGTAGAAGCTGTAAGAGAAGTTATAGAGACTGCTGCAGAACTGAAAATCGGGTTTCTTACACTTTATGCTTTTTCAACCGAAAATTGGGGAAGACCGGATGAAGAGGTATCAGCTTTGATGGGAATAATTGTACAATCGCTTAGTAACGAAACAGATACATTATTAAAGAATAATATTAGCCTCAGGGCAATTGGCGATATGGACAGGCTTGCAGATAATGTAAGGGAAAGGCTCCTTGAAACAATAAAACTGACTTCTGCCAGTACCGGACTGAATCTGATTATTGCGCTGAGCTATAGTTCACGCTGGGAGATCACCAAGGCTGCCAGAAGAATTTCAGCTGAGGTGAAAAAAGGAACAATTAATCCCGATTCAGTTACTGAAGATTATTTTGAAAAATATCTCACTACTGCCGGAATCCCTGATCCCGAATTGATGATCAGAACCAGTGGTGAGTTAAGAATAAGCAATTTCCTTTTATGGCAGGTCGCTTATGCTGAATTGTACTTTACCGAAACACTTTGGCCTGATTTTGGTAAGGATGATTTTTATAAAGCTATAATTGACTTCCAGAAGAGAGAAAGAAGATTTGGAAAAACGAGTGAACAAGTATCGGAAAAACAAAGAAAGAATGGTGATTAAGCGGATTAGAAGGACTTTTATAGCAATATTTCTGGCTCTGTTGAGCCTATCACTTTCTGCTCAGGAAAAGCAGAAAATTGCTGATTATATGACTGTTGACGACTATATTATCGGAGGCGTAACTGTAACAGGTGTCAGATTTCTTGATACAAATGCACTTATTGGAATTTCCGGAATGAGAATCGGACAGGAGGTTGCAATTCCTGGGGATGCAGTTACCAATGCTGTACGAAAACTATGGCAACAGGGTTTGTTTTCCGACGTAAGAATCTCTATTACCAAAGTTCTTTCAGATACTGTTTATCTTGATATAAACCTTCAGGAGAGACCTCGTATTTCTTCTATCAAGCTTAATGGAGTGAAAACCTCTGAGAGAACTGATCTTGATAAGAAGATAAATCTTCCTATCGGATCACAGGTGACTGCATACTTACTCAATACCGCTGAAAAAATAATTAAGGACCATTTTATTGAGAAAGGTTTCCTTAACACACAGGTCACTTTTATTCAGAAAGACGATCCTGACCAGCCAAATAATGTTATCCTGACCATCAATGTTGATAAAAAAGAAAAAGTAAAGATCGCAGATATTACTTTTGTCGGGAATGAGTTTTTCGAAACCTCAAAGCTCAGGAGACAATTGAAAGGGACCAAGAAGAAAAACCTTAATTTTTTCAGGGCTTCAAAATTTATCAACGAAAAATTTATTGAGGATAAACAGAAGCTTACTACTTTCTATAACGATAATGGGTTCAAAGATTTTACAATTCTGTCGGACTCGATTTATAAAGTTTCGGAAAAACGTATAGGATTGCAGATAAGAATTGAAGAAGGACAGCAATACTTTCTTAGAAATGTGAACTGGGTGGGGAACAGTGTTTATAAAAAAGAAGATCTTACGAAGGTATTTAATGTCAAAAGTGGATCGGTATATAACCAGTCGCTAATCGAGGACAGGTTAAATGGATCTGGCGGTGCACAGGACGCTGTGAGTAATTTGTATCAGGATAATGGATACCTGTTTTCGCGACTAACACCTGTTGAAGCAAAAATTGATCATGACTCCATAGACCTTGAAGTAAGAATTTTTGAAGGAGATCAGGCCTACCTTAATAATGTTCTAATTACAGGTAACACCAGAACAAATGAGCATGTTGCCCGTCGTGAATTATATACTTTGCCCGGTGATCTGTTCAGCAAGACTAAGATAATGAGATCTATACGCCAGTTAGGTGTTCTTGGCCATTTTGACCCGGAAAAGATAAATCCCACACCGCTTCCTGATATAACAAATGGGACAGTTGATCTTCTTTATAAGCTTGAAGAAAAAGCAAATGACCAGTTCGAGGTTTCCGGAGGATGGGGAGCAGGTATGCTGGTCGGCACTATAGGTGTTCGCTTTAATAACTTTGCCATGCGTAATTTTTTCAAACTGAAGGAGTGGAGACCTTATCCTTCAGGTGATGGTCAGTCATTAAGTATTCGTGCTCAGTCAAACGGTCGGGTCTATTCATCATATAATATATCATTCGTTGAACCCTGGCTCGGTGGCAAGAATCCTAATTCATTCTCCATTTCACTCTACAGATCAATATTAACAAACGGAAAGAAGATAGGTGAGGATGGAGCTGAGTCCATGGTAATCGATGGCGCATCACTAGGTTTAGGAAAAAGGCTCTCGTGGCCAGATGACTACTTTGCACTTTATGGTGAATTAAATTATCAGAGGTACAATCTGACCAATGAAACTCAATACAATTTTCTGTTTGCAACCGGTACTTCAAACCTTTTCAGTATTACTACAAAACTCACAAGGTTCTCAACTGGTCCTAACCTGATATATCCGGAGAGCGGATCATCATTTACTCTTTCACTTCAGGCAACTCCGCCTTATTCGCTTTTAAGCGGCAGGAATATGGCAAATGTTACAGATCAGATAAAATATAAATGGATTGAATTTCATAAATGGACGTTTAAAGCAGATTATTACTATCCGTTAACAAAGAATAATAAACTGGTTCTGAATACCCGTTTTGCATTCGGGTATCTCGGGTACTATAACAGTAAGATCGGGCCATCTCCGTTTGAGAACTTTTCAGTTGGTGGCGACGGGATGACAGGTTACAGCTTTTATGGTCGTGAAATGATAAAACTCAGAGGTTATGGAAGCGGTAGCGGAGGGGTAGGATCACTCACACCCCGCGATCCAAATATTACAAATAAGTATGTGCCGGCTGGTAACGTGTATTCTAAAATCACTCTGGAGCTCAGATATCCGGTATCTCTAAACCCTCAGGCAACAATCTACGGGCTCGCATTTCTTGAGGCAGGACGAGCATGGTATCAGCTTAAAGAATATAATCCATTCAAAATGAACCGCGCGGCAGGTATAGGGGTAAGAGCCAATCTTCCGATGTTTGGATTACTTGGTGTGGACTGGGGTTATGGTTTCGACCCTGTCCCTGAACCATCATTATTCCAGAGTGCCAATCATTCACAATTCCAGTTTACAATAGGTCAGGAGTTTTAACTTAGTAATTAATAATAGTAGTTATGAAGAAAATAGGTGTATTTATAGGATTAATTGTTCTGACTTCTGCTTTGGCTTTAGGTCAGAAATATGCTTTTGTCGATTCTGAATATATCAGGAAAAACATTCCTGCATTTACAACTGCCCAGGAGCAGCTCGACAAACTATCCAAGCAATGGGAAAAAGAGGTTGCTGATGGTTATGCAGTTGTTGAACAGATGTATAAATCATATCAGAACGAGTCAGTTCTTCTTGCTCAGGATATGAAGACCAGGAGGGAAGAGGCAATTATTGCAAAGGAAAAAGAAATGAAAGATCTTCAGAATAAATATTTTGGTGTTGAAGGTGACCTTTTCAAAAAAAGAGAAGAATTGGTCAAGCCTATCCAGGATGAGATATTAAAAGCAATAAAAGAGATTGCTGTCGATGGAAGTTATGCAGTCATTTTTGATACAGCGGCAGGTGGAAATATCCTTTTTGCAAACCCAAAATTTGATATCAGCGATCAGGTTCTTGAAAAATTAGGTTATAAAAATTAATTAATTACTTTTGCATAAATTGTTTAATAAAATTATTTAAAATGAAAAGATTTATAAGTATAGCGGTGTTGATATTTGTCATTGCTTTGGCTGGACAGAGTGCAATGGCTCAGAACTTTAAGTTTGGGCATATTAATAGCGATGAACTCATTCAGTCAATGCCGGAATATGATTCAGCCACTGTAAAACTCGAGAAATTCCGCAAAGAACTTCTTAATGCTCTTGATTTAATGACAGTCGAATTAAATACTAAGAACGAAGCATATCAGAAAGACAGCAAAAACCTCAGTGATATAGTTAAACAGACAAAAGAGCAGGAAATAATGGATATGCAGAAAAGAATACAGGATTTTCAGAGCAATGCTCAGCAGCAATTACAGAATAAACAGACAGAAGTTTTCCAGCCGATATATGTAAAAGTTGATAAAGCAATAAAAGATATTGGAAAAGAAAATGGATTTCTGTATGTTTTCGATGTTGCAAAAGGTGCGCTACTCTATTTTGATGAAGCAAAAAGTACTAATGTTCTGTCTCTTGTCAAAACAAAGCTTGGACTAAAATAATTCATATACCTTATTTTAATGAGGCTGCTCAGATGGGCAGCCTTTTCTCTTAATTTTGTTTATATTGGGTGTTTAAAGTGTCCTTTGAGAACCTTCGTGATAACCTTAGTGTTCCTTTGTGGTAAAAATTAAAACGTTAAACCACAAAGGATCACAAAGTGCATCGCAAAGAAACACAAAGGGAAGAAAACCAATATATCTCACTTTTCAAGAACGATGAAAGAACAACCAATCGGTATTTTTGATTCAGGTGTCGGAGGACTAACTGTAGCTCATGCAATTAAACAGATCCTGCCTGCTGAGAGTCTCATCTATTTTGGAGATACTGCTCATCTGCCCTATGGAGATAAATCAGCCGAATCTATAAGATACTATTCTCAGAAGATTACACAATTCCTTCTGGAACATAATTCAAAAGTTGTTCTTATAGCCTGTAACTCTGCTTCTGCTTCAGCATTTGATTCACTTAAGAAAGAATTCGAAGGAAGGACCATACTTATCGATGTCATTGATCCGGTTGTAGACTATTTGTCAACAAGGAACTTCAAGAAAATAGGGGTCATAGGAACAAAGAGGACTATAAGCTCCGGAACTTATGAGAAAAAAATTCATGAAAAATCACCCGGTACAAAGGTTATCTCAATGGCAACTCCATTGCTGGTTCCGATGATTGAAGAGGGTTTTATTTTTGACGATATAAGTAATGCAATTATTCGTACTTACCTTTCAAATGAATCTCTTGCAGGAATTCAGGCTTTAATACTTGGATGTACCCACTACCCGATTATTAAGAACCAGATAAGTAAAATATTTAATTTCAATGTAGAGGTTGTTGATTCCGCCAGGATAGTTTCAATGATTCTAAGAGATGTTCTTGAAAAAAACAACCTTTTAAATGATTCAGGAATTGTGAAAGACCAGTTTTTTATTTCCGACTATACAACCTACTTTGAAAAGATTGCCAGAATGTTTTTTGAGGGAGAAATAAACCTGAAAAAAGCAGATATCTGGAGCTGAGATTATCCAATAACCCCCTTCGGCATTACCCCCTAACCCCCCAAAATGGGGGGCTTTGTCTATCAATCTGATTCAGTATGGGATTTTAAGATTGCTGCGTCCTCATTTGTCGGGCTCGCAATGACATTCAGTGTTATTGTATTTGGGGGATTGGGGAGTAGAAAACAAGAGGATGGGAGAGGAGCTCAAATATGGAATAAAGCCCTTAGTGTTATAAATATGATCAATATCATACTCAAAAATCTTTTTTTATACCATTTTCAATATTTTAAAAGTTAATTTTGTGCAAAAGAAGCAGTTAGTTATCTCAATTAACATAATATTTTAATAAAAGGGATCATGGGTAAAAAACCAGAGGTTATTGAAAGAGAAGAAGTAGTAATTCGTTTCTCGGGCGATTCAGGTGATGGAATGCAGCTTACGGGTACACTGTTCTCAGACACTGCCGCTCTGTTCGGTAACGACTTATCGACTTTTCCTGATTATCCTGCGGAAATTCGTGCTCCTCAGGGAACCGTTGGAGGTGTATCAGGATTTCAGGTTCATCTGGGTCATTCAGAAATAAATACACCGGGTGATTTTTCAGATGTTCTCGTCGCTATGAATCCTGCTGCCATCAAAGCCAATGGCAAGTGGGTCAAACCGGGAGGCACGATTATATATGATGAAGGTAATTTTACTGAAAAAAACATTGAGAAAGCCGGTTATATAAAAGATCCAATAAGTGAAGAAAAGCTTGAAAACTACAATATTATAGCTGCCCCAATTTCTTCTATGGTAAAAGAAGCTCTTAAAGACTTTGGACTTGATCCAAAATCTGTTTTGAGAACCAAAAACATGTTTGCACTCGGAATGGTTTACTGGCTTTTCGATCGTAAACTCAAGTATACTGAAGAATATTTTGTAAAAAAGTTCAAGAATAAACCAGGCATGGCAGAGGCAAATAAAGTTGCATTACGTGCAGGTTATTACTATGCCGAAACTATTGAAGCTTTAGCATCCACCTATAAAATTCTTCCTGCGCAGATAGCAATAGGCACGTACCGCAATATTAACGGGAATTCTGCCATCGCCTGGGGTTTTATAGCAGCTGCGGAAAAAGCAGGTCTGAAACTATTTATTGGTTCTTATCCTATCACTCCGGCAACCGGAATCCTCGAGGAACTTGCGGCTCGAAAAGACCTTGGTGTTAAAAGTTTCCAGGCTGAGGATGAGATTGCCGGAATCTGCACTGCACTTGGTGCAAGCTTTGCAGGTAACCTGGCAGTAACATCAACATCCGGTCCTGGACTCGCACTTAAGTCGGAAGCTATCGGACTGGCAGTAATGGCTGAACTTCCTGTCGTAATTGTTGACGTGCAGAGAGCAGGTCCGTCAACCGGACTCCCTACAAAAACTGAACAGGCAGATCTTATGCAGGCTCTTTATGGCCGAAATGGTGAATGCCCGGTAGTTGTTATCGCTGCAAGTACACCATCCGATTGTTTCCATTTTGCTTTTGAAGCTGCAAGAATCGCATTGGAACATATGACACCTGTATTACTTCTTTCTGACAGTTATCTTGCCAATGGTACCGAGCCATGGAAAATCCCTAAAATGAAGGACCTTCCAAAAATCTCGCCGCCTTTTGCAAACCGGACTGAAATTCCGTTCTTACCATATAAGCGGGATGACGAAAAACTTGCAAGATCGTGGGCAACACCTGGGATACCGGGGTTGGAACACCGAATCGGCGGCCTCGAGAAAACCATAAAAGGGACTGTATCTTATGTTCCTGAAAATCACGAAAATATGGTTAAGATAAGGGCACAAAAGGTTGAAAGGGTCGCAAATGAAATTCCCGATCTGGAAATAATTGGGGCTGAGTCGGGTAATGTACTTGTAGTCGGCTGGGGAGGATCATTTGGATACCTGGTTACTGCCGTACGTGAATTGCAGGCTGAAGGTCATCAAGTGAGCCTGGTTAACTTCAATTATATCAATCCTTTGCCGAAAAATGTAAAAAACGTTTTCAGGCGATTTAAAAAGATTGTGGTTTGCGAGTTAAATATGGGACAATTTGCCGATTATCTTCGGATTAAGCATCAGGAGTTTACCTATGAACAACTTAATAAAATTCAGGGTCTCCCGTTTACAATAAATGACATAAAAGAAAAATGCATTAAAATGCTGGAGGAAAAATAAAATGAATGATATATTGGTAAACAAATATACCCCGAAAGATTTCAAAAGCGATCAGGAAGTAAGATGGTGTCCGGGTTGCGGTGACCATGCAGTATTGAGTTCAGTTCAAAAAGCCCTTGCAGAGCTTGGGATCGACAAGGAGAAAATAGCATTTATTTCCGGTATTGGTTGTTCATCCAGGTTTGTGTATTACATGGATACGTACGGATTTCATAGTATTCACGGACGTGCCTCTGCGATAGCATCAGGTGTAAAAACAGCTAATCCTGAATTGTCAGTCTGGCAGATTACAGGTGATGGCGATGCGCTGGCTATAGGCGGAAACCATTTTATTCATGCAATAAGAAGGAATATCGATATTAATTTAATATTGTTTAATAATGAGATATACGGACTCACAAAAGGACAGTATTCTCCGACATCCACAAAAGGGATTGTAACAAAAACATCTCCCTTTGGAACAGTTGAAGAACCCTTTTCCGTAGGTGAGCTTGTAATTGGTGCAAAAGGCAAATTTTTTGCCCGGACTATCGACACAAATATATCTCTCTCCACTCAGATCTATGTAGAGGCTGCAAAACATAAAGGTACATCAGTTATTGAAGTACTTCAGAATTGTGTTATTTTCAACGATGGGATCCATGACTCAATAGCCGAAAAAGAGGTGAGAGATGACAGAACCCTGATTCTCAAACATGGCCAGCCGATGATTTTCGGAAAGGATAATGACTTGGGAATGATACTGGAAGGGTGCAGGAAGCTGAAGGTAGTTAAGCTCGGGGAAGATGGCATAACAGAAAAGCACATTCTTGTTCATGATGCTTTGGAACCTAATCCTGGAATCCAGTATATGCTGGCTAACATGAAATATCCTGAATATCCTGTAGCTCTGGGAGTTATCCGATCAGTCGAGGGTCCTACATATGAAATTTCAGTCCAGGAACAGATAGAGGAAATACAGAAGACAGCAAAAATAAAATGCATGGATGATCTGCTTATGAGCGGTTCGACATGGAGTGTGGGGTAGCCAAATCTGATCCTACGAGAATCTGCCAATGGATGAATTGAACCATAATACTTCTGAATATAACCGGTTACTTCACGATCAGCAGGAGCGGTTAAAAGAGCTTGCATGCATCAACCGGACAACATATATTCTTAAGGAAGGAAAACCAATAGAAGAAACCCTTCAGCAAATAGTACTCCTGTTACCGGCAGCATGGCAATATCCTGAATATACTGTGGCTCGTATAAGGTTCATGGGAAAGGAATTTGAAACTTTAAATTTCCATGAAACAAACTGGAAGATGGTTCAGGAGTTTTCAACCATTGATGACGAAAAAGGATCGATTGAGATTTATTATACCACAGAATTCAGCGCAGAAAATGAAGGTCCGTTTCTTAAAGAGGAAAGAGATCTTATTCAGAATATCGGAAGCCTGCTGACTGGTTATATTAACAGTTATAAAGCAAGAGATATCATAAGGTTATCACAAGTAGCACAAAAAGATGATGATGATATCAAAGATATTTCAAGCAGGAAGCTTCTGCAGAAGTTTCTCGACAGGCATAATGCTGAGCGGGATGTTTTTCACGATCTTATGCCTTTCAAAGTAAAGGAGATTTTACTTGTAGCTAACTTATATGACGCTTATTCGATAGAAGGTGAGGGCCGGTTTTCCGACCATATGCTTGGAGAATACTACCAGATGAGTCTAACATCAATTCCCAGAGTTACCGGGGTCTCAGGCGAAGAAGAAGCTTTTGCAAGGCTGAAAGCCCGGCATTATGATATGATCATTATTATGATCGGTGTAGACAAGGAGAGCCCGATGATTCTCTGTAAAAAAATCAAGGAAAAATATCCTTACATTCCTACTTCCCTTCTTCTTAATAATCCGGGTGATGTTACTTTTGTAAAAAAGCAAAAATCCCTGGGTATCCCTTTTGACAATTATTTTGTCTGGACTGGGGAGTCGAAAGTTTTTTTTGCCATGGTTAAGCTTCTCGAAGACAAAGTAAATGTTGATAATGATACTAAAAAGGGACTTACACGAGTAATCCTGATTATTGAAGATTCGGCTGAGTATTACTCGAGTTATTTGCCAATGCTCTACACCCTGGTGATGGAGCAGACTAAAAACCTTATCGAGGATGTTTCTACAGATGAATTATATAAAGTTCTGAAACTCAGGGCCAGACCTAAGATACTCCTTGCTTCGGATTATGAAGATTCCATAACGATTTATAATAAGTACAAAGACAGTTTGTTATGTGTAATTTCTGATATGCGGTTTCCAAAGAATGGAGTTCAGTGCGATACTGCAGGCTTCGAGCTTATAAAACATATCAAAAAGGACCTGCCGAATCTCCCGTCTGTTCTCCAGTCATCAGATCCGGAAAATGCCAGGTATGCGCACTCCCTGAAATCAAATTTCATAAACAAAAATTCAGAAAGTCTTCTTCAGGATCTAAAGTCTTTCATCAATTACTATCTGGGTTTTGGCCACTTTGTTTACAGGGACACAAAAGGCCGTCAGATAGCTGTTGCCAAATCGATGAAAGAGTTTGAGGCTTATCTTCAGACGGTACCCGAAGACTCTCTTGTTTATCACTCCATGAAGAACCATTTCTCACTCTGGCTCATGGCAAGAGGAGAAGTGAAAATTGCAAAAATGATAAATCCAATCGGAGTATCAGACTTCAACAGTCTCAAAGAACTCCGAGAGTTTCTTATCGATATTATCCGCAAACGGCGCAGGGAGATGAACAAGGGGAAAGTAGTCAATTTTGAGGAATCTGCGGTTATTGATGAGACAAACGTTGTAAGTCTTGCAGGCGGATCACTTGGAGGGAAAGGTCGTGGTTTGGCATTTGTGAACACCCTGATATATAGTTTTGAGCTCGGACGTCTTTTACCCGGAATTAATATCAAAACACCTGTAACTGCAATTATAGGCACAGATGAATTTGATATGTTCATGGAGCGGAACCATCTGTGGGACAAGGTAAAAACGGAGAAAGATTTCGATAAACTTCAGAAATTATTTCTTGAGGGAAGCCTTAGTTATACCCTCGAAAAAGAACTCAGAATTTTTATAAGACTGATAAACAAACCTTTAGCTGTGAGATCCTCAAGCTTGTTTGAAGATTCCATGAGCCAGCCATTCTCAGGTATTTTCGGAACATATCTTCTTCCTAATAATCACTATGAACCCGAAATACGGCTAAAGCAACTGTCTGAAGCTATCAAACTGGTATTTTCATCTATATATTCAAAAAATGCGCGAACCTATTTCGAGGCTATTAATTACAAAGTTGAGCAGGAGAAGATGGCTGTTGTGATTCAGGAAGTCGTAGGCAACAGATTTGAGAATGCTTTTTATCCGCATATCAGCGGAACTGCTCAGTCATTTAATTTTTACCCTGTAGCTAATATGACACCGCAGGATGGTTTTGCCGTGCTGGCAGTCGGACTTGGACATTATGTTGTTGAGGGAGAGAGGGCATACAGATTCTCACCCACCTATCCCTCACTCGATATCATTTCCCATAAAGATCTTTATAAAAACTCTCAGGTTATTTTCTATGCAGTGGATATGGCAAAAAAAGAACTTAATCTTCTGGAGGGAGAAAATGCCGGACTTGTTACATTGGATATCAGTGAGGCAGAAAAGCATGGAACAATTCAACATTCCGCTTCCGTTTTAAGTATAGATAATGATACAATTATCCCTGGGCTTGATGCACATGGTCCACGGGTAATAAATTTTGCTGATATTTTGAAATATGATTATATCCCTTTGGCATCCACTCTGAGGGTTGTCCTCAATGTAGTCACAGAAGCATTTGGTACTCCGGTCGAGATTGAATTTGCTGTTGATCTGACAAAGGACAAAAAAGGGAATGCTTCATTTTACCTTCTTCAAATAAAACCTCTGGTAGGAAGTGGTGCCGGTTATTCGATTGATCCGGATAGTATCAATAATGACGACACAATACTTATTACCAGGAAGAGCATGGGGAATGGAGTAATTGATGATATCACAGATTTCATATATTTTGTGCCTGAAAAATTTAACAACATGCTTACCAATGAGATGGCCAATGAAATTAATAAGATGAACGAAAAAATGCTGCAGGAAAACCGGAGATATGTCCTTCTTGGGCCCGGAAGATGGGGGACCAGAGACAGATTCCTGGGAATACCGGTTGTGTGGCCACAGATATCGAATGCTAAAATCATTGTTGAAGTCGGCTTACCTGATTTCCATGTTGATGCATCGCTAGGCTCTCATTTTTTCCATAATGTCACCTCGATGAATGTCGGTTATTTTTCCATTAACCATGGGTCTAATGATGGTACCATTATCTGGGAAAAGCTAAACAAACAGAAAGCTGTAGAAAAAGGGAAATTCTTCCGTCATGTCAGGTTTGAAAAACCTATTCTTATACGAATGGATGGGAAAAAAGGGATGGCTGTAATCTCCATAAATCATTAATAAAAGAATCTATGACCATTATTGAGGGAATACTGGATCTTCAGCAATACGACTTTACAGATACCTCTTTCGACCTTCTGATGCAGAAACGAATACATCGCGTTCTTGTAATATGCAGTAATTATGATAACTACATGTTAGAAGAGGATGGCAGAATTGATGAGCAGATTTTCAATGAATATGCTTCGCTTAACTTGAGGTATCCTCCGACATTTGTTCAGACTGATAATGCGGAAGATGCTTTCAGAGTTCTTCAGGATGGCAATGTTGATCTTGTGATATCAATGTTGAGTTTAAAGGGTACAGATGTGTTCGCCCTTGCCAAAAGAATTAAAGCAAAGTATGAAAATATTCCTATTGTAGTGCTCACTTATTTTTCAAGAGAGGTTTCTCTGAGGCTTGAAGGTGAGGATCTGAGCGCAATTGATTATGTTTTTTGCTGGCTTGGGGATGCATCCCTGATCCTGGCAATAATCAAATTGATAGAGGACAAAATGAATGCAGACTATGACATTGAACATATAGGTGTTCAGGCAATTATTCTTGTTGAAAACTCTATCAGATATATATCTTCTTACCTTCCGAATATATACAGGATAGTTCTTTTGCAATCACTTGATTTTCAGCGTGAGGCTCTCAATGAGCATCAGAGAATGCTTAAAATGAGGGGCAGGCCGAAAATTCTTCTTGCAAACAATTTCAACGATGCTCTGGATCTTTACAAAAAGTATAAATATAATGTTCTGGGAGTTATATCAGATATAAGTTATAAGAGAGATAATATCACCGACGAAATAGCAGGTATTGAGTTATGTAAAGTGGTAATGGCTGATGACGACAAAGTGCCATTCCTTATTCAATCATCAAGTACAACACATAAGAAAATTGCGGAAGAACTGGGGGCAGGATTCATAAATAAATATTCCAAGTCTTTGTCTCTGGAGTTGAGAAATTTTATTATCCAGAATTTAGCTTTCGGACCATTCGTATTCAGGAATCCTGTCACTCTGGAACCAATTGCGATAGCCACTGATCTCCAGAGCCTTCAGCAGAAATTGCTTACAATTCCTGACAATACTCTAGAGTACCATGCTACCCGCAACCATTTTTCCAAATGGCTGAATGCCAGGGCGTTATTCCCTGTTGCCCAGATGTTCAAATATATCAGGAAAGAGGACTTTGAAACGATGGATGAGATGAGACGTTTCCTTTATGTTGCAATATCCAGTTTCAGACTTGGAAAGGGCAGAGGGGTAATTGCGAAATTTGATAAGAGCAGCTTTGATGAATACCAGATCTTTTCACGTATAGGTGAAGGTTCAATTGGAGGAAAAGCCAGGGGTTTGGCTTTTATAAACAGGATAATTAAAAACAATAAGCTGTTTAATAAATTTCCGGACGTGCTTATAACTATACCCCGGACAGTCGTATTAAGTACCGACATTTTCGATGAGTTCATGGATCAGAATAATCTCTATTCCATCGCACTGTCTGAACTTTCCGACGATGAGATTCTTAACAGATTCATCAATGCTGAACTACCGGGACACATATATCAGGATTTTTATGCCTTCCTCGCTGTCTCAAGAAATTATCCTATTGCAGTACGTTCTTCAAGCAAACTGGAAGATTCCCACTATCAGCCATTTGCCGGCATCTATTCAACATACATGATCCCCAGACTGCCTGACAATAAGCTGATGGTTAAGATGCTGTCTGATGCCATCAAGGAGGTATATGCTTCTGTTTTTTACAAAGGAAGCAAAGCATATATGACTGCAACAGCGAATGTTATTGATGAAGAGAAGATGGGGATCATTCTCCAGGAGGTATGCGGAAACAGACATGGCGAGATATATTACCCGACTTTATCAGGAGTAGCACGATCGATTAATTACTATCCTATCGGTTCAGAAAAAGCTGAAGATGGTATTGTGAACATTGCCTTTGGTCTCGGAAAACTGATTGTTGAGGGTGGTTTATCTCTAAGGTTCTCTCCGAAATACCCCAAAAAAATACTTCAGCTCTCATCTCCCGATGTGGCGTTAATAGATACTCAAAAAGTGTTTTGTGCTCTCGATCTTAATATTAATAGCTTTATTCCTTCAACAGACGATGGAGTAAACATACTTAAAATTGATATCAAGGATATTGAAAACGAGACAGCATTGAAGTATATCGCTTCAACCTACGACAGGAATAATAATGTCCTTCGCGATGGAATAAGTCATCCGGGGAAACGGGTAATCACATTTTCAAATATTCTGCAGCATAAAACATTTCCTCTGGCTGACATGTTAAGTACCCTTCTGGAGATTGGCCAGCAGGAGATGAATAATCCTATTGAAATTGAATTTGCAGCTAATCTCGAAACCCCGCCAGGTACACCTAAAATCTTCAACTTTCTGCAAATAAGGCCAATTGTTCATACTGAAGAGGCACATAGCATCAACCTCGATCATATCAGACCGGAAGAAACCATAATCTATTCTGAAACAGCATTGGGGAATGGAGTTTTTAAGGGCATATACGATCTTGTCTATGTTAAACCTGAATCATTTAATGCAGCAAATAATAAAAATGTCGCGATTGAAATTGAAAAGATAAACGCTGCTTTTGTCAAACAGGGTAAAGGATATGTTCTTGTTGGCCCGGGGAGATGGGGATCAGCTGATCCCTGGTTGGGAATACCTGTAAAATGGCCTCAAATTTCAGCTGCAAGGATCATTATCGAATCTGGATTAAAAAACTACAGGATAGATCCAAGTCAGGGGACACATTTTTTTCAAAACCTGACTTCATTCAGAGTTGGATATTTTACTATTAATCCCTATATCAAGGAGGGTTATTATGATGTCGATTTTCTGAATAAACTTGATGTAGTTTATGAAGATGGCTTTATCAGGCATGTCAGGTTTGCAAATCCTCTCGAAATAATGATAGATGGAAAAAAACACAGAGGTGTAATTCTCAAACCTGCATTATGAGTAAGAAGGCCTTTGTGAGCCTTAGTGGTAATGCACAAAGTAACACAAAGGGGAAATCATATGACAAATATTTATTATTATGGAAACAGCAAAAACAAAATATCTCGGCGATCTGAGAACTGAAATAGTTCATCTCAGATCTGGTAGTGTCATTACTACCGATGCACCTGTTGATAATAAAGGGAGAGGTGAAAACTTTTCTCCAACAGATTTAGTCGCATCAGCTCTTGGGAGTTGTATATTCACCATAATGGGAATAGCAGCGAGGGAACATTCATTTTCCATTGACGGCAGTGCATGCCGGATCACAAAAATTATGACTGATAATCCACGAAAAATTGGTGAGATCAGAATAGAATTCGACTTTACTGGAAATGACTATAACGATAAACAGAAAAAAATACTGGAATATTGTGTAAAAACCTGTCCGGTTGCACTGTCTCTGAATGAATCAATATTTCAGAATGTTACCCTGATATTCAAATAAGGGCGAAACGGCAAAATGGCTCAAGGGCACAACGGCAAAATGATATATCTCAGATTGCTGCGCTCTCTGTAACAGCATCTTTGTATATCTTTTTTATAAGCCCCGATAATATGCATCCAGGTCCAACCTCAACAAAAGATTTTGCACCTCCGGAGATCATATTCAGTATGGTTTGAGTCCACCGAACCGGGGAAGTCAACTGCGATACCAGGTTTGATTTTATAACTTCCGGATCATCTGACGGCATTGCATTAACATTCTGGTAAACAGGACATACCGGTATTCTGAAAATAGTGTTTTTTATTGCTTTCTCAAGCTCAAGTCTTGCAGGTTCCATAAGAGGTGAATGAAAGGCTCCTCCTACAGCCAGTTTTAGAGCTCTTTTAGCTCCTCTGTCTTTTAGTATTTCGATAGCTTTATCAATACCCTCATTCGAACCTGAGATTACTACTTGTCCGGGGCTGTTATAATTAGCTGCCACTACAATCTCATTTACAGAAGCACAAACATCTTCGACAACTGCATCATCCAGACCAAGAATTGCAGCCATAGTCGAAGGAGTTTTTTCACAAGCTTTTTGCATTGCAATGGCCCTTTTTGATACAAGAACCAGTCCGTCTTCAAATGTAAGGGTTTTATTTGCAACCAGCGCTGAGATCTCTCCAAGTGAATGACCGGCAACCATATCGGGTTTAAAAGAATTACCAAGTATAGTTGCCAGAATTGTGGAATGCAGAAAAACAGCAGGTTGGGTTACCCTTGTTTGTTTGAGATCTTCATCGGTACCTTCGAACATCAGATCGGTTATCCGGAAGCAGAGTATTGAATTTGCATTTTCGAACAACTCTTTTGCCAGGCTTGATTTCTCATAAAGATCTTTTCCCATTCCGGTAAACTGAGCTCCCTGACCGGGAAATACATATGCTTTCATAATAAGGATCTAATGAAGTTTAGTTCCGATAAGATGAATAAACTCCTCGCGGGTATTAAGTTTATCAAGAAAAATTCCTGTAAAAGCAGATGTTGTAGTTACAGAATTTTGTTTCTGAATACCTCTTATCTGCATGCACATGTGTTGTGCTTCAATAACCACTGCAACTCCCATAGGGTTAAGACAATCCTGAAGACAATCTCTTATCTGAACTGTTAGTCTTTCCTGAACCTGCAACCTTCTGCTGAAGGTCTCTACCACTCTTGCTATTTTGCTCAGACCTGTGATGTACCCATTGGGAATATAGGCTACATGGGCTCTACCGTAAAAAGGTAGCATATGATGCTCACACATTGAGTAGAGGTCAATATCTTTTACCAGGACCATCTGTTTATAATCCTCTTTAAACTTTGCTGAGTTTATTATCTCACAAGCGTTCTGGTTATATCCACTGGTCATAAAATGAAGTGATTTCGCGACCCTTACAGGGGTCCGTAAAAGACCCTCCCTTTCAGGATCTTCTCCCAGCAATTCAAGGATCCTGCGGTACATGGTGGACATTTCCTTAATAGTTTCGGCATTCCATGTTTCAATTTTATTATATCCATCCTCTACCATTCCGGATCCGTCATTAACTTTTTCAATTCTATCAGCCATAGTATTCAATCGAATTATTTTCAGTTTCTTCAATTTTAACACAGTGGAGACTTGCTCCTTCGTTCTCTATAAAAGGTTTCAGTACATCCCAGATGGCAACAGCAAGGCTTTCAGTCGTTGCAATTCTTCCTTTCATGAAGTCAACCTCAAGATTTAAGTTTTTATGATCTATCTTATTTATTACATTATCAAGAATTATCTGTTTCAGGATGTTAACATTTAATATGAAACCACGATCTTTTGCCGGTTCTCCCTTTATAGTCACCCATAAAATATAGTTATGACCATGCCAGTTTGGGTTTGAGCATTTACCGAACACTCTCAGGTTTTCCTCGTCGGACCATTCCTGCCTGAACATCCTGTGGGCAGAACAGAATCTCTCCCGGCGCGTAAGGTATATCATACTTCTATAGTTTAATGATACAATATTAACCAATAATTTTGATCTTTATATTTCACAAAAGCGATATATTTACTACTCTTTCTATCTTGAGGGAACAGATATAACCATGCCAGTTAAATTATTAATAGTTACAGCTACAAGTTCTGAAGCCGGGGTACTGAAAAATATCAGTGGTATGATATCTGTTCCGGAAGGTTATCATTACGGCATCTATGAAATAAATCTACTGGTCGCAGGTGTAGGATCAATATCAACTGCGTGGGCTCTGAAACAATGGATATCAATGAATGGTAAACCTGATATTGCGATAAATGCCGGGATTGCAGGAAGTTATAGAGATGAATTAATTATTGGAGATGTCGTTTTGCCTGTAACTGACTGTTTTGCAGATGCCGGTATTGAAGACGGTGGCAATTTTCTTACTTTAGCCGAAGCTGGATTGATAAGCGCTAATGAGTTCCCTTTCAGGGAAGGTAAATTATATTCAGATAACATGTATACTAATAAGATAAAGAGCATCTTAAAACCCGTAAGAGCAATTACGGTAAATACTGTTACCGGTTCTGAATCTTCCAGGGAAAAGTTAGTGAAAAAATTTAATCCTGACATTGAGACAATGGAAGGTGCAACTTTTTTCTATATTTGCTCCAGGGAAAAAGTACCTTTTCTGGCTCTGAGATCGATTTCAAACAAGATTGAAGCACGTAATAAAAACAATTGGAACATTCCTCTTGCCCTTAATAATTTGTCAGAAAAGCTTATTGAAGTAATGTTAACACTGCAATGAAAATATGAGATTAACTTTGGGTTTTTCACCATGTCCGAACGATACATTCATTTTTGATGCAATGGTGCATGGCAGAATTGATACAGAAGGGTTGGAGTTTGATTATTTTCTTACTGATGTGGAAGAGCTGAACCGGAAAGCGCTTAATTCCGATGTTGATATTACAAAGATCAGTTACCATGCATATGCTTACGTTGCCCGGAACTACCTTATTCTTGATGCAGGTAGCGCACTGGGACACAGAAATGGACCATTATTGATAAGCAAACAGAGGATTAGTGTGGATGAGCTTGCATCAATGAGGATTGCAATCCCCGGTAAGTATACTACCGCCAATCTTCTTTTCAGTATTGCCTGGCCTGATGTTGTTAACAAGACTGAATATCTCTTTTCAAAAATCGAAGATGCACTTCTGAAAAATGAAGTTGATGCCGGACTTATAATTCATGAAACGAGATTTACATACTATAGAAGAGGACTTCATAAATTAGCAGATATGGGTGAGTATTGGGAGAATCTTACCGGACTGCCAATTCCTCTTGGTGCTATAGTAATAAACAGGAAGATTGCTGATGATATTGCTCTGAAAGTCAATCGTATAGTGCGGAGAAGCCTGGAATATGCCTACAAAGATTCATTTGCCTCTTACGATTTTGTTTCAGGCAATGCAAGAGAAATGGAGAGTACTGTAATGAATAACCATATAAAACTTTTCGTAAATGAATTTACTCTTAACCTGGGTAAAAAAGGAAGAGAGGCAATTATCGAACTCTTTAGAATTGCCGGAGAGCAAGGGGTAATACCTTCATTGCCAGAAAGGATTTTTCTTACTTAACTCTGATTACGCTCTGGTTTAAAAATGCTAAATTTGAACATAGATTATTGTTCGTTGTTCTAATACTAAAAGTATTAATTCAAAATATATAAATTATGGCATTTGAACTACCAAAACTTCCGTACAAGCTGAACGCACTTGTCCCGTACATAAGTGAAGAAACGCTTGATTTCCACTATGGGAAACATCATCAGGCCTATGTCAATAACCTGAATGGACTAATACCAGGTACCGAGTTTGAAAAAGCTGATCTGGAGACAATTATTAAAAAAGCTGAAGGTGGTATTTTTAATAATGCTGCCCAGGTATGGAATCATACATTCTATTTCGAATCATTTTCCCACAATGGCAGAAAAATTCCAAAAGGTCCTGTTGCCGATTCAATTAATGCTTCTTTCGGTTCTCTTGAAGCATTTAAAGAACAATTTAATAAGGCAGCTGCCACACTTTTTGGAGCCGGTTGGGCCTGGCTGGTAAAAAAAGATGACGGAACATTGCAGATTGTCCAGGAATCAAACGCGGGCAATCCTCTTCGTAAAGGTCTCAAACCTTTGATAACTTGCGATGTATGGGAACATGCATATTATATTGATTATAGAAATAAACGTCCCGACTACATAAAGTCCTTCTGGGAGATACTCGACTGGGATATTGTTGCTAATCGGCTTTGATGCTTTTTATTTGTTAATTAAAAGGAGAAATATTTGAACATTAGGGCAAATAAATATTTTTTTTTGGCGATCAATTAAATACTGAATCATGAATCTAAAAGAACTGATATCTAAAACCAGGTCATATCGTCGCTTTGATGAAGCATACCACATTGAAGACAAAACTCTCAAATCGCTTATTGACCTTGCCAGGTTGTCGGCATCAGGTGCAAATAAACAACCCCTGAAATATCTGATTTACAATTCTCCTAAAGACTGTGAACGAATTTTTCCATACCTGTCCTGGGCTGGGTACTTAACGGATTGGCCGGGGCCCGATAAAGGAGAAAGGCCATCAGGTTATATCATAATTCTCGGCGATAAATCAATATCAGAAGTATTTGGTGTTGATCATGGTATAGCTGCTCAAAGTATTATGCTCGGAGCAACCGAAGGCGGTCTGGGAGGATGTATTATTGCAACTATTAAACGTGATGAATTAAGCAACGATTTTTCAATCCCTGATAATTTTGAAATACTTTTAATTCTTGCTATAGGTAAGCCAATTGAAAATGTAATTATTGATGATCTGAAAGATGCCGATGTCAAATACTGGCGAGATAAAAATAAATCTCACCATGTTCCGAAAAGGAGTTTGGATGAGCTGATAATTAAGTTATAATTCTATTAGGTCTGATGAAACGCATTTTACTTATTGTCATTTCATTTTTCTTTTTAATTCATTCCGGTATATGCCAGGTAAATACAAATTCAGGAATCAGAATTCTATTTCACGGTATGGTGCTGGACTCCAAAACACTTTCCCCGCTCCCGAATTCGCAAATTTTAATCAACCGTGAATTCTCTACAGTCAGCAGTGGTAATGGGAATTTTGCATTTTATGTAAACAGAAATGATACTGTCCTTTTCAAACATCTGGGATATAAGCCAACATTTATGTTTGTCGCTGATACTCTGACCGGGCAGGAGTTTATTGCCGGGATTTATTTAAACAGCGATACACTGGAGATTGGAGAGGTTATTATTCTTCCCCGGTTCAAAAACATAAAATCTGAAGTGCTTAATGCGAGAACAAAAACTTCGCCGCAGTTGGAGAATGCCAGGTACAACGTTGCAATATCTGCATACCAGGGACGAACTACACTCGGAGAACTTGGAGATCCTGAATCCAATTACCAGGTTTTACACCAGAGACAAAAGATTAATGCCTTTGAGAGAGGCGGAATTCCCTCCGACAGGATAGTTGGCATAAGTCCATTTTTATTGATTCCGGCTGCATACCTTCTTATTCATGGTTCCCCTGAAAAACCTTCTGAATATGAACAGGAACTGACTGATCAGGAACTAGAACTGATCAGGGAAAAATACCTGGAAACCCTGAAACAACGAAAATAGGTGCAACAATACCCATCGCCTATCGCCTATAATACATAATACATTTTTTATCCCTTATAGAATACCGCTTTAATGATATGACTTGCCATCTTTGGATTCTCTTTCAGACGACGTGTTGAATAGCCAAACCACTGTTTTCCAAACGGCACATAGACTCTCATAGTATGTCCCTCATTTACAATGCTCTCACGAAGCCTGGGTGTTACTCCGTATAACATCTGAAATTCGTACATATGCTTAGGTACGTTATATTTTTTAATCAGGTTATATGCTCCTTCAATTAGAGGCTTATCATGAGTTGCAATACCAACATGGATCTTGTTGCGGAAAATGAATTCAAGGTCTTCAAGGTAATGCTTGTTGATCTCCTCATATTTTTTGAAAGAGATAGACTCAGGTTCAACATAGATTCCTTTGCAGAGCCTGTAACTTACAGGTATTTCAGGACTATTAAGGTCGAGCATTTGTTCCAGATCTTTCAACGTTCTTCTTAAGTATGCCTGAATAACAAGTCCCACATTTGAAGGGTATTCAGCCTTTAGTCTGCGGAATAATGCTATCTCATCATCAGTGCAGGGGGAATCCTCCATATCAATCCTGATGAATCCGTTGTATGTCGCAGCTTTTGCTACTATCTCCTTTGTGTATTGGTAGCATTTCTCCTTGTTGAGCAGTAAACCGAAGCTGGTAGGTTTAATTGAGAAATTTCCATCAATATGGTTTTTATATGAAATATTGATAAGATTCAGATACTCATTTCTATTTGCCTCGGCTTCATCGAGGGTTTTTATAAATTCTCCAAGAACATCAAGAGTCACTTTCATGTTTTTACTGTTCAGATCTTTCGATACCCGCATAGCATCATCAAGAGTCTCTCCGGATATATATGATCTTGAAAATATCCAAATAAACTTCTTCGGGAAATAGGGTAGTATTGCTGCAATAAATCTGTTGAACATAATTTGAGATATTACTAAAATAAACTAATTTTCTTTTTATCTGATTAAAACGCAAATAAAGGAGATCTCAATTAGTTTTTTAATGACCTTTGTCATTCCGGAAACAGGAAAAACGCATTAATTTATCTATTTTGGAGAAACTTTTTCAGATTATGCAACCTTTTATTTTTTTGCAATGTCTTAGAATTGTCCTCAGTTTATGATGAGCGACCGGCAAATAATAGAGTTGTGTGCTAAACATGATAGAAAAGCGCAAAAGGTACTATACGAAAAGTACTCACATCTTTTGCTTGGTGTATGTCTCAGATATGCAAGTGACAAAGCTGAGGCGGAGGATATTTTGCAGGATAGTTTTTTAAAGATATTCTTTAACATAAAGGATTTTTCCGGAACAGGTTCTTTTATAGGTTGGTTAAGAAAGGTGGCAGTAAACACTGCGATTACTCATTATCATAAAAACCTCAAATACAGGTATCATATTGAAATTGAGGAATATATTTCGATTGAAACAGGGGTAAGCAGTTTTGAGGAAGATTTTTTTACCTCCGATGAGTTGTACAAAGTACTGAACGAATTGCCGGCAGGTTACAGAATGGTTTTTAACTTATATGCTGTTGAAGGGTATAAACATAAAGAAATAGCTGAGATACTGGGAATCGACACAAATACATCAAAGTCGCAGTATAGCAGGGCGAAAACCGTATTAAGAGAAAAACTTGAGAAGCTAGGAAAACTGAAAAGTAGTTATTCAGAGAATGGATGAAATTGCAGAGTAGAAGAAAGAATGAAGTGAAAACGAAAAAGGAAAATATTAATTTAAGGGAGTTATACAAGCTGAAGCTTGAAAATGCGGAGATTATGCCTGACTCATCAGTCAAATCAAGACTCATGCATCGCGTAGTCATAAAAGAGTTCATGCGTTTTAATCCTGCCAGTTTTAACATATACTACCTTGGAGGAATCCTGATTGCCGGAATTACTTCAGCAGTAATTCTTTTTTCCGGCTCAGAAGCCTCTTATAAATTGAAACCTTTGAATATTACGGATAAAATTACTAGTAGCGATACGGTCAGGTATTTGCAAATTGAACTTAAAAAGCCAGACAGAAAGGATTCGAATATCTCAAATTTAAGTTACAATAAATCAAGAAAAAGCAAAGAAATTTCAGGGTTTTCACACGTGGCTGTGGCTGAGGCTGCAAAAACTTCGAGATCAACCATAAGCAGAAATCCTTTCCCCACCGGAATAAGTAATTCAATAATTAAGGAAGAGCTATTCCCCGATACATCGGCCGGTAAGAATAAACTCAAAGGTAGATTTAAACCGGACAGGATGTTTATTGAACCATTTGCTTCTGAAGGTTGTGCTCCGATGAAAATAAAATTTTATAATAAATCTGATTCATACGATTCATGCAGATGGACCTTTGGTGACGGAGGCTATTCGAACGAAAAGGATCCTGAATGGATATTTGATGTTGAAGGTGAATATAAAGTTGTTTTGGAGTTGTTTAAGAATGATGGCAAACAATTATCGAATTCTGCCGTAGTAAAAGTTCATCCCAGACCACAGGCCCATTTTGAAATTCTTCCCGAGAAAGCCATCCTTCCTAAGGATGAGATCCGATTTTTTAATTATTCTGCAAATGCCGTGCAATTTAGGTGGGATTTTGGAGATGGTTCTACCTCTGAATTATTCGAACCGAGACACAGATATATAAAATTCAGTAATTACAACGTTCACCTGGTGGTATTTTCAGATTGGGGCTGTTCGGATTCACTCACAGTGATAAATGCATTTTCCGGTTCAGAGTATTCTATCGAATTCCCGAATGCTTTCGTCCCTAATACTCAAGGTCCGACAGGCGGTTATTATTCATCAAAGAGTGATGAAGCCGCACAGGTTTTTCATCCTGTATTTTCAGGAGTTACCGATTATCAGCTAAAAATTTTCAGCAAACTTGGCATCCTCATATTCGAAAGTAATGATATAAATTTAGGTTGGGATGGCTATAATAAAGGACAATTATGCGAATCTGGAGTTTACATCTGGAAAGTCCGTGGAAAATTCAGAAACGGAGAACCTTTTATAAGAATGGGAGATGTAACTCTTCTTGGAAACAGACATTAGCCGGTCGATATTTATTTAGAAATTTATTAAATAATTCGTCATAAGAATTTAGTTTTTCAACTAAATTCTTCTTCCATTTCTAATATTTTTACCGGAAGACGTATCTTTTATCCGGAAAATTCGTTAAATAATAATAGTTTTTAATTTCAATTGACTAATTTCGTCTGCATAAACATAATGGGATCTATTTTGGTGAAGCGGATTATATATTTACTCATACTGTCATTCATCATATTCAGAGATAGTTTTGGTCAGGATCCTACATTCTCCCAGTTTTATGCCAATGCCTTATATCTTTCACCCTCCTTTGCAGGAGCAACTCCTGAGTACAGATTTTCAATAAACTACAGAAATCAGTGGCCCTCTGTTCCCGGAGTATTTCATACTTACTCCATCTCGTTCGATAAAGCTATGCCAAATTTCAATTCAGGTATTGGCGTTCTGGCAACTTACGATGTAGCAGGATCCGGTAATCTGAGCACAACAAATATCGGACTGCTCTACTCATACGATTTTAATATCAATAAGGCATGGCATGTTAGACCAGGAGTTAACTTCAAGTTCTACTACCTGGGACTTGACATAGGAAAGCTCGTCTTCAATAGTCAGATTACAGGCAGTGGAACATCACCATCGGTTACACCACCTCCATTCGATAATGTTGCTGATGTTGATTTTGCAACTTCAGCTCTGGTTTATAATGAACGAACCTGGGCAGGATTTACACTCGATCATCTGCTTACACCTAAAACCTCTTTCTATGGTAATGATGCAACCGTTCCGGTGAAATTTAATTTTTACGGAGGTGCCCAGATTTTGAAAAAAACCCGGTTACGCCAAAAGATTCAGGAAGTCCTCTCAGTAGCTATAAACTTTCAGAAACAGGGCAATTTCTACCAGTCAGATCTTGGCCTGTATTATTATAAAGATCCTCTGATATTCGGATTATGGTACAGGGGAATCCCATTAGTCACATCTCAGGCCGGCGACGCTATCATAGGTCTGATAGGAATAAAAACAAGCCAGCTTCATATAGGATACAGCTACGACTTCACAATTTCCAATCTAATTGGTTCAACAGGTGGTGCTCATGAGATTTCACTTGTTTATGAGTTCAATAACCTCTCTTTGGGTCAGCAGCGAAAACGTATCAAAGCTATCCCATGTCCTGAATTCTAATTTAAGAACGGCTCAACAGCTCAACGACTTAGTGATTTAAAGTGAAAATAAGTAATCGTGAAATAATATTCCTTTCATTCTAAACATCGCCTATCGCCTATAATACATAGTTGATCCTTATCAATTCGGTTTTTTGTTCATTCTCT
>Ga0209748_1000216_pt1 | contig 34134 bp, 26 predicted proteins | sample BarGraIncu00421A_FD_185490 | JGI IMG/M metagenome (GOLD analysis project Ga0209748, IMG submission 185490) | Arctic peat soil microbial communities from Barrow, Alaska - Barrow Graham LP Incubations 004-21A (SPAdes) (version 2) | ecosystem: Environmental > Terrestrial > Soil > Wetlands > Peat... | reverse complement strand
GCTGTTGTCAATCAGAAAATTGCTCAGACCAATGCAGAGGCCTTTGAACAAGATCTCAAGAATCAATTTGAAACCATGTTGGCTGAATATGAAAAGGATAAAAGCAGTCTGGAATATTATGAACGCTCTGCACTTCCACAAGCTGATCTGATTATCAGTCAGAGCACGAAAAGTTATAAAGCCGGGGCGATGAATTACATTGATTACATTCAGAGTCTTACAAATGCTTTAAAAATTAAAGAAAACTATCTGGAAGTATTGCATCATTATAACCAGGCGATTATTGCGATTGAAACAATTTTGGGAAAAAATTAAATACCGGTTAATACGAAGAAAAATGAAAAGAATGATTTCAAAAACTATAAATATCAGGTTAAAGTCAGCCATTATATGTCTTGCAATATTATTTAACTCGATATTGTTATTGAGCTCCTGTGGGAGCAGCGCTTCGAAAGAAGCAGTTGTCGAGGTAAAAGAGGTGTTGCCCGAAAACATTGTGGAACTCAATGCTGATCAATACAAAATGGCAAATGTGAAAATGGGAGCTATTGAATTCAGATCGCTCAGTGATCTGATAAAAATAAACGGATTGATCTCAGCACCGCCACAAAATATTGCTACTGTAAGTACTCCAATGGGTGGGTTTATCAAAAACACCTCGTTGATGCAGGGCAGTCAGATAAAGAAAGACCAGGTATTGGCCATGGTAGAAAACCCTGAGTTTATTGATCTTCAGCAAAATTACCTGGAAAGTAAAAATCAGTTGGAATATGTTGAGGCAGACTACAACCGACAAAAGGATTTGTACAAGGATAATATTTCATCGGCAAAGAGTTTTCAGCAGGTCACTTCTGAATACAAAGTATTGAAAGGAAAGATGAATGCTTTGGGGCAAAAACTGGCTTTGATAGGCATCAATCCGGAAACACTCACAGAGACCAATATTCAAAGAGCCATAGCTGTAAAATCACCGATCAGTGGTTTTGTGAAACAGGTAAATGTGAATATCGGGAAGTATGTTTCGCCAACGGATGTATTGTTTGAGATAGTAAATACTTCTAAACTCACCGTTGAGCTCACAGTTTTTGAAAAGGATATTCATGAAATCTCAATAGGACAACGATTGCGTTTTGGATTATCTGACGAAGGCAAAGATCAGTATATAGCCGTGATCTATCAGGTAGGCAAGGTGTTGCAAAACGACAAGACTATTAAGGTTTTTGCTACCATCACAAATCCTTCTGTACGTCTTATCCCCGGGATCTATATTACAGCCAGCGTTGAGACCCACAACAATTCTATGACTGCTCTGCCTAGTGACGCAATTGTACAGTTTGATGGGAAAGATTATATTTTCGTTTTTGACCGTGTGAAACAGGAAAACGGAAAAGCAATCACTGAATACAAATTGGTTCAGGTAAAACGCGGAGCATCAGATAATGGTTATACTGGTGTGATTCTGCCTGAAGGTTTTGATATTAAGAAAGCAAAAATTGTCATAAAAGGGGCATACAACCTGATGGCTGCGAAAAAGAATGCCGGCGATATGGCTTGTTAAATTTTTGTTAATATTTTTAAAGTAAAAAGGTGAAAAAGTAATTTCATCCAAAAAAAGGGGGGGTTCATACAATAACTCCCCCTAAAACCAATAATTTATTATAGTAAGTGTAAAATCGCAATAAATATAGTGTAATTTTAGACCTATAAGAGACCGATTTATTGTTTTATACCATTGAGTTTATCGTTTTAGTTTGATTCAAGATTAAACTTGACAATATATTTGCTTAAGTTGGTTTTAAAAAGAGACTGAGATAAATTATTTTTTAAGATGAATTATATAGAGGAACAGCGTAAGAAAGCTACAAGATTAAGAAGTTCGCTTTTTAAAGATCCGGGTGGAGGGTTTTTTGACAACCAGCCCTGTGAATTTGTGTTACAGGATCAAAATCTCAATATTTGGGAAGGGATCAGAGAAGATGCAATTGCATATTTTCAAGACAACTCAATTTGTTTCTGGGAAAGTATCAACAGGCCAACGGGTCATTTACTGTCCTCACAGATTGCATGTGTCAATCATCTGTTTTTTTTAAGGCAACGTCTGGAAGTTGCAACTGCCATTTTACAGGGAGTAGACCGGAATGTTAAGACCGCTTTGCGCATTGAAAAAAATGAAACCGATTATGGTTTCGTGGTTTTTGAAGAGAATGGGCAAAAAAATTACTTAAATGAAAAAAGCCGGATAAGGGGGGCACATTCGACTTCTATTGATGCCGTTATGCTTGGAGAGATGAAAAATGGAACACGTAAACTTTTCTTTATCAATTGGAATTATACGGAAAGTTTTAATTTGCATTCAATAGTTAGTGATGATAAGGGAGCTTTTTGTAGTCAAAACTATATTCCTTTTTTAGAAGAACCGACATCACCAATAAAATCCTGCAATAATGAAGGATTATTTATAGAACCCTATTTTCAGTTGATGCGACAAACTTTACTAGCCCATGAAATGACAAAGGCCAATGAGTATGGTGCAACTGATTATACTTACTTGTTTATTGCTCCTATTGGAAATCGTGAGCTCCTGGATGTAAATGTTGCAGCATCTTATCTGTCGGGTTCAAGACTTTCCGAAACATGGTCAAATCTTTTGAAGTGTCCGGGAAAATATATTGTTCAAAATCCCCGGGAATTTTTGGAACCTGCTACATACTGTAGTGATACAGTAACTATTTCCTCTTATTTACAACAAAGATACTGGGACTAAATGAAAACAGCCATCGTTTACATGTCAAAGCATGGAACTACTGCGAAAATAGTTAAAATTATTTCTGAACATCTCACACATCAAAGCTATGATGTCTTCAATCTGAGGAATGATAAGACTCCTGATATCAGTGGGTATGATTTTGTAATAATAGGTGGTTCAATCCATGCCGGTATGATTCAGAAAAGAGTTAAACAATTTTGTATTAACAATACCATCATTTTATTGGACAAGAAAGTGGGATTGTTTTTGTGTTGCATGGAAGTAGGCGAAAAAGCAAACGAACAGTTTAACAATGCATTTCCTGCTGAATTGAGGGAACATGCATTCTACACAGGGCTTATGGGTGGAGAATGTTTGACAGATAAAATGAATTTCTTTGAAAGAAACCTGGTCAGAATGGTTGTTGGAGGTCCTGAAAAGTATCCGAAAATGAATGATAATGCGATCAATACACTTTTGAAGGAATTAGATGAGTATATACCAAAACTGAATTAGTTTCAATATATCTTAATATACTTAGTTTACCACATATGGGTTGAGTGCTTTTCTTTTAACGAAAGCGAAAAAGCATACTTTCCTTTATCTTCATTTGATCTTTTTGGATTTATGAATTATCAGGTACTTCTGAAATAGTAAAGGATCTTCCTTATTAATTGAAATTTAACGGGGAAAACTTTATTCCAGAATATTTTTAACTCTTCCTACCTGACCGTCAGTCAGCCTGACTTTTATTCCATGGGGATGAAAAGAAGAGCTTGTTAATATATTCTGTACTATTCCCTGGATTAATTTGCCTGATCGCTGATCTTGTTTCAGGACAATTTCAACTTCAATGCCTGGAGTTATATCGGCTCTGTTGGTACCGTTCATTGCTAAGATATTTTATTATCTGAGGGTCCTCTCATATGGATAATCAGACCATTCAGGAAATTGCGCAATAACTGATCACCACATTCTTTGTAGTTTGGGTGATCTTCTTTCCGGAAAATTGCACTTAATTCGCTCTTTGTTATTTGAAATTCAACCAGCGACAGCACATGTATGATGTCTTCATCTCTGAAGTGCAACGCAACCCTGAGTTTTTTAAGTATATCGTTATTGGTCATTTTTTGGAAAATAAAGAATTTATGTAATTTCGGGAATTTCAGTCAACAGGGTCAATGTCCCTGACCACCATTTGTAATGTAAGACGGCTTCGTTGCTCCATAAACACTTTTTTATTAATCAGGACACGATCGATGGTTGCCTTATCGTAATGACGGATGGTGACAAGTTCAACATTTTCATTATACCTGATACGATAATCTCTTTTGAGTTCTTCCATTACAGGTGGTATTTTAATCGGGTCGTTGTCTATGCATACAGAGAAGCTGATGGCAGAATTCTGCATCATATGAATTCTAAGACCATGAGAAGCGAAGATCCCGAAGATATGCTCAAGATTTCTTTCGGCTATAAAGCTAAAGTCTTTTGAAAGGATAGAGATGAGTATTTGGTCAACTTTGAAAATGAATGAAGGAATTAAGTTATCGTCAGAGAAATCTTCATAGATGATTGTCCCTTCGGCAGTTGGGTCGAGGAATGATTTGATACGCAAAATGATATGTTTGTTTTGTAGTGGTTTAATGGTTTTGGGGTGAATAATCGTTGCCCCGTAATAGGATAATTCAATGGCTTCGCGAAACGAAATGGCATCAATCTTAATGGGATCATCAAAATATTTTGGATCGGCATTGAGTAGTCCCGAGACATCTTTCCAGATGACCATTTCGCTTGCATCGAGAGAAAAGGCAAGGATAGCAGCCGTAAAGTCTGATCCTTCACGTCCCAGAGTAGTTGTCAGCCCTTCGCTGGTACTTCCAATAAATCCTTGTGTTAAAGCCAACTGTTGAAAGGGTTTATTCAGTAATGAACCAATATTTTCTTTTATAAGTTGTTGTGTTTGGTTCCAATCTACTTTTCCCTCCCTGAATGTATCATCAGTTTTTATCAGTTGACGCACATCAAACAATTTGTTGACAATTCCTGCCTCGGTAAGATAATGATGCATAATACACGTAGATAGCATCTCACCATAACTTACAACCTGATCATATTCAAGGTCGAAGTTGTTCGAATGAGGTTTATCAAGATAGGATTCCAATGTTTCAAATAAATCATCAAGTGCTTTATAAACCGGATGCTCTTTGAGGGGAAACAAATCTTCGGAAAGGCTGTAATGATAAATTTTGATTTCGTTGAGATGAAAAAAGGTTTTACCATCTTCGAAAAAATAGGATTTAACTACTTTTTCGAGACCATTGGTAGTCTTGCCCATGGCCGATAAAACCATAACAAGTTTCCTGTCGGGAAATTGTTTCAGAATCTCAGCTACATTTCGTACAGCAGCAGCGTTTTTAACCGATGCTCCACCAAATTTGAATACTTTCATTAATGATTTTTGTTTTTTTTGCAAAGGTAGCCTTTTTACAAAGTATGCGTTATTTTATCGTGTGTTGATTTAAAAACAAGTTCTGTTCAATTCTTTTCTTTCTTCTTACCTTTGCAAATTCTAAATATGCAAGCGTTTGACTGCAGAAGAATTGGTTCAGCTATATAGTCAGGAAGCCATTACCAAAGAGGTGGCCGGAATTCTGGGAAAGGGAAAATCTGCCCGACTATCATTGAAGGGGATGACAGGGTCGTCGCGTTCTCTCTTTGTTGGCTCCTTATTCAAAACTCTTGGAAGAGTAATGGTAATTATCCTCTCTGATAAAGAAGAGGCTGCTTATTTTTGTAATGATCTTGAAAATCTTTTCGGTGAACAGGAATTACCATTTCACCGTAAGCGGGTACTTCTTTTTCCTTCTTCATACCGTCGTCCATATGAGATTGAGAAAATAGACAACGCCAATGTCTTGTTGCGGACAGAAGCACTTAAAAGGCTTGGTTCAAAAAATGAACAAACGGTAGTGATCACTTATCCGGAAGCGCTCTCTGAAAAGGTAATCAATCAGGAGTCCTTACGAAAGAATACACTCAGGCTAAAAACAGGAGAAAGCGTAAATGCCGATTTCATGTTTGATCTTTTACAGGAGTATTCTTTCCGACAAACCGATTTTGTCGTTGAACCGGGTGAGTTTTCAGTTCGTGGAGGCATTGTAGACGTCTATTCCTACACAAATGACTATCCATATCGCATTGAATTGTTTGGAGAAGAGGTTGAAAGTATCCGGACATTTGATCCTGCAACACAGCTTTCGATCGATAGACTTGATCATATTGCCATTGTTCCTAATATGCAGAATTCCATGCTGCATGAACGCCGTGAAGCTTTTACAGAGTTTCTGCCTGCCAATACAATAGTATGGATAGATGACTTTGAACTTTTGACTGACAAGATTGAAAAGGAATATGTCAGGGCGGAACAGGCTTTTAATGCTTTGAAGGGGGAAATAAATCACGTGCCTCCTGAAGAGTTGTATGTAACCCGAGAATTGTTCAACAAAACAATTTTAAGCAACCATATTATCGAATTTGGAAAACATACTGTGCTACATGATAGTCGAGTCTTCCAGTTTGATATCTCACCCCAACCATCATTTAATAAAAACTTTGAATTACTCATTAAGGAACTAAGCGAGAATACAAGATTGCACATCAATAACCTGATTCTTTCTGATAACAGTAAGCAGTTGGAACGATTACAGGCCATTTTTAATGATGTAAGTTTTAACCATGGCCTGAAAGTCACACTGCAATATACTCCTGTAAATCTGGCACTCCATGAAGGGTTTATAGACAGAGGTCTGGGTTATGCATTTTATACCGATCATCAGATCTTCGAGCGTTACCATAAATACCGCATTAGAGACAGTAAAAACGGGAAACAGGTTCTGACATTAAAAGAGCTATATGATTTGAAACCGGGTGACTATGTAGCACATGTTGATCATGGAATCGGTCGTTTTGATGGTCTGGAAAAGGTGAATAACAGCAATAAAATTCAGGAAGCCATCCGTTTGATTTATAAAAACGGTGATATTTTATATGTAAGTATTCACTCGCTTCATCGTATTTCAAAATATACCGGTAAAGAAGGAGCTATCCCAACACTTGATAAACTGGGATCTTCGTCCTGGAACAAACTTAAGCAGCGGACCAAACAAAGAGTAAAAGATATTGCCAAAGACCTGATCAAACTTTATGCAGAACGTAAAGCAGCTGATGGATTTCGATTTATGCCCGATACTTATCTGCAACACGAATTGGAAGCTTCGTTTATTTATGAAGATACTCCCGATCAGGTTAAGGCGACAAATGACGTAAAAAAAGACATGGAAGATGTTTGTCCAATGGATCGGTTGATATGTGGTGATGTGGGTTTCGGCAAGACGGAAATAGCCATCAGGGCTGCTTTCAAAGCGGTAACAGATAGTAAACAGGTGGCGATATTGGTTCCGACAACAATTCTTGCGTTGCAACATTTCAAAACATTTAATGAAAGACTTAAATCGTTTCCATGTAGCATTGATTATCTGAACCGTTTTAAGAGTGCCAAAGAACAAAAACTAACTATCGAAAAGCTGAAAGAAGGCAAAGTCGATATATTGATAGGAACTCATCGATTGTTGAGTCAGGATATCGAGTTTAAAGACCTTGGATTGCTGATAATTGATGAAGAACAGAAATTTGGAGTAGCGGCGAAGGAAAAGCTCAAACAATTTAAGACAAATGTTGACACGCTGACCCTAACTGCAACTCCTATTCCAAGGACACTTCAATTCTCCATGATGGGTGCCCGCGATTTCAGTGTTATCAATACCCCACCCCCAAACCGTTTTCCCGTTCAGACCGAAGTGCATACCTATGGAGAAAAGCTGATCCGCGATGCTATATTGTATGAAGTATCCAGGGGAGGGCAGGTGTTTATGGTAAATAATCGTATCAATAACATGCTGGATATAAGTGGTATGATAAATCGTCTACTTCCAGATGTGCGAGTAGCAATAGGACACGGTCAGATGGAAGGTCATAAGTTGGAACAAATTATGCTTGCTTTTATTGAGGGTGAATACGATGTATTAGTAGCAACAACGATTATTGAATCCGGTTTGGATATTGCAAATGTGAATACAATTATTATCAATGATGCTCAGAACTATGGATTGAGCGAACTGCATCAGCTGCGTGGGAGGGTAGGACGGACAAACAAAAAGGCATTTTGTTATTTGCTTGCACCTCCAATGAGTGTACTGACCGATGAAGCCCGTAAGAGATTGAAAGCCATTGAAGAGTTTTCTGATCTGGGGTCAGGTTTTAATATTGCAATGCGGGACCTTGATATCAGGGGAGCCGGAAATATTCTCGGAGGAGAACAGAGTGGATTTATCTCAGAAATAGGCTTTGAAATGTACAATCGTATTCTGGATGAAGCAATACTGGAATTGAAAGAGGTTGACTTTAAGGATGTATTTGCTGAAGAAATCAGCAAGAAATATGTACGTGAATGTCAGATAGAAACAGATCTTGAAGTTATGTTGCCTGATGAATATGTAAGCAATACAACTGAGCGACTCAGTCTGTATAAAGAGCTTGACAGTATTGAGAATGAAACAAATTTACTGATATTTCAGGATAGATTGATTGATAGATTTGGCCCTGTCCCTGATCAGGCGTTCGAACTCATGAATGCTTTGCGTCTGAGATGGTTGGCAAGAGATCTGGGAATAGAAAAACTGGTTATCCGACAGGGAGCACTCATTGGATTTTTTGTAAATAATCCTGATTCACCATATTATCAATCTGATGCTTTTACAAAAGTTCTTCAATATCTGCAACGTAAACCTAATACATTCAAAATGCGCGAAAATAATGGCAGATTAACTATCTCCTTCAAAAACATCAACTCGATTGCATCTGCAATAGCAGTAATGCAGCCAATTATTTCTTCTGAGGTAATTGTTAATCAATAGACCGGAAATCTTTTAAGTCAATATTGGAATAAGTAATTCAACACGGGTTCCTTCAGATACTCCATTCTGATCATATAGATCTGTATATTTGACCGGTTCTGTTTGCAAACCTTTTTTGTCAATTAATCTTAAACGGGTTTCAGTAATCGAAATTCCTTTAGAAGCAGTTTTAAAAGGGTTTGACCCTTCAATTTCTGCAGCATGTTGTCGTCCAACACCATTATCCTCAATAATACATTTTAAGTAAAATTCTTCTAGGATAAATCTGATCTGTAACAATCCATCTCCTTCCCGATTCATCAAACCATGCCATATTGAGTTTTCAATAAAGGGTTGTATTATGAATGGAGGAATAAATGTAGTTAACTGATTTATATGCGAATCCATGTCAATGGTATACTCAAACCGATCCTTAAAACGCATAGATTCCAGTTCGAGATATAACTTTAATGCACTCATTTCTTCACTAAGCGCTACGGACTGATTTTGAGAGTTATTCAGAATGACACGCATCAATGTTGCGAACTTGGAAAGAAATCGACTGGAAGAAATTCTGTCATTCTTTACAATATAGTATTGAATGGAATTAAGTGAATTGAATAAAAAATGAGGATTCATCTGTTTGCTTAACGCTTGCTGGCGATATTGATTGATCTCTTGTTTTACCTGAAGATCTTTCTCTATTGTTTTCATCCTGTTCCTATAGATCAAATATCCTACGGCTAAAAGAGAAAGAAAGACAATACTAATGAACCAACCAGTTTTCCAATAGGGAAGTTTAATTTTAAACTTTTGAATAACAGTTAAAGAAGTGGGACTGCCATTATCATTTATAGTCCTGAGTTGAAATTCATACCGGTGGGGAGGCAAAAAAGGAAAACTGACTTCTGTGTTTTGGGTGGTGTGCCATTCATCGTCCAATCCAATAAGCCTGTATTGATATCTCATTCTGGTTACTGACTGAAAGCTGATGCCAACAAATGAAAATGATAAGGAGTTGAAATTAAATGGGAGCGAAGAATTGTTTTGTAAAACAGTGTCTCTCATCATGAGGCGCACTTTTGTAATGTATAACGGGATATTACCATCATTGATTTTGAAAGAGCCCCTATCCAAGATTGAGAGGCCTTTGTTAGTCCCTACCAAAATTTTATCAGCTGAAATTTTAATCTGGTTTACCTGATTGGACGCAAGACCATTTTCTACAGTAAAATTGTGTAATGAATACTGAAAGGGCTTGTATTTATTTATAGTAATACAGGTTATGCCCTGACTTGTTGCTAACCAGAGATCATTATTATTTATGCAAAGGTCATAAGGAGAATTGTTAAGCAGTCCTTCTTTACGTGAAAAATGGAAAATGCTGTCATGAGTTTTGAGGAATAATCCATTGCTCTTGGTTGCAATCCAAACATTTTTACCTAGTGAATCACCAGCAATCTGTGAAATTCTATCTTTCAACCCTGGAATTAATCTGATTGCTTTATTAAAATTATTGTTTTTATATAACCAAAGTCCTTCGGATGTACCAATCAACAGATTACCATCAGGATATCTGTAAAGTGTGTTAATCCTGAGCACTTTTGTGACCTTATCAACACTCGAATTATATAAAATAATATTTTGTTTAACGTTTACTAGTGATAATCCAGCAAAATTCCCCAGCCAATAAGTGTCTTTGGATTCTTTAACAATAGATTTAAACGTAACCATTAAACCTTCGTACTTCTTGTTTTTCTTATTTTTAAAATTAATGAGCGGAGAAATATTTCCATTTTTGTAAATGTAAGTGTTGTAAGTAGAACCAACATACAATTGTTTATTGACCCGATCATATGTTAATGCAGTTATTTCAGAATGTAAGCTGGTATCGATAGGGTAATTCGAAATTCTATTATTTTTTATGACAGATAAAAAACCATTTCCGGTTCCTAAGAAAGTTTCATTTTCACCTGTCTCAACACGTAATATCTCATAGTCAGGCAAGTCGACAGGGTAAACATAACTGAATGCGTTGTGAGATGGAAGATAAAAAACTCCATCATCAAGGGTGCTGAACCAAAAACCACCTTCCTTATCTTCAAGAACAGATGAAACTGACTTGTCTTTAAGATAGTTGTGGACTATGGGACCCATTAAATTATTTTCACTTATTGCCTCCACGCCTCCATTGTATGTGCCAACCCAAATCATTTTATTCCGATCCCGGCTTAGCCAAATAATCCTGCTTGCCATTTCTCTGATCTGATAATGACCATCGTTATAAATATTGAGCAAAAAATGATCACATGCCACGAAAACGCTTTTATTGTCTGAGGATGGAACTGCAAAGACTGCCAGTTTTCTGGCTTTCCCCAATTTATCATCAGTAATCGTTGTTTGAATATTATTTAATTTGATATTCAGCTTGTTAATTATCCCTGAATATTGTATGACAAATAACTTTTTATCGAATTCAACAATATCTGCAAGATTATCAGAAAATTTGTTTAACTTTTTCAGTACACCTTTTGCACTTATTTTAATAATCCCTCTTGTGCTTATCGAATAGTATAAATTGTCTTCCCGGTCAATATAAATTGATGTCTTTACGCTTACCATTCTATTATCAACAAGTTTCTCAATGATATTATTGTATTTATAGGGTTTTATCCTGCCATTTTCATAATAAGAAAGCATACAATTGTAACCGACAAACCAGATTCGTCCTTTATAGTCTTCAATAGTTTCAAATATAACATTGTCGACCAGCCCATCCTGTTCTTCAAAGTTTTGAAATGTATAACCATCGAATCTTGTTACACCATTGGTTGTTGAAATCCAGATATATCCTTTTGAGTCTTGAAATACATGATATGTTTCTAAGGAGGATAGACCCTGGTCAGTAGAATAATGACGGAATACAGGACTCTGTGCCTTGACAAAAGGCATTAAACCAATAATAAGAAAGAATAAAAAACCTTTTATCAGATTCATTGATGATAATTTCAGCACACAGAGGATAATTGGAATATTTAAGAACAAAGGAAAGCAAATGTAAAAATAAATCATGAGATCAGAGGGTATGCGTTTTAGGAAGTCATATATTTGATGGAAATTGTCATTATTAAATTACTGACTGCAATAAATACTAATCCTGATGCAACTAAAAACTCTGTTCTCATTGATTACCAGTATCCTGATAGGATTAAACTCTTTTTCGCAGGTTGCAAATCTCACACCCTATGAGCTATCGGGATGCAAAATAACACCCCGATATGATCAGACAATGGCTTTTTGTCGTAAACTGAAAGCTGCATCTCCTTTCCTGGAAATGGTGAGTATTGGTAAAAGTCCACAAGGTCGCGATATCCAAATGCTTATTGTTGATCATAACTGTAACTTTTCACCCTCAGCTGTTCGTAAATCAGGAAACGTAATACTGATGGTTCAGGCATGTATTCATGCAGGGGAGCCTGACGGAAAAGATGCAGGGCTTATGTTGATCCGGGATATATTGCTAAATGGGAAACACAAAGAGTCACTGGATCATGTAACATTGTTATTTATCCCAATTTTCAATGTCGATGGTCATGAAAGGTTTGGTCCATTTAACCGCATCAATCAGAATGGGCCAGACGAGATGGGATGGCGAACTACGGCCCAAAACCTCAACCTGAACAGAGACTATTTAAAAGCTGATGCTCCCGAGATGCAGGCCTGGTTAAAGAATGTCACCCTATGGAATCCCGATTTTTTTATTGATTGCCATGTTACTGATGGAGCCGATTACCAGTATAAGCTTACATATTCTCTCGAATTGGGAGGTAATATGGAAGCAGGCCTGACCAACTGGACCCGCGATTATTATGAAAAAAATCTATTATCATTACTGGATAAAGACAATACGCCTGCGTTCCCCTATGTTGAATTCCGTAATTGGCATGACCCTCGCAGTGGCCTTTATCTGAGCCCTGCTCCACCCATGCTTTCTCAGGGATATTTCGCAGTAAGGAATCGTCCGGGACTTCTGATAGAAACCCATATGCTGAAAGACTACAAAACAAGGGTTGACGCGACCTATAAAACTATTCAGCATACCATGGAATTGCTAAACGGGGATCGAGAAAAATTCTTACAAACGATAAGAAACGCTGACGAATATACTGCGAGCGATACTTTCCGTAAAAAAGATTTCCCTGTTAAATTCAAGACATCATACAAGGATAGTGTGCTTATTGATTTTAAAGGGGTTGAATATGAAAGTATAAAGAGCGATCTGAGCGGAGGAGAATGGTTTGTTTATCATCCTGATAAACCTGCCATTTTTAAAATCCCATTCTTTACTAAAGCAGAACCGGATGCAACTATTCATCTTCCAGAAGCTTATATTATACCTGTAGAATGGATTGAGGTGATTAAACGCATTCATCTGCATGGAATAAAAAGTTATTCCATCAAAAAACCAGCAGTCATTGCCGTTCAGACCTATCGGTTTAAGAACACCCGCTTTCGCAATACAAGTTATGAAGGAAGATTTTCAGCAAATTTTAACCTTGACACCGTTACCATGAAACGCGAATATCAACCTGGATCTGTAATCGTTCCTATGAACCAACCTTTGGCCAGAGTAGCTGCTTACCTGCTTGAGCCAATGGCCGACGGATCACTGGCCTCATGGGGCTTCTTTAATGCCGTGATGGAGCAGAAAGAATACACCGAAAGTTATGTGATGGAAAAGATAGCCCGGGAGATGATAGCAAAAAATCCAGACCTAGATAAAGAGTTTGAACAAAAGAAAGCCTCGGATACTGCATTTAGAAAGAATCCGGAAGCAATCCTCAACTGGTTTTACAGTAAGTCACCCTGGTGGGATTCACGGTTGAATCTATACCCGGTTGGGAAGTTGTTTAAAGTTCAGGGTTTATACTGAAAAAGAGATAAAACAATTTTTAATATGAAGTCATAACAAGCAGTCATGTGACAGCTGAGAGGTAAAGTATGCCCCTTATCATATTATACTTGTCGTATTTATATACAATAATAAAGAGATTGAAATTGATTTTTTTTGAATTTATTTAGTATGAAAATTTCACCTAAATTATAATTATTCTATTTTAAAAAAATGAAACAGAGTAACTGTTTTTTTGTTTAAGTTTGGAGCTAAAGCACACAAGTGCAAATAAACTAAACTAAAAAGCTAAACGACTGATTATGAAAGGTTCGATTGTTATCCTCTGCGGGGGTGGACCTGCTCCCGGCATTAATTCGGTGATTTCTTCATTGTCAAAAGTCTTTATAGAAGACAACTATCGTGTAATAGGTTTACACGGCGGCTATCGGAATCTCTTTTCTGGTGAAGCAAAAACGGTCGATTTCACATTCGATATGGCCGACCGTATTCACAATCAGGGAGGATCTGTACTGACAATGAGCAGATACAAACCCAAGGATGAAGAGTTTAATTCTGATTTTTTTACAAAAAATGATGTCAAATTATTGGTGACGATTGGTGGTGATGATACCGCATCCACTGCAAATCGTATTGCCAAATATCTGAACGAGAATGATGTAAAAATCAAAAATATACATGTACCAAAGACTATCGATAATGATTTACCCCTACCCGAAGGTCTGGTAACATTTGGTTACGAGAGTGCAAAACAGGAAGGTGTTGAACTTGCAACTACAGTTTATGAGGATGCACGTACTTCAGGAAACTGGTTTGTTGTTTCAACGATGGGTCGTGAAGCCGGTCACCTTGCATTTGGAATTGGTGCTGCATGTCACTACCCAATGATAATTATTCCTGAGATGTTTAACAAGACCAGTCCTACATTTGACAGGATTATCCGTCTTGTGATCTCTTCAATGATTAAACGTAAGATCCTTGGTATCCGATATGGGGCTGCTATTGTTTCTGAGGGTGTATTCCATTTCATGAATGATGCTGAAATCCTTTCGAGTAATATCCATTTTACATTTGACGAACATGGTCATCCTGAATTGGGCAATGTAAGTAAAGCATATATCTTTAATATTTTGCTTCAGGAAAGATTAAAAGCTTTAGGTCTCAAGATCAAGAGCCGTCCCGTTGAGCTGGGTTATGAGTTACGTGCATGCAGTCCTATTGCATTCGACCTGATGTACTGTTCATTGTTGGGCTTTGGTGTAAAACGTTTGTTCGATCAGGGCTATACCGGATGTATGGTAATGTCTGAAACACAGGGTGATGTTAAACCATTATTCCTGAAAGATGTGGAAGATGAAACCGGAAAAATCAAACCACGTATGGTAAATATTGATACTCAGAAAACACGTATTATTTTTGAAGATAGTCTTCATTTCCTTACCCCTGATGATTATGAAGCGGCTAAGGCTTTCGTTCCCAATCCTGAAATCTTTGACTTCTTCAAGATTCTGGAATGGTCTTAGAGATTATTTCATAAAACAAAAACAGCCGCTACTCTATAGTGGCTGTTTTTGTTTTATGAACTGCTTCGCTAATAAATTCTATTTAAAAAAAGGTTATCCGAAATTTTTAATATATAATTAACCTGTTTGGAGAACGAGAGTTTAATTTTCACAATGAAAAATCGTACTTTAGCCGCCAAATTAATTGAACATTCTTCGGCTACAACACCTTGTTTTATAATGAAATCAAGGGAGTTGTTTTTGAATAGTAGCTTGCTGAAATGTCAGTCGGGGGTGTATTTGTTTATGAAAGCTAAGATCAACTGAGAATGTGGAATAAGATTGTACGATTTATTTTAGGTAACCGACCTGCTATTCTGATCGTAATAGGAATATTGACTGTCTTTATGGGATTTAAAGCATCCAGAGTGCAACTTTCGTATGAAATGATGCGGATGCTTCCTGAAAATGACACCACCTATCAGAGTTACGTCCATTTTAAACAACGTTTTGGTGAAGATGGCAATGTGATGGTTGTTGGGGTTTCAAATCCTGATATTTTTAAGCTAGGCGAATTCAATGCATGGTATGACCTTGGCAACAATGTTAAGAAACTGGAAGGTGTTCAGGAGGTTGTCAACCTGACCCGAGCGCTTAATTTTGGAAAAGACACCGTCAAAAAGCAATTTACTTTTGGTCCTCTCGTTAAGAAACGACCTACAACTCAGGCACAGGTTGACAGTATAAAAAACCGTTTTTTAAGTATGCCCTTTTACCAGGGATTATTGTTCAACAACAAGACCGATGCCTGCCTGATGGCAATTACATTAGACCGGAAAAAACTGAATGATAAAAGCAGGATTGTATTGGTAAGTGAAATAAAAGCACTGGTTGATCAATTTAGTCATGACCGGAATTTAAAGGTTCATTATTCAGGACTTCCGTATATAAGGACTGTCACTACCAAAATGGTAAAAGATGAGCTGGTGCTCTTCATTATTCTTTCAATGGTAGTTGCAGCATTCATCATGTTTTTGTTTTTCAGATCGATAAAAGTAGTCATGACATCCTTACTGGTGGTGGGGATCAGTATTACCTGGGTCTTGGGTCTCACCTCTATACTGGGATACAAGATCACGATACTGACCGGTGTAATACCTTCACTCATTGTTATTATTGCTATTGAAAACTGTATCTATATCCTGAATAAGTATCATTGGGAGTATGTAAAACATGGTAATAAAATATTGGCTCTTTCACGTACGATAGGGCGTATCGGTTTTGCCTCTCTGATGACAAATGCAGCTACGGCGATGGGCTTTGCTGCTTTTATTCTTGTTCCAAACAAAATGTTGAGTGAATTTGGCATCGTCACATCAATCAGCATTATGCTTGAGTATCTGTTGACGATAACGCTTTTCCCCATCTTTTTCAGTTTCATGAAGCCTCCTTCGTTGAGACATACTAAGCATCTCGATAATAAAATATTTGTCGGTATCACCAATAAGCTGGTTGATATCATTACTTATCACCGACCCAAGGTTTATATCATTTCAGGGATCATTATTGCAATCAGTTTATTTGGACTTACCCTGATGAAGACTTCAGGAAAAGTGGTAGACGATCTCTCAAAGAAGGATCCCATCTATCTGGACCTGAAATTCTTTGAAACTAATTTCGGAGGGGTAATGCCTTTCGAGATCAGCATTGATACCCGGAAAAAGAACGGAGTCATGAAAATGACAACCATCGAACGCATTGATGAATTACAACAATACATCCGTAAATTTCCTGAATTCACAAAACCCCTCTCACTGGCAGAAGGAATCAAGTTTGCCCGACAGACATTTTATTCGGGAGATTCCTCACAATATACACTTCCGAGTGACCAGGAAAAGGCGTTTATATTGTCTTACCTGCCCCGTAAAAGCAATAAAAGTGGTGACTTGCTCAAATCGTTTATTGACAGCACGAAACAATATACCCGTGTAAGCTTTCAAATGGTTGATATGGGGACAAGACAAATGGAAGCGCTTCTGAAAAAAGTTAAACCCGGAGTAGATTCTATCTTTGATCCTGCCAAATATACTGTTAGTATTACCGGTAACAGCGTGGTATATGCCGAAGGAACCAACTTTTTAATTCATAATCTCTTCGAAAGCGTTGCTTATGCAATAATACTCATCTCTCTGCTTATGTCGCTGATGTTTAGATCGGTTAAGATGATCATGGTCTCTATGGTTCCAAATCTTATTCCATTGCTTGTCACTGCAGCCATAATGGGATTCAGTGGAATTCCTTTAAAACCATCCACACTGATCGTGTTCAGTATTGCACTTGGGATCTCTGTAGATAATGCCATTCAATATCTGGCGAGGTACAGACATGGATTGAAATCTTCGAACCATGACATCGGGAAATCTGCAATAGGTGCACTACGTGAGGCTTCATTCAGCATGATCTACACATCCATCGTTTTAGTTCTTGGTTTCAGCGTATTTACGATTTCAAATTTTGGTGGTACACAGGCACTTGGATTACTGATTTCTTCTACCCTTTTTGTTGCCATGTTTTTTAATATGGCCGTTCTCCCTTCATTATTAATGACACTCGATAAATATGTTGTCACAAAAGCTTTTGTTGAAGAACCAATTGTTGACATGTATATCCACGATGAAAATCATGTTGATAAATCAGGAAATATATAATCAGTTATTAAAAACAGTAACACTATGAAAGGTATAATCTTGGCCGGAGGTTCCGGTACCCGTCTTCATCCACTTACCTTGGCAGTCAGCAAACAGTTGATGCCTATTTATGATAAGCCGATGATTTACTATCCATTGAGTGTTTTGATGATGGCTGGTATCAATGAAGTTCTGATCATCTCTACGCCACATGATCTGCCTCACTTCGAAAAGCTTTTGGGTGATGGTTCCAATCTGGGATGCATATTCAAATATGCTAAACAGGAAGTACCTAACGGACTTGCCAAGGCTTTCGTGATTGGAGAAGAGTTTATCGGAAAAGATAAAGTTGCATTGATACTGGGAGACAATATCTTTTATGGGAGTGGATTTCAAAAAGTGGTGAATGAATGCAAAGATCCCGAAGGAGGAGTGGTGTTTGCATACCATGTTTCTGATCCTGAACGTTATGGAGTAGTTGAGTTTGATGGAGATTGTAATGCTATTTCAATTGAAGAAAAACCTTCTAAACCTAAATCAAATTTTGCTGTTCCCGGTCTGTATTTTTATGACAATGATGTTGTTGAGATAGCCAAAAACCTGGAGCCCTCACCACGTGGAGAATACGAGATCACTGATGTAAACCGTAAATATCTTGAGATGGGCCGGCTTAAAGTTGGGATCCTCAGCAGGGGTACCGCATGGTTGGATACCGGAACCTTTGCTTCACTCATTCAGGCCAGTCAGTTCGTTCAGGTGCTCGAAGACCGACAGGGTTTAAAAGTAGGATGTATTGAGGAGATGGCTTACCGGAAGGGATACATCAACAGGGAGCAGTTAAAAAGATTGGCTCAACCGTTGTTAAAAAGCGGATATGGTCAATACCTTTTGAATATGCTTGAAATGGAATAGTATTCAGTATAAACATACAGAACTACTTACTAACGATTATTTGATTATCAATGTACACATTCGACCAATTACAGGAGCTCTTCAACGCGTCTTTTGATCTTTCAGAAATACCGCTTAAACCTTTACGTTTATACGATCCAATTCGTTATTCCCTTTCACAGGGAGGAAAACGGATGCGTCCTTTATTGGTGTTGATGAGTTGCGATCTCTTTAACGGAGATCTTCATGATGCGATGAACTCCGCAATTGCAGTGGAGGTATTTCATAATTTCACACTTTTGCATGACGACATTATGGACCAATCGCCTATCCGTCGTGGGGTGGATACAGTTTATAAAAAGTGGGATACCAGTGTAGCAATTCTTTCAGGAGATACAATGTTTGCATTGGCATACGATTATATCACCCGTAGCCGTCCAGAGATGCTTCCTTTGATCCTGCCACTATTTACCCAGACAGCCCGGGAGGTTTGTGAAGGGCAACAGATTGACATGGATTTTGAAGAGACAGAAGGGGTTTCTATCGAAGAGTATATAGAGATGATCAGATTGAAGACAGCTGTCCTTCCAGCAGCATGTCTGAAACTTGGGGCTTTATTTGCCGGGGCTTCCGAAAAAGACTGTTTACTGACTTACAGCTTTGGTCAGAATTTAGGTCTGGCATTTCAAATCAAGGATGACCTTCTGGATGTATATGGTGATCAGGATATTTTTGGAAAAAGAACAGGGAATGATATTCTGACTAACAAGAAAACCTGGTTGTATCTGAGGGCTCTTGAAAAAGCGGAGGGGAAAGATAAAGATGATTTGTTGCATTATTATTCCGGAAAGCATTTCGAAATCAATCAGAAAATAGTTACTATCACCGACATCTATGATAAATTAAAAATCCGTGAAGAGGCCGAGGCTTTGATGCAGGAATATAACGATAAGGCTTTGGCTGATCTTGATGCAATCAGTGCACCTGATGAGCGTAAAGAAATCATCAGGGAATTTGCCTTAGCACTGAATGTAAGGAACCTTTAATGAATTTCCTCAAGTTCTGTGTGCAATACTTCCCAGGCATGCATTGCTTTTTCAAGATGAACTTTTAATTCTTCGTATTCCTTAAAGAGCTCTCCTGAATTTACTTTCTGGCTATGATTTCCTGGATTAGAGAGAATTGCATCTATATCTGCAATCTTCTTTTCGAGTTCCTGTATCAGGTTTTCCTGTTTCTCGATCATCCCCCTTACTTTGCGCGCCTCTTTCTCAATTTGTTTCCTTCTCTCGTAATCAACTTTACCGGCAGAGATAGTGTCGTCTGACTGCTTTGCAGCCGCACTCTTTACCTCGAGTTGCTTTAACGATTCGAGTTTGCGTGTCTCAAGAAAATTATAGACATCGCCAACGTGTACCTTGATCACATGGTTTTTAAATTCCCACACTTTATCAGTCAGTCCTTGTAAGAAGTCACGATCATGGGATACAACAAGTAAAGTCCCATCGTATTGCAACAAGGCGCTCTTTAGAATATCCTTGCTTTGCATATCGAGGTGGTTGGTAGGCTCATCAAGTACAAGCAGGTTGACAGGCTCCAACAATAGTTTAGCCAATGCAAGTCTTGATTTCTCACCTCCCGACAACACTTTTACCTTCTTATCAATGGTGTCGCCGCCAAACAGAAACTGTCCAAGCAGGTTACGGACGCGCGTGCGCATATCGCCGGTAGCTACATCATCGATTGTCTGAAATACGGTCTTTTCAGGATCAAGCATCATGGCCTGATTCTGGGCATAGTAACCGATTTTGACATTGTGTCCCAATCGTGAAATGCCTTCATAATCCAGATCATCAACAATGATGCGTGCAAGTGTCGACTTCCCTTCTCCATTTCGTCCTACAAATGCAATAAATTCACCCTTTTCTATTGCGAAGTTTAAATCTTTCAATACTTCTTTTTCCCCGTAAGACTTTGACAGATTAATGGCTTCGATAGAGATCTTACCTGAATGAGGTGCCGGGGGAAATCTGAAATGAATGTGTGATCCATCCATACCATCAACCTCAACCCGATCCATTTTGTCCAGTAACTTGATCCGGCTCTGGGCCTGTTTTGCCTTGGTAGCCTTGTAACGAAACCGTTCGATGAAGCGTTCCATCTCAGCTATTTCTTTCTGCTGATTGGCATAGGCAGCCATCTGGGTCTCACGAATTGTAGAACGTTGTTCTACATACTCCGTATAACTGCACTTGAAGTCATAAATCTTTCCAAGTGTGATTTCAATGGTTCGGTTGGTGACGTTGTCAAGGAAAGCCCGGTCATGCGATACCAGCATTACTGAACCCGGATAACCTTTCAGGAAATCTTCGAGCCATTGTATAGATTCAATGTCGAGGTGATTGGTAGGCTCATCCAGAAGAATCACATCGGGTCTTCTCAAAAGAATCTTTGCAAGCTCAATACGCATCTGCCATCCACCACTGAATTCACTTACTTTACGTGTGAAGTCTTTGTGTTCGAATCCCAGGCCAAGGAGAATTTTTTCTGTATCGGCTTCTTTGGTATTACCACCAAGCATGTGATGACGTTCATTGGCATCGTTCAGATGCTCGATCAGCTTAAAATATTCTTCCGAATGATAGTCTTCCCTTTCAGCCAATTGAACTGTGATCTTTGCAATCAGTTTTTCAAGATTCAATACTTCACTAAATGCAAGCAAGGCTTCGTTGATAACAGTCCGGGGGGTATGGATAATCATTTCCTGAGGAAGATATCCGATCGTATTTCCCGATGGACTATTTACAGAACCACTTTCAGGTTCCAGTTCACCTGAAATTATCTTAAGTAATGTAGATTTACCCGCACCGTTTTTCCCTACCAGCCCGATCCGATCCCTGTCGTTGATAAGGAACGTGATGGCATCGAAAAGGTAATCTCCTGAAAAATGTATGGAAAGGTTATTTATGGATATCATTCTACATTGCTTGGTTCGGGATGCAAAGATACGACTTTGTTGTGAAGCCCCCAATTTCATGTAGATTATGCCTTAATGATTTTGAACCGTTATAAATAAATGAAAAATAAATTGATACTCTGTCAAAGTTGTTTAATTTTTCTTAATTTTGCACTCCCGAATTTAAAAGAAAAATTCACAATAAATTATTAACAATGTACGCAGTAGTAGAGATAGCTGGCCAGCAGTTTAAAGTCCAGAATGGGCAGGAGATCTTCGTTCACCGTCTTGAGGGTGAAGAAGGCGCTAGCGTTGCTTTTAACAGGGTTCTCCTTGTTGAAAACGAAGGCAACGTAAGTGTAGGTCTTCCTGTTATTGATGGCGCTGAGATTTCAGCCACGATCCTCTCACATTTGAGAGGTGATAAGGTACTCGTTTTTAAGAAAAAACGTAGAAAAAGTTACCAAAAATGTAACGGACACCGTCAGTACCTGACGAAAATTAAAATTGAAGAAATCACGGTTAAGTAATTATTAATCATTAAATCTCCGGACAAATGGCACATAAAAAAGGTGCGGGTAGTACGCAGAACGGCCGCGAATCAGAAAGTAAACGCTTAGGTGTTAAAATTTATGGTGGTCAACTAGCCAAGGCTGGTAACATTATTATTCGTCAGAGAGGTACTGTACACAATCCAGGTCAGAATGTTGGACTTGGTAAAGATCATACATTGTTTGCTTTAGTCAGCGGAACCGTTGCCTTTAAGAAAACGCGTGATGACAGATCTTATGTGAGCGTTATTCCTTTCCCTGCAGAACAATAAAACTACTCCAAAATAGTAAGATAAGTTAAGGCTCCCGGACATCCGGGAGCTTTTGCTTTATTGACCTTTGACTTTTGACTTTATCACCCTATCTTTGTTAACGCAAATAAAAAATAAGATGTTAGAACTTAGCTTTATCCGAGAGAACCCCAATGTTGTTATTAAACGTTTGGCGGTCAAGAATTTTGATGCAACTACCCTGGTGCAACAGATCATAGCATTGGATGCTAAAAGACGCGATACTCAGAAAATCCTTGATGACACCTTGTCTCAATCCAATCTGATAGCAAAAGAAATTGGTGGTCTTTTCAAGAGTGGAAAGATCGATGAAGTAAATGCATTGAAAGAAAAGACAGCTTTGTTGAAGCAACAGTCTAAGACCTGTGGCGATGATCTGGCTCAGATAGAACTGGATCTGCAAAACATGCTGGTATTGTTACCCAATATGCCACATTCCACTGTCCCTTTGGGTAAGACACCCGAAGACAATGAAATCATACATCAGGAGGGAGTCATTCCTACTTTGCCTTCTGATGCAGTGCCACATTGGGATTTAACTACTAAATATAAGCTTGTTGATTTTGAACTGGGAGTAAAAATAACCGGAGCAGGATTTCCGGTATACCGTGGTAAAGGTGCCAGATTGCAACGTGCTTTGATCAATTTCTTTTTGGAAGAGGGGGTGAAGGCAGGTTATGAAGAGATCCAACCACCACTATTGGTTAATGAAGCTTCAGGATATGGCACAGGTCAGTTGCCCGATAAAGAAGGACAGATGTATCATGCCCAGATTGATAATCTATATCTCATACCTACTGCTGAGGTTCCGGTAACAAATATATACCGCGATATGATTGTGAAGTCTACAGACTTTCCAATTAAGAATGTTGCTTATTCAAACTGTTTCCGTCGGGAGGCTGGTTCTTATGGTAAAGATGTCCGTGGACTTAATAGGCTGCATCAGTTTGATAAGGTTGAAATTGTTCAGATTCAACATCCTGACAAATCATATGAAACGCTTGAACTGATGCGTGAACATGTTGCAGGATTGCTTCGTAAACTGGAATTGCCCTTTAGAATACTGAGACTTTGTGGAGGTGATATGAGTTTTACATCTGCGCTGACCTATGACTTCGAAGTGTTTAGTGCAGCACAGAAGAAATGGTTGGAGGTAAGTTCTGTTTCCAACTTCGAAACATTTCAGGCAAACCGCATGAAGCTCAGGTTTAGAGATGAAGATGGGAAGATGCGTTTTGCGCATACACTGAATGGGTCTGCTCTTGCGCTTCCACGAATAGTGGCCGCATTGCTTGAGAACAATCAGACTCCAGAAGGTATCAACATTCCGACAGCCTTAAGGTCATATACAGGCTGGGATATCATCGATTAATTTATTCACTTTCTAATATTATCCCTCTCTGTAAATGGAGAGGGAATTTTTTATTATATGAACTCTGTCAGACCCAAAAAACACCTCGGACAACATTTTCTGAAAGATGAAAACATTGCCCGCAAAATTGTAAGCAGTCTTGGACCCGAAGTGCAAAATGTACTTGAGGTGGGGCCGGGGATGGGCGTGCTGACCAAAAATCTGATCTTAAGAGAGTTTAATGATCTACGGGTAGCAGAGATTGATGAAGAGAGTGTCATATATCTGACCAATCATTTTCCCGGCTTAAAGATCATATCCGGAGACTTTCTCAAACTCGATCTGAATGACATGTTTACCGGTAAGTTCGCAATAATCGGTAACTTCCCTTATAACATTTCTAGCCAGATCTTTTTCAAGGTACTCGAACATCGTGACCTGGTAGATGAGGTCGTTGGAATGGTCCAGAAAGAGGTTGCTGAGCGCATTGCAGCTCCTCCGGGAAGCAAGACCTATGGAATCCTGAGTGTGTTGCTGCAGGCATGGTATAAAATTGATTACCTCTTTACAGTGAACGAGCAGGTCTTTATTCCGCCCCCAAAAGTAAAATCGGCAGTAATTCGTTTTAAACGAAATATCACCGATCATTTAGAATGTGATGAACGTCTCTTCTTTAATCTGGTTAAAACAGGCTTCAATCAGCGACGTAAGACATTAAGAAATGCTATCCGCAGCCTTTATCCCGAAGGATTTAACCATCCATTTCTGGATAAACGGGCAGAACAATTAAGCGTTTCAGACTTTATCCAACTGGCCCAAAGCATCAAACAATAAAGATTTAGTCCTTCTTCGTGATATCACTGCCTCCCGAACTATCTCTCGAGATCTTAGCTGGATTTCCCTTGTAATAAATATCACTACCACCATTGGCATTTGCTTTCAGTTCAGTTGTAACATATATATGTACATCAGAACCGCCAGAAGCAGATGCAGTGACTTTAACAGCTTCCAGGTCTTTGGCGTTTATATCACTTCCACCCGATGCCGATACACTAAATGATGCAACTTTTCCCCGGAGTGTCATATCAGAACCACCCGTTGCTTTGCTATCAATTTTCCCACCGGTAGCCTCAAACTTTACATCACTTCCACCCGAAGAAGTAAGCATGAGCTCATTTATTTTAAAGACACTCTGGCTATATACATCTGAACCACCACTGGCATTGATGTTTGTTAATACGGGAAGTGTTACATAGGCTTTCATGGAGTTTGATCTTAAAGTCAAATTAAACAGACCCCTTGTCTTGAAATAAATTTCCAGCTTTCCGTTTTTTACCTCAGTCATAATATCCGACTGGATATCTTCCCGAGCTTCAATTTTTACACTTGCACTTGTCCCTTGTGTAATATAAAGATCAATACCACCACTGATGTTTACACCATTAAATCCGGTAGTCTGGCGGGTAGTCGTAACATATTTTTGTGCAGCTGTTTCAGTATAAAAGAAACAAATAAGTAAAGCGCTTAGTAATAATGATACATTTTTCATTTTAAAAACAGTTTTATGAGTGTATTATTCTTAGACGCAATACCCTGTCGGAATGTTACAGATTAGAGTCCGATTTGATCAGCTATTTCTGTCATTGCAGCTATTGATAGTTCTGCAAAGTCATTTATCGGTATGCCTATTAATTCACATTCAAGTATATTCTCTCTCTTTACAGATGCGGCAAAGGCTTTTTCCTTCATTCGTTTGGTGACTGACTTGGTCTTGACTGAAGCCACTTTCTTATCAGGATAAACCAGTGAAGTTGCAGTGATCAGACCTGTAATGGTTTCACCTGCTGCAAGTGCATGTTGGAATTCAGTAGTGCGTTCAAGCCCTGTAGCCATTTCATTGTGCATCTTAATTGCATCGGTAATGTCGTCTTCAAACCCCATCTCCTTTAACATTTCCGCACCAACAACTCCATGTACAAGTGGGTCGCCGTTTGTGTCTTCAACATCCACATCGTGTAGTAGCCCTGCCAACCCCCATTTGTCTTCATCTTTCCCAAGGCGACGAGCGAGTGCACGCATCACTGCTTCAGAAGCAAGACAATGAGCAATCATTTTTTCATTCTTAACATGCCGGTTTAGCAATTCGAGTGCAAGATTTCTTTCCAAAAGCATAGTAGTTGTTTTTATATTCCGATTATTAATGATGGGCATCTATTTGATTGATCATAAATATCATGTGTTTCAATCCCTTGTTGATCTCTTCAAGGTATTCTTTCACGGCCTGAACGCTACCGGGGAGAGTGAAAACGAGAGAATGTCCCATTACCCCGGCAATACTCCTGCTGAGGAGAGCCGCAGGTTTCTCCTGACCATACTTGATCCGGATAGATTCCATGATCCCCGGGATCTCTTTGTCAAGCAACATTTTTACCGTATCAGGTGTGATATCCCGTGGACTGATTCCTGTCCCGCCTGTTGTAATCACCACGTCTATCTTCTGATCTCTGCATTTGAGGAGCATATTGTGCAGATAGTCTTTGTCGTCACCAATGATGTTGTGTTCAATCTTAACAGGGTAAGAGATGGATGAAAAATAGGCTTCCATTAATTCGATGACCAAAGGACCGCTTCGGTCGGTATAGAATCCGGTTGAAGCCCTATCGCTCAAAGTGATGACTTTAACCGTAATTACCCTTGGTTGATAGATTACTTCATCCCCTGCTTTGATCGCACCATTCTTAATGACCCTGCAAAAAATACCCTCTTTGGGCATTATACAGTTGCCTACCTCTTTAAAGATCAAACAATTGTTACCATGACACTCTTTCCCTATCTGGGTGACTTCAAGTTCTGCATTACCGATTATAAATCTATCCAGTGGGCGAGCTTCATACAAATTCATTCCTGAGGTAGTAATGTTTTCGGCAAATTCCCCGCAATTTATCTTCTTACCTGTATCCTTTTCAAACTTCTCAATACTTTCAAATCCAAGTAAGCTGATCTGCCTGTGCCATTTTCCGGAATGAGCATCTCCTTCGATTCCCAATGCTGTTAACTCAACACTGGAAACTGGAGTTTTGATAGTCCCTTTTTCACTCGATATATTTACCGACATAACCTTGATTATGCCATTGTTATGTAGTGTCATAGGCTTAAGGTGTTATCATGAATAAGTCAACAGTCAAAAATAACTGAAAATACAGTCAATTCAACATCATTATTTAAAGGAAACATTATCAAAGGTAGATTGTTTAGGTGAAAAGTACTTAAGGTTTACTATATTTGTCAATACCCATGAAATACCGTATATGGATTCTTTAAATTTTTTAAACACCACAGATCCTTCTGTTATCGAAGAACTTTATGAACACTTTCGGATTGATCCGCAATCTGTTGAGCCGGGATGGAGAATGTTCTTTGAAGGCTTTGAATTTGCACAGGAAAACTATCAGAAAAAAACTACCGATATTTCGTCAGTTGCCGAGTTCAAAGTAATCAATCTCATTGACGGATACAGGCGCAGAGGGCATCTGTTTACATTAACGAATCCGGTTCGTACAAGAAGACAATATAGTCCCACGCTTGCCATAGAAAACTTTGGACTTTCAGATAAAGACCTTGACACACAGTTTAATGCAGGTGAAGGGATCGGTATCGGGAAAGCCTCACTACGGAAAATTATTGAACATCTTCAGCATACCTATTGTCAGAGTGTAGGTGCAGAGTTTGCCTATATCCGGATTCCTGAAATCTATGAATGGCTGAGAAGCCGGATGGAGAATTCTCAAAATACACCTAATTACACGATAGACGATCGTAAACAGATCCATGAAAACCTTAGTAATGGAGTTCATTTCGAGAAGTTCTTACATAAAAAATTCCCCGGTCAGAAGCGGTTTTCTCTCGAAGGAGCCGAAACACTGATTCCTGCACTGCTTGCTGTTATTGATAAAGGCGCTTCACTGGGTACTGAAGAATTCGTGATAGGCATGGCACATCGGGGTCGTCTGAATGTGCTTTCCAATATCATGAACAAACCTGTAAGTGATATTCTGTCTGAGTTCGAGGGCAAAGATTACGATGACGATCAGGTAATGGGTGATGTGAAATATCATCTGGGCTTTACGACAACCCGTAAAGTGAAGAGTGGGGGCGAGGTGAAATTATCACTGGCTCCGAATCCTTCACACTTAGAGGCCGAAACACCTGTAGTGGAAGGCATCGTGAGAGCCAAACTCGATCAGGATTATCAGGGTGACACCAATAAAATAACCCCTGTTTTGATTCATGGAGATGCTGCCGTAGCAGGGCAGGGGATCATTTATGAAGTCCTCCAGATGTCGGAGTTGCCGGGTTATCTTACCGGCGGAACCATCCATCTGGTGATCAATAATCAGATCGGATTTACAACCAATTATCTTGAAGCCCGTTCCAGTACTTATTGTACCGACATTGCCAAAACTATTCAAACACCTGTGTTCCATGTAAACGGTGACGATGTTGAAGCCGTGGTTTACACCGTGCAACTGGCGATGGAATATAGGGCCAAATTCCATAAAGACATATTTATTGACCTTTTGTGTTATCGCAAATATGGCCATAACGAAGGTGACGAGCCACGGTTTACACAACCTATTCTCTATAAAATCATTGAAACCCATCCCGATCCTGAAGCAATCTACAGTGAGAAACTGATTGAGCTAGGCGTGATTACTCCCGAAGAGGTTCAAAAGATCAAGGAATCCATCAATGAGCGGTTGGAAAATAGTTTTACCTTATCAAGGTCAAAGGACACTGCGCATGTTCATACGTTCTTTGGAGACCTGTGGAAACATATCCGCAAATCACAACCCGAAGATTTCCTCTCATCACCTGTAACCGGCGTAGAAAATGATCTGTTGGTCTCGATTGGAATGAAGATTACCGACTTGCCTGCAGATAAAAAATTCTATCGCAAACTGGTCAAAGTACAGGAAGAACGCAGGGCAATGATAGCGTCCAAAGGAAACCTGGATTGGGCTATGGGAGAGTTACTGGCATATGGCACACTGGTGTCAGAGGGTTTTCCGGTCAGGTTGAGTGGTCAGGATTCACAAAGAGGAACATTTTCTCATCGTCACTCCGTATTTACTGTCGAAGATTCGGAAGAAAAATATACACCACTTTCAAATATCAGTCCCGATCAGGCCAGTTTTCAGGTCCTCAACTCCCCACTCAGCGAGTACGGGGTTTTGGGATTCGAATATGGTTATGCTTTGACAACTCCGAACGGACTTACACTCTGGGAGGCTCAGTTTGGCGACTTTTCAAACGGGGCACAAATCATCTTCGATCAGTATATCAGCAGCGCTGAAGACAAATGGAAAGTATTGAACGGGCTTGTTTTACTGCTTCCTCACGGGTATGAAGGGCAGGGTCCCGATCATTCCAGTGGACGAATGGAACGCTATCTGACACTTTGTGCCGACAACAACATCCAGGTAGCCAATTGTACTACTCCTGCTAATTTCTTTCATCTGTTGCGTCGACAACTGCACCGCGACATCCGGTTACCATTGATTGTGTTTACCCCCAAGAGTTTGTTGCGTCACGAAAAATGTGTTTCCCCCTTTGAAGATTTAACACATGGAAGCTTTAAAGAGGTGATCGACGACCAGACAGCCAATCCTGCTGAAATAACAAGGTTAATATTTTGTACTGGAAAAGTATATTATGATCTGATGGATGAGAAGTTACGGATTGGAGATACGGTCACAGCCGTTATCAGACTGGAACAGATCTATCCTTTCCCGTTGAATCAGATCAATGGATTGTTGCTCAAATATTCAAATGCCATCCTCTATCAATGGGTACAGGAAGAACCTGCAAACATGGGTGCCTGGTCATTTATCATCCGTCATTTCACCGACATCCAGCTCATGTTGGTAGCCCGTCCCGAGAGTGGATCACCGGCTACAGGATTGCCAAAGACGCATAAATTGAGACAACAAAAGATTGTAGAAAAGGCCTTTGGAGAGTGTGTATGTGAAGATAAAGACAAAAGTTGCAAGATGGTGTGTGCGCCAAAAGAGATGATCCTGGCGCCCAACACCATAGAATTTATAAATAACAAAGTGTTATGATGATTGAAATTAAAGTACCCTCACCGGGCGAATCTATTTCTGAAGTTCAACTGGCATCATGGTTAGTAGAAGATGGTGAGTTTGTAGAAAAAGATAAAGAGATTGCAGAAGTAGATTCAGATAAGGCCACACTGAGCCTGGTTGCTCAGGAAAGCGGAGTCATAAAAATACTGGTAAAGGAAGGTGAAACCATTAAGGTGGGTACCGTCGTTGCAACGATTGATACTGCGCAGGCTGGAAAAGAGGCTGGTAAAAAGAAAACTGCTAAGGAAGAAACTGCACCTGTAAATGTTAAAGATAAACCTGAAGTGGCTGAAATCGCAAAGGCAGCACCTGAAAAGAAATCCGAAGCATCGAAACCAGTTGAAGCTGCTGACGTTGATTCGGGGGTTTACATCACACCTCTGGCCCGCAAGATCATGCAGGAAAAGCAACTCAGCAATCAGGACGTGATGGAAAATATCCGTCATCTGAGAGTTGGAAAGGCCGATGTATTGGAGATGGGTAAGCCGGTTCAGGAGGGTTATGCACAACCTGTTAAGCGTAATACAACCCCGGAAGGCAAAGAAGAACGGAAGAAGATGTCGATGTTGCGTTTGAAATTAGCAGAACGCTTGGTAGCTGTCAAGAACGAAACGGCCATGCTGACCACCTTCAACGAGATCAATATGACCGCGTTGTTGGCGATCAAGAAGAAATACAACGATGCTTTCAAGGAAAAATATGGCGTGGGAATTGGCTTTATGTCTTTTTTCACTAAGGCTGTTTCTGAGGCGTTGTTGCTCTTCCCACAGGTTAATTCAATGATTGATGGGGATGAACTGGTATTTCATCATTATGTAGATATTGGAATTGCAGTGAGCGCTCCCAAAGGTTTGGTGGTTCCCGTTATCCGGGGAGCAGAAAATCTAACGCTGGCAGAAATCGAAATCAAAGTCAAGGAACTGGCCAAAAAAGCAAGAGAGAACAAGATCACACTGGCCGAAATGCAGGGTGGTACTTTTACCATCACCAATGGCGGTGTCTTTGGATCGCTCTTTTCGACCCCAATTTTGAATCCTCCCCAGAGCGCCATTCTCGGGATGCACAATATTGTTGAACGACCTATTGCCGTCAACGGACAGGTTGTAGTTGCCCCAATGATGTATGTGGCGCTCTCCTATGATCACCGGGTGATTGATGGCAGCGAGTCTGTACGGTTCCTTGTAAAAGTCAAAGAGATGATCGAAGATCCCCTCCGCCTCCTCTTTGAAGGCTCCGAACCCAACAAGATTCTACTGGGTCTTTAAACGAATTCCCGCGAAATATTGGGTTTTTACAAATTAGTGGGGACCCAATTTATTCCCTGATGGTTTAATTTTTGTCGCAATACAATCGTTACATAACTCTAAGAATATTCTGAGAATACTCTTAGATAACTCTCCAAACAACCAACACAGTTCCGATGCAGTACCGATACACCTTCGTATTTTCTTCGTGTTTGTTTCGATCCGTAGAGACGGTAGAATCATGAAACAAAAATCAAGAAATGACGGAACAGATTCCTTTCTGGGAAGAGTCTTCTAAGAGTCATGTAAGAGTTTTAAAAGGTTCATGCTACCTTTAAAGAGGTTTTTTGATCTAATTTCAAGAAAAGACAGACTATTATAAATTTAAAAAAGACAGTCAAATCCAAATCATAAAAGAGAAAAAGCGGGCTATTCACATAAGAACAGTCCGCCTTCAATAGTATAAAAAAAGTGATATTTAGTTAACCGGTTTAATTTCAATTACCATAAAGGAGTCTGCGATCATTTTTGGACGACCTGTTGCACCTGCTGCTTGTGGCTCATACTGAGCTGAAGGTAAATAAAGTGCATGGGTTGATTTGTCACATGCAATTGTACGGGCACCGGTTTGAGTCGGTACATTTTCTACTACCTTAAAGGTGTCAGGAGTTAATTCCTGAACAACTGTCATTGTGCCATCACCATTTGAACTGAAGGCGCGTTTAGTGCCCGGATCAAATGCTACACCATCGCAACCATTTCCAATAGGAAGAGAAGTGATTACTTTTCCGGTCAGTGCATCCATGACAACCATTAACTTGTTGCCACAAACCATAAACAGACGGTGGTTTACATTGTCAAGGGCCAATCCACTTGCTTCTTCGCCCGGAGCTATTGACCAATCGTTTTCAACCTTAAGGGTGTTTGTATTGATCACGGTTAGTGTGGCTTTGGTTTCAATGTTGACATATACTTTTCCTTTTCCATCTGACTGTGAGAATTCAGGTTTGCCGGTAAGAGGAATAGTGGCAATTACTTTTTCGGTCTTAGCATCGAGTACTGTAGTATTAGCGCTACCGCCATTAAATGTAAATACGATTTTTTTGTATGGATCGTATAGAATTGCATCAGGATTTTTACCTGTGATTTTAACTCTGTTTGTAACGGCTAAAGTCTTCAGATCAAAAACTGCAACTGAAGAATCTCTTCCGCAACTGATAAACCCTTTGCCTAAATCAGCGGCTACTGCTATTCCGTGAACACCTTTAGTATCTGCGATTGTACCTGCGAGGGCGCCTTTTTTCAAGTCTACGACCATTACCTGTGAAGCATGTGATACATACAACCTTCCGGCTGGCTCATCAACGCTCAGATAATCCCATCCACCTGCTCCTCCGAGTTGGATCTTGTTGGTAATTTTGTATTCTGATTTTCCGGCTTGTGCAAATACTGCAACACTGCTGCAAACCATCAATACAAAGCAAAAAAGTGATGTGATCTTTTTCATGTTCAATTTTTTAGGGTTTGGTTTATTTAATCGGCAAACGTAAATACAGAATCTGAAGAAATACTGGGGAAATTTTAATTTTCAGGAAGTATTTGCATCTTCTGGCAATTAACAAATGTAAGTGTCAATTAGATAGATTCACTCTATCAAAGTTTAATTAAGAATAGTTTAACATTCCCCTTAAATGGAATTATTAAATATGGGATACCGTATTGTTAAATACAACTTTTTTAATTTTGTACCGTTCTTCTGATTGGATGATTGCATCCTTAAAACACCGGGAATAATATTTATGTCTGATTCCAACAAAATCATACCTGCAATTTTAAACAGATCAATTTTGTTTCCACTTCTGTGGTTTCTCATTGGTGGGTTGATTTATTTTAATCTACAGGGAATCATTGATTATTTCATATATGGTTTGTTTGGATTGGATGAGGATCTATATTTTACTTCTGCCCTTCATTTCTTTGTGTTGCAGTTGATACAGGTTTTCTTGCTGCTTGTTTCCATCATTTTTGTAGTAGGAATCATAAGGAGCTTTTTTTCTCCTGAAAAGACCAGGAAAGCTCTTGAAGGGAAATCGCTCTTTGCCGGGAATATACTGGCAAGTCTGTTGGGTGTTGTTACTCCCTTTTGTTCCTGTTCAGCTGTTCCTTTGTTCATTGGATTTGTTGAAGCGGGAATCCCTTTGGGAGTGACATTCTCTTTCCTGATAGCCGCCCCCATGATAAATGAGGTGGCGATAGTCCTTCTGTTAGGCTTGTTTGGAATCAGGATTGCGCTTATTTACGCATTTACCGGATTAGTTATTGCTATAATTGCAGGTTGGATTATTGGGAAATTGAATCCTGTAAAATGGATAGAGCCATGGGTATATCAGGTTGCAATAGAAAAAAATAATATTGCTGAAGAGGCTTTAACTATTGATCAGCGCATCAGGTTTGGGATTGATGCTATCAAAGATATACTTCGAAAAGTATGGATTTATATCATTGTGGCTTTAGCAATAGGGGCTATTGTTCATGGTTATGTTCCTGCTGACTTCATGGCTTCTCTGATGGGAAAGAACTCATGGTATTCAGTCCCGTTGGCGGTTTTAATTGGTATTCCTCTATATTCCTGTGCCGGTGGGATTATTCCTATCATCAGTGTTTTGCTTGAAAAGGGGATCTCGATGGGAACTGCTCTGGCCTTTGCAATGTCCATTATTGGACTCTCCTTACCTGAAATAATTATCCTGAAGAAAGTGCTGAAACTTCAAATGATTGGTGTTTTCGTTGGGGTTGTTGCAACAGGGATCATTATTATGGGATATCTTTTTAATTATATTCTTTAACCGGTTTTAATCCATTTCATAATTTTTGAAGGCAATGAAATAAGGATCTGTTTTTATG
>Ga0209748_1000215_pt1 | contig 34182 bp, 26 predicted proteins | sample BarGraIncu00421A_FD_185490 | JGI IMG/M metagenome (GOLD analysis project Ga0209748, IMG submission 185490) | Arctic peat soil microbial communities from Barrow, Alaska - Barrow Graham LP Incubations 004-21A (SPAdes) (version 2) | ecosystem: Environmental > Terrestrial > Soil > Wetlands > Peat... | reverse complement strand
ATGATGCACATCGAATGGAACTCGCAGGAGAATCATTGAGAAGAAGACAAAAAAACAATGTCAATGAAAATATTGAATCAAAATAAATAAATCTAATTTTGTAATACGCTAATCCAAACAAGGAGATAATCCAGGCTTAAAGAGGAGGAAGCATTCGGTAATATAAACCCGATCATTTTATTCTTACCGTCATAAATCACCTTGTAAAAGAATCCAGGCACTGTTACCTGATCAGCACCAATGACTCCCAGGTTCGATTTGAAAACCGGACCAATTACCACGTAAAGCTTGTTGTATTGCAATGCCCATACTCTTACCTTGGCTTCCAGGGTACTCCATATTCCACGGTTAAAACCTGGGATTTGTGGTGTCATATTGGACAGGAAAAAGGTTTCCGACATGGCAGTTTGATTTTGTGTCATATCTGCTGCCGGGCAGAGATGTCCACGGTCATATCCGGACCCTGCATAGTCTGCCAAAGACGCTGATCCGGTACTCACCAATGGATCGGATCTGAAATCCTCCGTTCGTGCCTGGGTTCCGTTAATGTTTTCGGGTGTTAACTGGTAGTAAACCCAAAATGCCTCCTCATTTTCTTCAGAATAGGCCAATGTATAATAGGTATGCTTGACGATTTCACCGGAGGATTTAGGCTCATAAGTGATATTCTCTATTGGTGGAATGTCAACAGTACTTTTACTGCATGATATAGAGAGTATCAGAAGTAGTATTATCCAGTTGTATTTCATAGCAAGGGTATTGGTTTCCCAAAGTTATTTACTTTCCCTATATGAGATGTCACTTTGCTGTAATTTCATGGCAAGGATATACTGTATTTTACTGATCACCAGTTGTAATTATTTTCGTATTTTAGTTGAATCAGCAATTCTAATTTACTCTTCGTAATAAGCCTTAAAAACAATGAGTTATGAGAAACGCATTATCATTCTCTTCTGACCGTTTATCAAAGGTATATTTCAGAAGAGGCAATACAAAAATTGGTCTCAAAGATTTCAGAGGTGCAATTATGGATTATACTGAAGCAATTGAGGTCTATTCCAGAAATGCAAAGGTCTATTACAATAGAGGTGTTGCAAAGTGTGAAACACTAGATTACTGGGGATCAATTACTGACTTTGACCATGCAATTACGAAAAATCCAAATGATGCTAAGGCTTATTTTCGTAGAGGACTTGTAAAAAATGAGGTACAGAACTATAAAGGAGCAGCAGACGATTTTTTTGCAGCGGTAATGATAGACTCACAGATTGTTCATGTTTTTTGCAAAAAATGTTTGCGGTTTTTGAAGTAAACCAGACTGACTAGCGAAAGGAGCGGACAAGGATTTTCGTCCTGTTTCAGATGGAAGGAAGAAGTTTACCACCATGATAACCGATCGAAACAGCACCTCCGACATCCTCTTGACTATTTTCTGAGATGGCATCGGTACTAACGACTCAATCCTAATGAGCAGAACTTAATTCCTGCTATTGCCTACTATCAAAACAACCATTATCTTTTCAAAGTGATATAGGGTGTCATCTTTATGCAAAGAGGCTGAATAGTGTTAAGGAACATACAAAGATGGAATGACTGCTGAATAGTGTAAAAATGACTACTAGCCTATTCTGTAATTTGACGTTCAACCTTTTCAATCAGTGCTGACGGTGAAATATTTAAAGCTTTGGCCAGTTTGAAGATAGTGGTGATTGTAGGTTGGCGTAAACCACGTTCGAGAAGCGAAATATAGGTCCGATCTAGGTCGCAATATTCAGCAAGCTTTTCCTGGGAGATGTTATTCCCATCTCTCAATTCACGTAATACTTTGCCAAATATCTCAATAACCATCACTCAGACTTTAGTCAGAGCGAAAGTGAAATATTTTATATGTTTCGACCACGGACTATAGTCTGAATTTATTACATTTGAAGCTTAATAATATTTACGATTATTAAGCTATGGAAAATCAACTTGGAAAAAGTATCGTTAAGGCTGCGTGGATTGTTTCGGTTGCAGCTGTTATCTGCATGATCATGTATGGTTAAGATATACAACTCTTGGTGAAAGGGCTTACATTGATAATCTAAAAGGTGTTGTTCATGGTGTCGGCATAGAATTGGCAAAGTAGTTTAAAATCATACTAAAAACGATGAAAACAATTTACTACTGCCCGGGCTTTTCGGAACTCACAGCAATGGAGTTGAACCAGCCACAGGAGATGACGGAATTTCTACTGGAGGACGAACTGAAACGGTTAATTGAGGAGGATGGTCCAAATCAAGACGTTCCAATAAACCAAGCAATGGATCTACTTGTAATGCCGGAACGTCCGTGGGACAAGAAGGATCTGCATAGCCTGATAATGCAGACGGACGAGATCCAGATATTATTGAGGGAGACAAAGGGTCAACAGATGGTGGAAGCAGACGAGGATATGAAGGAGGAATATCAGCAGAAAACGTTTTACAGTTTCTTAATCGATCTAACGAACTGGTTAGAGACAAGGTAAATGTTGATTTAAATTCAGAAAAAACACCTTACCCTGCACAAAGTAAATCCGCACCTATCAGATCATTGGTTCCTACTAATGTGGCACAAACACTTTCAAACATATTATCTGTTTTCAAAGACATTGATAGTTACGTCCAAGCTAAATTAGGGTACTATTCAAAATAAGAACTTTATAATGCACTGGCAGAAGATATAGCACAAAAAAACTAACGGAGAAAAGGTTCTTCATGCTGTTGGCAGATTTCGCAAGTTAGTACAGGACTCTAAAATGTCTGTGAATCTTTTGCAGTTTAATTTTGGTCTGAAAATAAATGACCATTCTAACCTATCCTGGGCGATAAACCAGAAAGGCAGCAAGCAGATGGGAGCCATTGAGAGGTATGACGCTGATTTTGTTGATCCTATCGAGAAGGCGATGACTGCAATTAGAAAGAATAATAAAAAAACAGTCGACCAGATTTTAATATTTAATGTTTAGGGAAATTTTGTCTGCTTTTAGAGATTCTGTTTGAAATTCATTACTTCTCGATATTATATTTAATTTTCAGCAATCTCCAATTGTTAAAAATTTCCGATCATTAGTCCCTAAAATGAAGAATCCAAATTTACCCTGACTAGTATTCGAAAATAGTTTAGATTTGTGCCTGTCTAAGTATAACACGAACTTATGTTGACTGAATTTTCAATCAAATGGAGCCCGGGCAAGATTTATTACAAAAAATAATTCAGGGAAATGAGAAATCATTTACTGTCGCATTCGACCACTATTACCCTGGTCTGTGCTTCTACGCTAATAAATTTCTCCATGATCGAGACGAAGCTCGTTCGCTTGTTCAGCAGGTATTTGTTGATCTTTGGATGAAGCGCCATAAGTTGATTATTGAACAATCGTTAAAGGCTTATCTTTATACATCTGTCCGAAACTACACACTCGACTTCCTCAAACATAAACTTGTCGAATCTAAATATCTCAAGGAGGCTCAACCCGAATCGGCAACCTTTGACCGTGATTTAATTGAAGAAGCGGAACTGAACGCCCGGATCAATTCCGCAATTGAAGCTTTACCCGCAAAATGCCGCGAAATCTTTATGCTTTGTCGTTTTGAGGAACTCCGCTACAGCGAAATTGCCAAAAAACTCGGGATCTCAATCAAGACTGTTGAAATGCAAATGGGTATTGCATTAAAAAAATTAAGATCCAAACTAACTGGCAATCAAAATATTCAAATATTGCTGTATATTTTCTCAAAAAATAATTGATCTTCTTTACAGGGTAATCCATCGGCTCGTCGTCTTAGGGTTAAACAAACTAATATAGGCTTGCTACATGGATAATCAGGTTTCCGATAACGACCAACAAATTGTTTCAGTTTTATCCGGAAACAGTAGCCCATCAGAAATTGAGAAGCTACAGCAATGGCAGAACCTGTCGGCAGAAAACAAAAAAATATATGATGATTCAGTTCTTATCTGGGGGAACTGTGCTAAACCACTTACAAAATCTGAGATAGAACAGGATAAAATACTAGTTCAGGGGCGCATTATCGCCCAAGCCGCTTTACAGCATAAACGTGACCGGATTTTATTGAAATTCCTTCGTGTTGCGGCCATTCTTATCGGGCCGATTATGTTGGTAGCTGGATTCTATGTAGGTAATAACAACCAGCAGACAAAGGCAATGGCCTGGAACACAGTTACAGCTCCCCGTAAACATATTGCAATGTGTACGCTGGCCGATGGCACCGAGGTATGGTTAAATGCCGGATCAACACTTAGTTATACGGCCTCTTCTCAATCTGACAAAAGGGAAGTAAAGCTGAACGGTGAAGGATATTTCAAGGTTACTAAAAATACAAAGAAACCATTTTTTGTGATTACCCAACAGGCTACCGTAAAAGTGCTTGGGACAACGTTTAATATGAAGGCCTATCCTGGTTCAGAACAAATCGTGACTACACTTGAAGAGGGTTCCATCGAACTTTTCGTGCAAAAATTGACAGCCTCTGCAGTCCGGATTAAACCCGGAGAACAAGCAATATATAATATGAAAGAGGGAAACATTGAACTAAAAACCGTCGAAGCGAAACAGTTCAGCGCCTGGATCGGCGACAAATTTCTGTTTAAAGATGCTGATTTGAAAACAATTATAACTGAACTCGAAAGATTGTACGATATAAAGATTTATATTAAAAATCCAAAGCTAGAAAAGCTTCACTTCAGGGGGATGTTTAGTTACGACCAGGATTTGTTGGATGCTTTTGAAACATTGCGACGAAGTGTAAAACTCAACTATACCATTAAAGGGCGGGAAGTATGGCTCGAATGAGCAATGAAATTTTGAATATCTAAATTTTGAAACTATCAACCAGGTCGCTGAAAATAAAGATGTACTGACCTTTAATTCAATTTTAAATAAACGCAATAACTTTTTTTAACAAAAACTAAATATTGACTATGACAAGATAAACCGAATGCAAACACAACTATCTAAAAAACAGCAGGAATAGTCTCACCTATTCCTGCTGAAAAAACGCCCGTCGGGCGAAAAACGAAAAATCATTTTATTTATTTAAAACATTCAAAAGTATGAAAAAAAATCTCAACCCAAACAGGGAGAGAAGTCTCGTGTTTAAAAAAATGTCGCGAATTATGAAAGTATATCTATTCATTTTGGTGATTACTGTCGTGCAGGCAACTGCAAGTGTTTATTCACAAACGACTCGCCTAAACCTTAAGATGGAAAATGCCACAATTTCTGAAGTTTTTGATGCCATCGAAAAGCAGTCGGATTTTTTCTTCTTTTACAATAAAGGACAGATCAACGATCAACAAAAAGTTTCGATTGACCTGAAAGACAGCAAAATAGACGAAGTGCTAACAACTGTTTTTGGAGAAAATACAGTGAGCTACGAAATTATCGGTAAAAATATCATTGTTAAACCTATAAATATTTCAGTTGCAACTTCCAGTCAGCAGGCCAATAAGAAAATGTCCGGCAAAGTTACAGACTCAACCGGAGGTTCTCTCCCCGGCGTTTCTGTGGTCGTAAAAGGAACTACTACAGGTGTAATTACAGATAGCAATGGTAATTACTCTTTGGCCAATATTCCTGAAAATGCCATATTGCAATTTTCGTTTGTGGGGATGAGAATGCAGGAGATTCTCATTGTAAATCAAATAACTGTAAATGTTGTATTAGCCGATGAAACTATCGGTCTCGAAGAGGTTGTGGCAATTGGTTATGGGACCCAGAAAAAGGTAAATTTAACAGGAGCAGTTTCTGCTATCGAAGGCAAATTGTTGCAGAACAGACCTGTGACAAATGCGACACAAAGTTTGCAAGGCTTGGCCCCCGGGTTATATGTAGGACAAGGACGCAATGCTGGTGAACCTGGAGCTAGCTATACACTTAACATTCGCGGAATGGGAAATTTGAGCGGAAGTGATTCCCCTTATGTTTTAGTGGATGGTTTAGAAATGTCTCTTTCTGATGTAAATCCAAATGATATTGAAAATATTTCAGTACTGAAGGATGCAGCAGCTTCTTCAATTTATGGAGCTCGTGCTGCCTATGGCGTAATACTTGTGACAACAAAGAAAGGAACAAGTGCAAAAGCTACTTTCTCCTATGATGGTAATATTGGGATTTTAACGCCTTTGAATCTTCCTAAAATGGTGAACTCGGTTGATTTTGCCAAGTATTTCAATCGTGCTGGAAAGAATGCAGGAGGTACACCACAGTATTCGGATGCAAAAATTGCACTATTGGACCAGTACATCAAAGATCCGACTGGTATGTCTTCATGGCCTGAAATTAGTTCTAATACTTATTCGGCTTTTGAAAATAGTGCGATTGGTGTAGGCAACACGGACTATTTCAAATTGCACTACAAAGAAGCTTCTATCAAACAAACGCACAATATAAGTGCGAGTGGTGGGTCGGATGCAATACAGTACTTCATTTCAGGAGGTTACTATAAAGAAGATAGCTATATGAGGTATGCTGATATGGGTTACAAACGATTCAATTTGGGGGCGAATCTGGTTGCAAAAGTGAATCCATGGATGAAATTAAAGTTAAATACAAAGTATGTAAACTCCTTTACGAAATCTCCCTTTGGTGAAGGTGCGATTAACAAGGATATGTTTTTCCATAATTTAGCGCGTTTCCGTCCCACCTTTTCTGCATATAACTTATATGGGAACTTTACAGAACTTTCTCAAATACCCTATTTGCAATCAGGAACTAATACAAATCTTGAAGAAAGTAATTTAGGCGTTTTACTTGGCATGGAATTAGAACCAGTAAAAAATTGGAAAGTCTTTATTGATTACAACTTTAAAAACAATTCGGATTTATATAATGCAACGGCAATTCCTGCAAGTATTGTAGGTGTAAATGGAGATATTTACTTGGGATTGAGGTCTGAATTAGGGGTTCCTGCGAAAGGAACATATTTACGCAGAATGGATAATTCAGTATATAATACAATAAATGCCTATTCGAGTTATAATTATACACTAAATAAGAATCACAATTTTTCTGTATTATTCGGTTATCAACAGGATCAATTCCGCTTTGAAAATCTTCAAACTTTGGCAAAGGACCTTATTACGTTTAATCAACCAGGCATTAATTTGGCTACAGGAGATAAAGTGGCGACAGAATCCCGTTATCATTGGGCAACTCAAGGCTATTTCGGACGTTTTAATTATGACTACAATGGCAAATACTTGTTTGAAATCAATGGTCGTATTGATGGTTCTTCCCGTTTTGCCCCGGATAATAGATGGGGAACATTCCCTTCAGTGTCTGTAGGTTATAATCTTGCACGTGAAGATTTCATGGCTAATTTAAGTAAAGAAATCAACACACTGAAAATCAGAGGTTCATATGGATATTTAGGAAATCAGTCAGGCGCAGCATATTATACTTATGCACAAACCTTGAATACTACAGTGCAGGGTTTATGGTATTTCCAGAACGGACGCGATATGGTCATCAATGCTCCTAACTCATTTAATTCGAATACGACTTGGGAGAAGATTGAAAATCTTGACTTAGGACTTGACTTTGCTTTGCTTAACAATAGATTGAGTGGAACATTTGAAGTTTACGAACGAAATACGCGCGATATGTTAGGGCCCACAGCCGATTATGCGGATATGTATGGAGCAACAGCTCCGAATACAAATAATGCTAATTTGCAAAATTGGGGTTGGGAATTTAGTCTAAATTGGAAAGGTAAGATTGGTAAGGATATTCAGTACAGCGTTGGAGGATTTATTTCCGATTATACTACAACCGTTTTAGCATATGAAAACCCTACAAAAACAGGACCAGCGACAAACTGGTATCCGGGCAAAAAAGTGGGCGAAATATGGGGATATCGTGCTTCCGGATTAATACAGACACAGGCGGAAGCTGATGAATATAATACCACCTATAATTTATCTTATCTGACTGGTCAGAAATGGAAACCAGGTGATGTTAAGTTCTTAGACTTAAACGGAGATAAAAAAATTAACAGGGGAACAAACGTCATAGGAGATATGGGAGATATGGAAATAATCGGAAACGATGCCCCTCGTTTTATATATACGTTCAATGGAATGATAAAATACAAGGATTTAACCTTGTCAATGATGTGGCAAGGTGTAGGACATCGTGATTGGGCTCCATCAGGTGCATATTTCTGGGGGTCGGGTGCATATGCACAGGTAACAGTATTTAAACAACATCTGGATTATTGGCGTGGTGCAGATGATCCCGATCCAAATCCTAATGCTTACTACCCAAATCCCTATACTTCAGCAGGAGGGACTATCGCTTCGTTTCAAGCTAAGACCCAAACAATCAGCGATCGTTATTTGCAAAATGCCGCATATATTCGGTTAAAGAACCTGACTGTTAATTATGATTTGCCAGTTAGACTGATTAGTAAGTGTAAGCTTTCTAAGGTAAGTTTGTTTTTTTCAGGGGAAAATTTACTGACTTTCACTCCACTCATGAAAATGTTGGATCCTGAGCAGGTATTTGCTTTTCAGGAGGGTAGTAAAAACTATCCATTAAGCACTGTTTATTCATTCGGATTGAATGTTAAATTCTAAAATTAACCAAATTATGAAAACAATATATTCGTTATTATTTTCTGCCATTCTAATTTTTTGCGTGGCTTGTAATAAAGATTTTCTGGATAGATTGCCTCAAGATGTTCTTTCAACAACTGGTGCACTTGCTTCACCTGATGAAATGGCAAAATATTTAAACCAGTTTTATCCTATTGCATTTAACATCCAACCTGGTGGTCCTTCTAGTGCAGGTGTTGCATTCGATGATCAGTATAGTGACAATATTGTACCTACAATTTCCACCTCGCTTTTAGCGGGTACCCGCTCCTTAAGTAACGCGGTAGCACTTAGCGATTATTTACAAATTCGTAATGTAAATTTTATGATTGAGAATTTTGGCAATTGTAAAGGTGATGAGACTTTGAAAAAGAACTATCAAGGGGAAGCCTATTTTTTCCGCGCGTGGTTTCATTTTAGGCTAGTGAAGATGTATGGAGATGTAACTTGGGTCAATAAAGTGTTGCCTCCTGATAAGGAATTAATGAAGGTGGCCCGCGATTCACGGCTGATGGTGGTAGATTCTATTTTGGCTGATTTGAATAAAGCTGCTATATTGATGCAAGTACAGACAAATAGTGCCTCCATGAGAGTCCATAAAGATGTGGTACTGGCATTTAAATCGGAAGTTGCACTGTATGAAGGGACTTGGCAGCGTTATCATAAAGCTGGGAACACTCCTTTTTACAGCAAAGAGATAACAGATCAAAAAATCACATACTATTTGGAGCAGGCACGCGATGCTGCAAAAGCGGTTATTGAAAGTAATCGATGGGTAATATTTTCTACAGGCAAGCCATTGGCTGATTATCAAAACCTATTCATTACTTTAGACTTATCAACCAATAAAGAGATTTTATTATGGAGAAAGTACAACGCCCTTGACAAAATTGCACATAGTGTTACACGGTACCTGAACAATGGTGGAGGTGATTTGGGAGTTTCGGGTTCTCTGGTTGATGAATACTTAAACAGGACAGGTAACTTATTCGTAGGGGCAGAACGTGATAATGCCCAAAAAATTTATGGGAAGGAACTGGATCCCTCGATTCGGGATCCACGTTTGGCTCAAACTGTAGCAATGCCAGGTGTACGTTTAAAGCCTGTATCTGCATCAAATCCTTATAATGCCCCATATCCACCTCTAAATACAAGCGGATTTAATCACAATTCCACAGGATATTCAATGTTAAAATATATTGAAATTGACAATCTTGGCGCTGTCACAAATGATAATGCAAGCGAAGCACCGGCTATTCAGTTCAGGTACGCAGAAATCTTGCTGAATTACGCAGAGGCTTTGGCCGAGTTAGGAGGTAGCTCTATTGAAATCGCTAGTGTTATAAAGCCTTTACGCGACAGAGTTGGTATGCCGGCAGTTGATTTTGACAGGGAATATAATACTGATCCCACCTATCCTTTTAACAATCTATCAAAACAAATTCAGGTTGTTCGCAGGGAACGGCGGGTGGAGTTGGCTTGTGAAGGAACAAGAATTGATGATCTGCTCCGTTGGGCTGCAATGGATAAAGTAATTGTTGGCAAATATCCAATCGGTGCTCTTTTTGTGGGAAGCGATTTTGAGAATGCAAATAAAGTTGGGGGTTGGTATGAGAAAAATAATTATTTCAGCGGTCGACTATTTTATGATGCAAATCCTGGAGGAAGTATAAATCTTTGGCTCAGCGGAAATCCGGGAGATGCCAAACGTTATATTTCACCTTATAAGGACAATTTGTCTGCAGGTTGGGGCTTCAAATTGAATCGGGATTATTTATCGCCAATTCAAGAACGCCAATTAACTCTTACCGGAGGGAAGTGGATACAGAATCCAGGGTGGTAATTCTTGTTTTAGTATTTATTAATTATAACATAATAGCATTATGAAAAACGTAAAATATATAATGATTTTATTAATTTTCGTCTTGGGCATTTCTTGCGAAAAAGAGGATCCCAATGTACCTAAATCTTCTCCTTTTAATGTTGTAGCTTCTGCCACTACAATTGGTTCGGAAGGAGGAACTATTACCTTCACTATTACAGCTGGAAGCGATGGCTGGTGGATTACATATCCAAATGGAACTCCAGCCTGGTTATCAATTACCAGAATGTTTGGTTCCGGTAATTATTCCCTTCCGATTATTGTTAAACCAAACATAACTGGAACGGTCAGAAATATCGGGATTTCTATTAACCCAACTTTTGGACTGGAACCTGTAACGATTATTGTAACACAGCAATAAATTGGTTTTTTAAATAAAATAATTTTTCTACACTTTGTGCGGGGGATAACTAGGTTCATAGTCATTGCAGTCTTTTCTCAAGTAGAAAAGACTGCAATACCAATGATTATGGAACGTTATATGAAAACTCTAGCTTCGCTGGAATCGGTTGAAAGTTTGTGCCAAATATCCTTCATACAGTCCTTTCATGAGAATAAAATGATTCATAAACGACTTTACAATTCTGACAACCGATAGTCTGAAGCGACTGGTTTTGTTTCACAATTAATGCGAATATCAATTGCAATGATTTTAATTATTTTCCAATTGATCTATGCAAATTAAAAACTCACAACAGCATGGTTAATGCTTATATTTAACTGTAAAAAGAAAAAATTAAAAACAGAAAACACCAATTATGAACAGAGCGATCAAAGTTTGCCTAAGTGCATCAGCAGTGGTTTTGGGATTTAGCGTATATGCGAAGAAAAGTGAACGACCCAATATTTTGTTTATCATGAGCGATGACCATGCCTATCAGGCAATAAGCGCTTATGGTTCTGGATTAAATTCGACACCCAATATTGATAGGTTGGCAAATGAAGGTGCCATTTTTCAAAGAGCCTTTGTAGCCAACTCTATTTGTGCTCCCAGTCGAGCAACTATGCTTACAGGCAAGTTTTCACATATGAACGGCAAAATTGATAATATCCAAGTTTTTGACTGGAACCAGCAAAATGTAGCTAAACTTTTGCAAGCGAATGGGTATCAGACTGCTCTTATCGGAAAAATCCATCTCGAAGGCATACCTCAGGGTTTTGATTACTGGAATGTGCTTACCGGGCAAGGTGAATATTATAATCCTAATTTTATTGAAAATGGTGTTAAAAGGCAATATAAAGGTTATTGCACTAAGATAACAACCGATTTGGCATTGAATTGGTTGGAAACAAAAAGGGATAAGAATAAACCTTTTTTAATGCTATATCATCATAAAGCTCCTCACAGAACCTGGATGCCTGAAGAGAAATATTTTGACCTTTTTAAAGATAAAACCTTTACCCCTCCCTCCAATTTTTTTGATAATTACGAGGGACGGCCGGCTGCTGCTGCACAGGAAATGAGTATCGGTAAAGATATGGACCTTGTATATGATTTAAAGATGCTCGATAGTCAGGGCGAGATAAAAACCAAATACCGCAATGCAGCTCAATCAATGTATAATCGAATGGATTCAACCCAAAGAGCAGTTTGGGACAAGCACTACAAACCAATTATTGCCGATTTTAAAACTAAAGGTTTAAGTGGAAAAGAACTAGACTTGTGGAAATATAATAGATATATGACTGATTATCTCAGTACAGTTCAGTCTGTTGATGATGGGGTGGGCGAGGTGCTTGACTATCTTGATAAAAATGGACTGGCCGAAAATACCATCGTGATTTACACCTCCGACCAAGGCTTTTACCTTGGTGAACACGGTTGGTTCGATAAACGCTTCATGTACGAAGAATCGTTTCGAACTCCTTTGCTGGTAAGGTATCCAAAAGAGATTAAACCAGGTAGTTCAATCAAAGATTTGGTGCAAAATATTGATTTTGCCCCAACCTTCCTCGACTATGCACACATAAAGATACCTGAAGATATGCAGGGAATTTCATTTAGGAAACTGGTAAGCGGCAAGCATATCAAGTGGCGCGATGCTGTTTACTATCAGTATTACGAATTCCCTGGCGAACACAAGGTGAAACGTCATTATGGCATCAGGACAGAAAGATATAAACTAATTCACTTTTACTATGACATAGATAAATGGGAACTCTATGACCTTGAAAAAGATCCGCATGAGATGAAAAATATTTATAATGATCGAGACTATGTAGATGTGCAAAAAATGATGCACCAAAAGTTAACCGATCTTCGGGCAAAATATGGTGATTCAGATGCCAATGACAAGAAATTTATTGATCTTTACCTTAAAGCAACAAAAAATGCGAAAAACTAAAAAAATACGTTAGTTGATTTAGAATATCATGATAAAGCACCGTCCTTTAAACTCTGTATTGGTAAAGCCATCTGGCCCGGATTGCAATCTGGGTTGTACTTATTGCTTTTATCTTGAGAAAGAAAAGCTCTTTCCTGAAACCAAGGTCCACCGGATGAGTCATGAAATACAAGAGGAGATGATCCGGCAAGTGATGCAACAGTCGGGTGATGCAGTTTCGATCGTCTGGCAGGGTGGCGAACCAGCATTGATGGGATTGGATTTTTACAAAAGAGCCATTGAACTAGAGAAGAAATATGGACATGGACAGGAGGTTGGCAACGGCTTTCAAACTAACGGTACCCTTCTCGACGTTGAATGGGCCAAATTCTTTAAGAAATACGATTGGCTGATCGGTTTTTCACTTGATGGGCCAAAGCATATTCACGACCGTCATAGATTAGACAAGGGACTTCATCCGACCTGGGAGAAAGTGGAAGAAGTAGCGAGAATGTTGATAGCAGAAGGTGTTGCTGTTAATGCGATGTGCTGCATTACCGATTATTCGAGTAATTATGCCGAAGAGCTTTATAACTACTATAAAAATCATGGTCTTACATGGATGCAATTTATCCCGATTGTGGAGATAGACAAAGATGACCCAACGAAAGTAGCGCCTTTTTCAGTGACAAACGAGCAGTACGGTAAGTTTCTGATAACTCTTTTCGATCTGTGGATCAACGATTTCAAAAATGGTGAGCCAACAACATCGGTTCGTCACTTTGAATCTGTTTTTCACAGTTATGTGGGATTGGAATCTCCTGAATGTACAATGATGAAAGAATGCGGACCTTACGTTGTTATCGAACACAACGGGAATGTCTATTCGTGTGACTTCTTTGTTGAACCCCGTCACCGGCTTGGAAATATCCGTCAGAGCAAAATCATCGATATGCTCATTTCTAAAAAACAGGATGAGTTTGGCAAAGTGAAGACCTTACTTCCCCGCAAATGCAAGTTCTGCCCATGGTACTCGAAATGTTTTGGTGGCTGTACCAAAGACCGGATCAAGGATCCGAAAGACCAAAGACAACCCCGCTTTTGCCGTGCCTACCAGCTATTTTTTGAACATGCCGATGCAAGGCTGAAAGTACTGGCTGAACAATGGGTAAAGAAACAGTCTGATTATGAAGAGCGCGAGCGTACAGGTGGCACTTATAGTGCTTTTAATAATTTCGTAAAAAATAGTACAATTAAATAAAATTAAACAAGTAGAAATGATTGTTCGTAGTTTAATATTAGCATTGTCAATTGCGTTATTGTCCTGTTCTGATAATAAGGGAGGTAAATCTAGGACCGACAATGAGAATACTGGTTCCAAAGAAATTAAAGATACAACTTTGTCTATCAAGGAGGATGAAATGGTCTATTTTAAAGGTGGAACATTCATGATGGGTTCTTTAAATGGCTTACAGAATGAACAACCAGTCCATAAGGTTGTAGTTCAATCCTTTAGAATAGATAAATATCTGGTTACAGTAAGCCATTTTCGCCGCTTCGTTGAGGCAACTGGCTTCAAAACTGATGCTGAGAAATTTGGAGATTCCGGTGTTTTTGATTTTAAAACTTCGGGTTGGATTCTCAAAATAGGAGCTTACTGGCAATATCCTACTGGGGAAACATCATCTCCTGCAGCGGATAATTACCCTGTAAGCCAGGTTAGTGTTAAAGATGCAAAAGCATATGCGCAATGGGTGGGTAAAAGGCTTCCAACAGAAGCTGAATGGGAGTATGCAGCTCGTTGTGGAGGTACGAGTAAAACACGCTTTAGTTGGGGTGATAATTTGAAAATCGGTGGAAAATATATGGCCAACGTTTGGCAGGGTACAGATCTTTCGGCAAAGCAGGGAGCCGATGGATTTGACCTCACATCTCCTGTTGGTCAATATGGAGAAACACCGTGTGGGATGGCTGATATGGGAGGAAACGTTTGGAATTGGTGTTCGGACATTTACAAACCATATCCGGGCAGTGATATCCCTTTTCAAAACAATCCTGAATTAATAGTCATTCGCGGTGGCTCTTTCTTTTTTGATCAAAATGGAGAAAACAGTTACACATCCACTGGCCGGGCATTTAATACCCAGGAAACATCATTGTTCAATACCGGTTTCAGATGTGCATCAGATGCAGAATAACATTTCAGTTGATCATCCGTGTCAATCTTCTTATTTAAAAAATTTCAGCGCTGTTTACTGAGGAAGGCATTTTTATTTCAAAGAAAGAACAATGTCATGTCTTTTCTTAAATATTTAAAAAGGATAACCGCTTGAATAACTAAAAGCTGATTAGTTTTATTGGGCATTTAACGGTCCTTGATCTTGTAAGGTCACTATGTTTATAAGATTGAATTTAAAATGGTTTTTTCTTCATTGGTTACAGAATCGGTATTGAAACACGCGGAGTTGTTTACGAATGAAGTGTCGAACGATTTGTCGATGAAGAAAGTGGATGTATGGATTCTCAATAAATGAATCACTTGGAGATATTACTTTTCACGTGAATAATAAAAGGTTAGAAAAAGCGTATTGTTTTCGATATGCTTCCAATATGGCATAAAAAAACCTGCAAGAGATTATTTTACAGGTTTTTTTAGTTCTACTAAAAGTAGCGGGGACAGCGCTTTTTAGAATCATTTTTGAAACACTAAAAGGGAATAAAATTAGGATGTTGAGAAAACTTTCATTTACAAATAAGGAGTAATCGAACCTTGGAAAGTATTGATAGTTAGAGACCCTGCTTTTCAACTTTTAGGAAAATAATGTTATTCACCTTGAAAACTGTCCGAAAGACACTTCGGTTTATTCATTGATTCGGATCAAAGCCTTTATGTGTATGATTATTATTTTTCAGTTTTAATCAGCTAAAAAAACCCTTTTAAAATGGTTTTCAAGATGTTTCCGCATTGCCGTCCGAAATTTATCGGCATTACGTAATCTCAATACTTCAACAAGTTCAGTGTGGGAAACATATTTTTTATCGTCAAAAGTTTTATTGATTAATCCACTTGTATATACATAATTGAACACAGGAAAAAGCATTTGCTGAAAACCTTTAAGTGTTTCATTACCTGTAATTTCGTATAGCTTACCATGAAATTTTATCTCGTAATCGACATCAAATAAGGTATTTTCAGACGGGAAAATTTCATTTTTAACAATTGACGCTAACTCATCAATATCCGCATCAGTTGCACGGTTCACAACCAGGTCTGCCATTCCAACCTCAATAACCAGTCTCATTTCGAAGACATCTTTTAAGGTTCCCTCATCAAGAATTCTTGGAATCATGGATTTTTGCAGGATGACTGACAAGTCCGGACTCTTAATAATTGTCCCTTTATGCTTGACAGATTCAATTAGGCCCATAGTTTTTAAGCGGTTTAGTGACTCACGGATCACAGTCCGACTTACTCCCATTGCAGCTGACAGTTCAAATTCTTTGGGAATAGAATCGCCAGGCTTCAATTCTTTCTGAATAAAAAAATCGATAAGATGCATTTCCACCTTGTCAACAAGACTACGTGTATCGATTGCTGAAATACTTGAAATATTTATACTTGAATTCATAGAATGCAAATTTAAAAGAAAATTGATAAAATATTTGGAAATCAAAATTGCTTAATCTATTTTTGACGCATTATGTAGGACATAAGACAAAGTTAATTGATTAATCAACAAAAACAAATTCTATGAGGAAAATTTTTGCAAAAAAGCTCCTTTTTCTGGGATTCGCATTTTTTCTGTCATTCAGCATGGTTATGGCGCAAAGATCTGTGAAAGGAACAGTGACGGATGCCGCTGACAGCTCAACCTTCCCAGGCGCCAACATTGTTGTGCGCTGGACAACAATCGGAACCGGCTCAGATGAGAATGGTAAATTTAGCCTGGTAGTTCCTGCGGGAAGTACTGAATTGATCGTTTCAATGGTGGGTTATGTTACCCAAATCATCAGGCTCGGAGAATCCGACACCTATTCAGTAGCTCTGACAAGTGCTACATTGAACCTCGACGAGGTAGTTGTGACAGGTTATGGAGGTACTCAAAAACGTGCCAAGGTGACCAACTCGATTTCCTCAGTAAAAGAGGAAACCTTGAAAACAGGTATGCACGCCAATGCTGCACAAGCTTTGTCTGGTGCTGTTTCAGGTTTAAAAGTTATTCAAGCATCAGGTAATCCGGGCGCGACTCCAACACTGATTCTCCGGGGTGGCACCAATCTCGATGGCACTGGTTCTCCGCTGATCATGGTCGACGGACAGGTTCGAGGTAGTTTGAGCGATATTAATCCCGAGGATATCGAAACGATGGACGTATTGAAAGATGCAGGCGCAACCGCGATATATGGTGCTCGGGCCAATAACGGGGTAGTACTGATTACAACAAAACGTGGTAAGGCAGGTGTCATGGAAATAAATGTAAAGGTAAGCGAAGGACTTAATTACCTTCATAGTCCATACAACTTCTTAAATGGTAAAGATTATCTTTATTGGCAGAGAACCGGTATTTCAAATGCGGCCAACATTTATCAAAAATCAGACGGCAGCGGGGCTGGATCTACAACTATGACAAGTTTAACCGGAGTTCAGCCTTATGGTACAGGGAACGTATATTTTGATCCTGCTAATCCAACCATTGCACTCGATGGGAATAAAGATTCAAGAGCAATCTGGAGCCCAATGCTATTAAATGACAACAACAGGTTTTTATTGCAAAAGGGATGGAAACAGATGACCGATCCTATCTATGGCACGGATATTTTATACAGTGAAATGAACAGGGCAAGTACAGCATTCAACAGCCCTGCCAAAACAAAGGATTACAACATTTCTGCTTCAGGCGGTAACGATAAGGGTAATTATTATGTGGGTCTTGGTTATTACAACGCGGAGGGTCTTCCTGTGAAGACCTGGTATCAACGCATTAATTTCACGTTTAATGGTGATTATAAGATTCGCGATTGGATCACATCAAGTAGCTCATTTCAGTTCAATGATGCTAAATGGTATGATCAGCCTCAGATTGGTGAGGCCGCCTACTTTTCAAGGATGTTAAGTGCTCCTCCAACTCAACGTGAATACAATCCAAGTGGTGAACTTTTATTAGGCAGGGGCGGTGGTGACGGTAACCCACTTGTCACTATCGACAAATTCAAACGCACGAATAATACGGATAAATTTACAATGGGACAGTCCTTTAAATTTGATCTGTACAAAGGTTTGAGTTTAAAACTGAATGGCACGTGGATGTATGACGAAGGGTATTATGAGTCGTTTAATCAGGATTATCTGAATGGTGCAAATACTTGGGTAACGACCCGGAGCTCACAAGCTTATTTCGACAGAACGATGCGCCAGACCTACAATGCCGTATTGAACTATACTGCTAAAATAGCTGAAAAACATAATATCGGCGCTTTAGTAGGTGCTGAATATTACGACGCTTACAATTATGGGGTACTCGCTGCAGGTTCAGGAGCTCCCACGTCCGACTTTGCAGATTTACAGTACACCTCCACAAAAGAGGGAATACGTACTACAGACTCATGGCATACACGTGAACGTATCCTCTCTGTCTTCGGTCGTGTAAACTACGATTTTAAGGATAAATATTTGCTGGCAATAACTGCACGCCAGGATGGATATTCAAAGTTGTTAGGCGACCAGAGATATGGAATTTTCCCTGGTATTTCTGCTGGCTGGGTAATTTCGCATGAAGATTTCTTTAAACCTGTTGAAGATATACTCTCTTTTGCCAAGATTCGGGCCAGTTACGGTGAAAATGGAAATGTCTCCGGATTGGGCGCCTATCAGGTACAAGGTTCTTATGCTTCTGCCCTGTACAACAATCAGGTTGGTTATTCAATTGGTGGAATCGCAACTCCTAATTTAAGATGGGAACGTTCCAATACAACCGAGTTTGGTGCTGATTTAGGTTTCTTACAAAATAAAATAAATGCAGGTTTCTCTTTCTATAACCGCCTTACCAGCGACAAATTTGCCAGCATTCCTCTAACGGAGTCTTCAGGTATCTCTTCGATTACTTCCAACAATGGACAAATGAGAAATCGTGGTGTTGAAATTGATGTAAACTTTAAAATCTTTCAGAAGAAAGACTGGAGTTTAAATATCACAGCAAACGCCACATATAACATCAATACGATCATGAAACTGCCTGCCAATGGGCTCGAAAGAAACCGGCAAGGGGCTTACCAGGTATATGATCCGTCAACCAAGCAATTAGCATGGGTAGGCGGATACCAGGAAGGTCAACGACCAAATGACCTTTATGCCTTTGTAGTTCAGGGAATTTTCAAGGATGCAGCTGAAGTGCAAAAAGTAGCTGGAAGTCGCAAAGATATCACGTCAGGGAATAATGGAAGTACAGGTAAACCGCTGTTCGGACCCGATCTATGGGCTGGTATGACAGATGCACAGAAAGCAGCAGGATTCCCTATTCAGCCAGGAGATGTCAACTGGAAAGATGTGAACGGTGATGGCATTATCGACAACTTCGATATGGTCAAAATTGGAAATGTCGATCCAAAATGGTTTGGCGGTTTGAATACAACCCTCACATGGAAAGAATTTTCACTTTATGTTCGCACAGACTATGCCTTGGGTTTCTATCAATACGACCAGATTTTACCCTGGTTCATGGGTGACATGCAAGGTTCATTCAACGGTGTAGAACAAATTAAAGACACCTGGACAACAGCGAATACCTCGGCACCCTTCCCAAAATACAACTGGGCCGATCAGACAAACAAACGCAACTATGCAAGGGTGAGCAGTATGTTCTGTTACGAGGCCAGCTATCTGGCATTCCGTGAGGTCTCTTTAACTTATGCACTTCCAAAAAAGATATTGAAAATGACTGGTATCAAAGGGGCTGACATCAGACTTACAGGACAGAATCTTGGTTACCTGACAAGTTCCAAACTTTATTCTCCGGAAGTATCAAGTACCGCAGGTACCAATGGAGGTTATTCTCTCCCGGTAACGTTAATAATGGGTGTAAATCTTAAATTCTGATCCGGAAAACAATGCATGCAAATAACAAAAAATGTATGATCATGAAAAAAACAAAATATTTTTCTTTCGCTGTAGCCCTGGTCTTCCTCCTATCAGCCTGCAATAAGATGGATTTGGCACCGGAGGATTATTACGGAAGCAATAACTTCTGGAACAATGAAGCGCAGGTAAAAGGTTATGTCTATGGCATCCACAAGCAAATCAGGGATGCAAATGTCAATTTATGGTTAATGGGAGAAGTCAGGGGAGGAACCCTGAAATTGACGCCAAGTGTTTCTACAACAGCTGTAAGCATGAATTATATCAGCCCTTTTATTGATCAGGGCTTTACCAAAGATAAAACAGGGCTTTCTGCCTGGGCCGGATTCTATGGTAAAATATTAAATGTCAATCTCGCTATCCAAAAAGTAGAAAAAGAATGTGCCTTTCTTACCGATGCCAGCCGTCAGTATTACCTGGGTCAACTTTATGGAGTACGTGCATTCTACTATTTCTGGTTATACCGTACTTATGGAGGTGTTCCTGTGGTCACAGATGTGAAAATAATGAATGGTGTCACTAATGCACAAGATCTTTATCTGGAGCGTTCATCACCAAAAGCAACATTTGATTTTATTAAAACAGATATTGATAAATCTGAAGCAGCATTTGGCGCCAATATGACTATGACTGACTCGAAGTCCATGTGGTCTAAATATGCCACTTTGATGCTCAAAGCCGAAGTATACCTCTGGTCAGCCAAAGTAACAACCGGGGATCAGACGCCAGCTGCAAGCGATATAACTATAGCTGAAACAGCACTGTTGACGGTTAAAAATTCTGCGGTCTTCTCTTTACTTCCCAACTTTAAAGATGTATTTTCTTACACCAACAAAGGAAACAATGAGATTATCTTTGCTATGCGGTTTCTTGACCCTGAAGCATCCAATAATGCTTCTCAATTCGTGTATGACGCAACATTTGCATCCAATGCTTACACCAAGACTGGAAGGCTGATGGGTGACACCCTATTAATTAAAGGTGCCTCCGGCGCTTTACAACGCAATGAATACGATTTTGCTTTCTGGCAGGCGTTCAGTGCACTTGACACCAGGAGAAATGCCACTTTTCTCGATTTTTATTACAAAGATAAATCCGGAAACCTGACTGTTAACGGAACTATTCTGCGCAAGTTTATGGGATTGCTGAACGCAACCGGAAACAGAATATTTGCTGATGACATCCCGGTTTACCGTTATGCTGATGTTTTGCTGATGCAGGCAGAGGTAACCAATAAAAAAGGAGGTGATCCTTCGCAATATATAAATGCAATCCGTTTAAGAGCCTATGGTTCTGCTTACCCGGTTTATACCAACCAAAGTTTCGCAATCAACGAACTGGCAATTTTAGCTGAAAAAGACAGAGAGTTTGTTTTCGAAAACAAACGTTGGTTCGACCTTGTAAGGATGCAGGATGGTTCCGGTAAATCACTGGCTTTCTCATCTGGTCCTTATGTAATCTATGGAAGAACTACAGCTGCATTGCAATCCGGACAGGAATTCAAACTTTTGTTTCCTGTTGATGTGAATACACTGAACAAAGATCCCAAATTATTGCAAACAACTGGTTATTGATTTTTTACTTTATTGGTTTGTGATTAGTAATTGTGCGAGGAGGGGCTGTTTCAGCAGCCTCTTTTCTTTTGAATTTACAAAATCATATTTTTATCAATTAATATTTCACCGACTTCCTTGAATGAGCAATTCGTCATAACTTTGTTTAAGCTTTCGCGAATGATCTCCCGAATTAGTAAAAAACGCCGCATTATGAAAAAGATAATCATCTTATTGATTGCATTTGTATCCTCTGCGCATTGTACCAAAAGTATCACCGTGGATATTCATCCTGCGACGATTTCAGGTGTCCAGTTAATTCCGGTTCGGAAATCTGCATTGATTGGGAAAACTGATGCGTTGCTATATATACTGAAAATTCAATATAATGAGGAAACAGAAAAAGTATTTCTTAAAAATATTAAAATTAACTTTACTCAAGATAGTGAAACCGAATGTATTGCTTCCCTTTTTGCCACCGGAACAGGATCAGATAACCCGCTTTTCGGAAAGGCACAACAGGTGGGATTGACAACATCTATTGTAGGAAACAAGTTAATGATTGAAGGACAAAATTTCTTCAACCTTAATTTTACGCTTCAAAATAATGCATTGCTCACACATAGCTTTGAGATTCAGGATGCAGAACTTACATTTAGCGATAATCAAACAATTAGAATCTCGCCTGAAGCAAAATTTATTTACCGTCCAACCCTCCTTTTGAGGAAAGCAGGACAGGATCATGTTAACACCTACCGAATTCCCGGATTGACAACCACCAACTCCGGCACTTTAATAGCTGTTTATGACAGCCGTTACAATAACAGTAAAGATTTACAGGAAGATATCGACATTGGAATGAGCCGAAGCACCGACGGAGGGCAAACCTGGCAACCAATGAAAGTGATTATGGATATGGGCGAATGGGGTGGACGTTCTCAGCAACTTAATGGGGTTGGTGACCCATGTGTACTTTACGATAATAAAACCAATACAATCTGGGTGGCTGCTCTTTGGATGAGTGGCTTAGCAACGGATCAAATGCTTTGGTGGGCCTCAAAACCTGGCATAATGCCTGAAGAAACCGGTCAGTTTCTGTTGGTCAAAAGTACCGATGACGGGCTTACCTGGTCACAGCCGATTAACATTACACCGCAAATAAAAAATCAGGCATGGCAGTTATTGCTTCAGGGACCAGGACGAGGAATCACAATGAGCGACGGGACAATTGTTTTTCCTGCACAATTTAAAACAGAAACCGGCGAAAAGGCAATTGACGGCGGAAAATATACCAGTCATTCAACCATCGTGTTCAGTAAAGATGGCGGAAATACCTGGAATATTGGAACAGGTGCAAAACCAAACACAACAGAGGCACAGGTTGTGCAATTATCTGATGGAAGCCTGATGCTGAACATGCGCGACGACCGAAACCGGAAGGAAAAAGGGTTAACTAACGGTCGTGCTGTAGCAACATCAAACGATTTGGGCAAAACATGGATTACCCATCCCTCGTCCAATTCGGCATTACCAGAGCCTAACTGTATGGCCAGTATTATTTCAGCGAATGTGAAAATAAATGGTCAAATGCAGCAAGTGCTCTTTTTCTCCAATCCAAACAATAAAAACGCACGCACCAACATGACTATTAAAGCAAGCCTGGATGGTGGTTTAACCTGGCCCGATGCTTATCAGACAGAACTGAATTCAGCGGAAGGCTATGGATATTCGTGTTTAACTATGGTAGATGAAAGTACAATTGGAATTTTGTATGAGGGTATAAAAGAGCTTTATTTCCAGAAAATTAAGGTCTCTGATTTGTTTGGAAAACTGATGAAATAATTGATATGAAACAGCAAAATCATATAAACACACGGTTGGCCATTAAAACAGAGTCTCTTTTGATTTTCCTTGTTTTGTTATCTTCGATTTTGCTGGGTCAAACGAAACAAATCCATATACCGGCATTGATTCCTATGCCGCAGATTCTGGAATGGAATGTTCAGAATTTTAAATCCGGCTCCAATACAAGTCGGTTTGTCTGGCGAATTGTCAAACGGCTTCCAAAAGCTCAGATGAATCAGGATGAGTCTTATTTCCTGAAAGTTAACGCTGATTCAGTTGTGCTTGAAGCAGAAACTGATAAGGGAATATTCCGTGGAATGCAAACCGTTAAACAGCTAACATATAACGAAAACGGACAGGAGTTTATTGCAGGATGCAGAATAACAGACTGGCCTGTGTTTAAAATACGAGGTTTTATGCAAGATGCTGGCCGGAATTTTCAGTCACTACCCATGTTGAAAGAACAAATCAATGTGATGGCAGCTTACAAATTAAACGTATTTCATTTTCATGTTACCGACAATCCCGGATGGCGGCTGGAAAGCAAAAAATATCCCCAATTAAGTGCAGCCTCATCGATGAGTCGATGGCCCGGAAAGTATTATTCGCAGGAAGATTTCCTTCAACTTGTCAATTATTGCAACGAACGTTATATTACACTGATTCCGGAATTTGATATTCCCGGTCATTGTGAAGCATTCCGGAAGGCATTTGCGCTTGATTCGATGAGTGACCCGCTGGTCAAACCAGTTCTGTTGGATTTGATTGACGAATTGTGCAATCTGATTCCTAAAGAAAAAATGCCATACATCCATCTGGGCACTGACGAAGTTTGGAATATAAGTGAAAAATCTGAACCTGGACTTCTTTCAGCTTTGGAAAAGCGAATCAAGTTTCACAATAGAGAAGTAATAGTTTGGAGCCCAGGACAGCATATTGAAAATGATAGCACTTCCATTACACAACTTTGGTCCTCAGCGGGGAAACCGAAAGATGATCACCGCTACATTGATTCGCGCCTCAATTACCTCAACCACCTTGACCCGCTGGCTGGAGTTAGCCAGCTTTATTTTGACCGGATTTGTGGCGCTGCTCACGGCGATTCGTTGCGGTTAGGCGGAATTCTTTGCTGTTGGAACGATAACAATGTTAGTGATGAATACAATATCATCCGACAGAATCCGGTTTACCCGGGAATGTTGACTTACAGCGAAACTTCATGGAAAGGCCAACCTAAAGATCCCGGAGATAATTATCTCGCAAAACTTCCTACTCCTGAAAATCCACTTTACCATGAATATCAGGAATTTGAAGATAGACTGATCAGGCATCGGGATCTTTATTTTCAAGGGAAGCCATTTCCATATGTGAAACATTCTCAGATTGCATGGAAAATTATTGGTCCATTTGATAATCATGGAGATATAAATCGGACATTTCCTATTGAAAACTCCATCAAAATGAATTACCTGGTAGTTGGTAAAAATTATAGCTGGACAGGACCCTATTATGGCGGAACTATTCACATCCGGCATTTCTTTGGTTTCCCGTCTTTGTTTTCTGAAAAAAAAGGAACTGTCTATGCAACCACCAACATCTGGTCGCCAAAAAATCAGAAAATTGATTGCTGGATTGGATTTCAGGACTGGTCGCGTTCGGGCGGTCGACGAGGAGGCCCCTTCCCACAGCAAGGTCAGTGGCATACAACCAACCCAAAAGTTTGGGTAAATAGTGAAATTATTGGACCCCCTGTCTGGAAAAATCCGGGATTGGCTGAAAAAACGGAAGAAATTCCATTTTCAGATGAAAATTATTTCATTCGTAAGCCAACAAAAATTGTCTTAAAAGAAGGATGGAACACTGTACTGCTGAAAGTGCCACAAGGCGGAAGTTCATGGAAATGGATGTTCACTTTCATTCCAGTACAGATGGAAAATAATCAGTTAAAGGAAATTGAAGGGCTTAAATTCTCTGTTGATAAGTAAATAAACTCAAAGACAATGAGATACAGGTTTTATATAGGCTTTTTGCTGTTCAGTATTTTGGTTGAATTGTCATTATTCGGATTCAGTCAAACTTCTGAACAAAAGATTCGGGTAGCTTGTATCGGCGATTCGGTGACCAAAGGTTTTGGTCTCGAAAATCCGGAATCACAATCATATCCGACACAATTACAGGCATTATTGGGATCATCTTATCATGTTGAAAACTTTGGCGTTAGTGGTTCCACTTTGCTGAGCAAAGGGCATCGGCCTTATGTCCTGACTGATGAATACCGGAGGGCACTTGCTTTTAAACCACAATTGGTAGTCATTCATTTGGGATTGAATGATACTGATCCAAGGAACTGGCCCAATTATAGTGATGATTTTATTACTGATTACTTGAAATTAATACGTTCATTTCAAAGTACTGGTAGTCAATCGCCAAAAGTTTTTATTTGCAGGATGTCTCCAATTTTTAGTGCTCATCCGCGATTTAAATCGGGAACCCGCGACTGGTACTGGCAAATTCAGCCACAGATTGAACAGGTTGCACAAGCAGCACATGTAGGACTTATTGATTTGCACACACTGCTCTATTCCCATCCCGATTTATTCAAAGATGCCCTGCATCCTGATCATGAAGGTGCAGCAATCATTGCAAAGGCCGTTTTTCAGAATATTACAGGAAATTTCGGAGGATTGAAACTGGCGCCTGTTTTTATGGACCACATGGTAATTCAACAAAAAGCTAAAATCCGGGTTTGGGGAAAAGCAAATGCCGGATCTGAGATCGTTGGTGAATTTAATCATCAGTTGGAAAAATGTATCTCAAATGAATCGGGTGACTGGCAAATGACATTTAATCCTGCTCCAGCCGGAGGTCCATATGCACTTCAGGTTAAATCAGTTGGGCAGCAATTGATTGATCTAAAAGATATAATGGTTGGAGAATTGTGGGTTTGTGCCGGTCAGTCGAACATGGAATTTCCGTTGAAAGATGCTGCCAATGCTTCATATGATGTTTCAAAGTCCGGTGACACAAGTCTCCGATTATTTAATCTTAAGGGCATTGTCAGGCCGGAGGATATAAAATGGGATACTTTGTCGCTGGATAAAATAAATAAACTTGATTTCTTTGAAGGAAAATGGGAGGTCTGCAAACCAGAGAATTCATCTGATTTTTCTGCCATTGGCTACTATTTCGGGAAGGCGCTAAATGATAAGTTAAATGTCCCGGTTGGCTTAATCCAGGTCAGTGTGGGAGGCGCTCCAATTGAAGCATTTATTGATCGAAAAACGCTTGAGTTCGATCCTTCCATGGTGGATGTTCTTTACAACTGGAAACGAAATGATTTTATCATGGATTGGTGCCGCGAAAGAACAGCTCAGAACATTGCCTTGAGTAAAAATGCTTTTCAGCGACATCCTTTTGAACCAGCCTATATTTATGAGGCCGGAATTCAACAACTTTCAGGATCACCTGTTAGTGGCGTTATCTGGTATCAGGGCGAGTCGAATGCACACAATGCCGAACATTACAAGAACGCTTTTCCTGCATTGGTTCAATCGTGGAGAAAGGCTTTCTGCAATCCTGAAATGCCGTTTTATTTCGCACAGTTATCAAGTTTGAACCGTCCTTCATGGCCACATTTCAGGGACGTTCAGCGTCAGTTAAGCCATTCTGTTACAAATTCTGGTATGGTTGTAACCAGCGATTTAGGCGATTCACTCAATGTTCACCCGAAGCGGAAACGAGAAGTCGGCGAACGTTTTGCGAAACTGGCCCTGGCTAAAGTTTACGGGCAAAAACTGGTTTGTTCCGGCCCCGAAGTACTCGGATTTACACAGGAAGGTGAAGTAATAAGGATTCAATTTGATCACGCTTCTCAATTAATAACCGCTGATGGCTTGGCGCTTCGCGAATTTGAGGTTGCAGGTCAAGATGGAATTTTCGAACCGGCGAATGCCACAATTGAAGGTAAAGAATTAGTTATTCACAATATAAAACTGTGCGTACAAAAAGTACGTTATGGATGGAAACCATTTTCGCGGGGAAATCTGGCAAATAAAGCCGGCTTACCCGCATCAACATTTGAAATAGAATTACATTAAAAACATTTTAAAAATTATCATGGAAAAGATTAAAGGATTGATCGCAGCTCCCTTTGCACCATTGAGTGCAAAAGATGAAGTTATGTATGACAAAATTCCTGAATACTACAATTTTCTGGAAAAGAACAAGGTCGTTGGAGCTTTCATTAATGGATCAACAGGTGAAGGTGTTTCACTTTCTCAGGATGAAAAAAGAAAAATAACCGAACGTTGGGCAGAGCTTGGAAAAGCAAGAAAAACAGTGAAAGTAATCAACCTTGTTGGGGGTACTTCATACAAGGAGTGCATCGAAAATGCGCAACATTCAGCAGAGCATGGTGTTGATGCCATTGCAATCCTTTCTCCTTATTACTTTAAACCATCCGGAGCCCGCCAATTGGCCGAGTTTTGTGCAAAAATTGCTGAATCGGTTCCTGAAATGCCTGTTTATTTCTACCATATTCCAGTTCTGACCGGATGTAGTGTCTCTATGTTTGATTTTCTGAGAGAGGCTTCTCCGATGATTCCCAATCTGGCAGGAATAAAATATACGCATGAAGATTTTATGGATTTTCTGAGTTGTATGAATTTCGAAAACGGCAGGTTTGACATGCTTTGGGGTCGTGATGAGAATCTGCTTTCTGCGCTTGTTCTTGGTGCCAGAGGTGGAGTCGGCAGTACTTTTAATTATGCAGCACCGCTTTACTATAAATTGATTGATGCATTTGATCAGGGAGATCTGGTTGAAGCCCGAAATCTTCAGCAAATGTCAATCAACATGATCATGCTTTTAGGCAAATATGGTGGAATTGCTACCGGTAAGGCATATATGAGCTATATCGGAAAGGAATGTGGAAAATTCAGATTACCCGTAAAAAATATGAGTAATGAAATGTATGAAAAATTTGTTCTGGATGTTGAAGGACTCGATATGAAAAATCTTTTTTCAAAACTATAGTTTACCTATGCTAAAACAGGCTTTTTTTTTGATATTAATGATCCCGGCTTGTGGCACTTTTCATTCTAAATCAAAGCAGATGAAGATAGAATGCGATACATTAAGTATGATTCCACCTACACAGGGGAAGGATATACAGCACGGTTTAGCTGGTGCGTTATCCGGTTGCATTGGCAACCGGATGATTGTGGCCGGAGGATCAAATTTCGAGGATAACCTTCCCTGGCGGGGTGGTACAAAATTATACCACGATGAGCTCTATATTCTCACCCGTGAAAAGGATAACTCGCTTACCTGGTCGCATACAAAACAAAGGCTGCCACAACCAATGGCATACAGTGCCAATGTGCAGACCGACAATGGCTTTATCAGTATCGGAGGTGAAGATCTGACAAAGAAGCTGGACCTGGTATTTCGACTTATAATGGTCGGTGATTCAGTGCAATTCAAAATGTTGCCAGCTTTACCTGTTCCATTGTCTAATGCAGGAGGTGCGCTCATCGGATCAAAGTTATTTGTTGCTGGGGGGCTTGATTCATCAGGTGCCACAGCTCATTTTTTAAGCCTTGATCTTTTTGAAGATAAGATGAAATGGATCAACCTTCCTGATTTGCCGGAACCACTGTCGCATGCAGTTTTGGTGAATCAGTCAGATGGCAAAGAAGATTGTATCTATGTTGTGGGTGGTCGAAATCAAATCGGTGTTACTTCAACGTTTCTGAGCAATATCTGGAAATATGCTCCATCAATAGGTCAATGGACCAAAGCCGGAATCCTTCAGCTGAAAGACGAAGCTGCATTTGGACTTTCAGCAGGAACAGGTGTTTCGTTCGGCGACCGGTGGATTATTCTTTTGGGTGGAGATAGGGGAATTTTGTTCAATAAAACGGAAAAGTTGAATGATTTACTTTCCAGGCTTCCAGCAGGATCAGAAAAAGAGAAACTCCTGAAGGATAAAGACATATTTTTATCCAATCACCCTGGATTTTCAGGGAAAATTATGGCTTTTAATACCATAACTGGCGAACTTCTAACTGTTGGCGAGATGCCGGCTGAATCACAGGTAACGACTACTGCTTTTTGGTGGAATGATCAGGTTGTGATTCCTTCCGGGGAAATTCGTCCCGGGGTGCGTACTCCGCTGATAAGAGGTGTGAAAATCGTTTTGGAATAGAAAAATGAACATTAGTGTGATCATCAAGTAAATATAAATTGGTAAGGAGATGGATTTTAAAATTTTAGCTTCTCAATACAAGAACGAACTGTTCAATAATGTCATTCCTTTCTGGGAAAAACATTCCCCCGATAAAGAGTTTGGCGGCTATTTTACCTGTCTCGACCGGCAGGGAAATGTATTTGATACCGACAAGTTTGTTTGGTTACAGGGCCGGCAGGTCTGGATGTTTTCTTCCTTATACAATCAGGTGGAGAAAAAAGGAGAATGGTTGAAGATGGCTTTGCTGGGTGCTGATTTTCTGCAAAAGCACGGCCACGATTCGGAAGACAACTGGTACTTTTCATTAACCAGAGAAGGAAAACCACTGATTCAGCCCTACAATATTTTTTCAGACTGCTTTGCCACAATGGCATTCGGACAACTTTTTAAGGCTACTGAAAATGAACAATATGGTCATTTAGCAAAAAAAACCTTCGATGGTATTCTGAAGAAAAGTTCAAACCCCAAAGGGAATTACAACAAGGCCTATCCGGGAACGCGTCCATTGAAAGGTTTTTCATTACCCATGATCTTGTGTAACCTTTCGCTTGAGATCGAGCATTTGTTGAGCAAAGAATTGGTTGAGGAGACCATCTATACCTGTCTTCATGAGGTGATGGATGTATTCTATAACCAGGATTCAGGGCTTATCATGGAAAATGTCAAACCGGACGGTAGTTTCTCCGATTCCTTTGAAGGGCGGTTGCTCAATCCTGGTCATGCCATCGAATCGATGTGGTTTATTATGGACTTATCCGTCAGGCTTAAAAAGCCTGAAATGGCTCAAAAGGCAGTTGATATTCTGCTCCGAACGGTCAAATACGGCTGGGATGAAAAATATGGTGGTATCTTTTATTTTATGGATATCAAGGGAAATCCTCCCCAGCAACTGGAATGGGACCAGAAACTTTGGTGGGTTCATATTGAAACACTAATCAGCCTGATTAAAGGTTATGCACTGACCGGGAATCCTGATTGTCTGTATTGGTTTGAAAAGGTTCATAATTATACATGGTCACATTTTACTGACGCTGAATTTGGAGAATGGTATGGCTATCTTAACCGCAGAGGAGAAGTATTGTTACCTTTAAAAGGCGGAAAATGGAAAGGTTGTTTCCATGTTCCAAGAGGACTTTTTCAGTGTTATACGACACTCGAAAAGTTGTAATTTTCAACTTAAAATTTTTTTGATGAATGCGAAACCCTTCAATTTGGCACACAGCACCTGGCTGGAAGTGAAAGATCTAAATTATGATTTAGCTGTTTTGCCTTGGGGCGCAGTCGAACCTCATAATTACCACCTGCCTTATTCAACTGACGTAATTCAGGCTGAGCTCATAGCCTTAAAAAGTGCTGAACTTGCATGGAATGCCGGAGCAAAATCTATTGTGCTGCCGGCAGTACCTTGGGGTGTGAATACCGGGCAACTCGATCTGAAACTGTGCCTGAATTTAATGCCTTCAACCCAACTGATCATTCTCAACGATCTGGTTGAAAATCTGAAAAGACAGGCAATCAATAAATTGGTAATCATTAATAGCCATGGAGGTAACAATTTTGTACCCATCATCCGTGAATTGTCAGTAAAACATCCCGAAGTATTTATCTGTACCATTGATTGGTGGAAGGTATGCAAAGCCGAAGCTTATTTCGATGAACCTGGCGACCATGCCGGAGAGTTGGAAACCAGTGTGATGATGTATTTAGTTCCTGAACTTGTTTTACCAATTGAGACTGCTGGTGACGGGCAAGCGAAGAAATTTAAAACGGAGGGACTGAAACAGCGATGGGCATGGGCACAAAGACGATGGACCGCTATTTCCGAAAGTACCGGCGTGGGGAATCCAAAGCAAGCTTCAGCGGAAAAAGGACAACGGTTTTTTGACGATTCAGTTCTGAAGATTGCAGGTTTTATAACTGAACTTGCATTGGTTGATCCCGATGAAATGTATGAGTAGATTTCACTAATAATAATGCCATTGTATGAATTTTAAGAATAAAAACACTTATGCATGGGTTGTAGTTGGGTTACTTTGGGTGGTCGCACTTCTCAACTATATGGATCGACAAATGCTTTCGACTATGAAAGTGGCCATGATGGGCGACATTCACGAATTGGAAACAGCAGAGAATTTCGGTCGCCTGATGGCAGTTTTCCTTTGGATCTATGGATTGATGAGTCCTATTTCAGGCCTAATCGCTGACCGGATGAACCGTAAATGGCTAATTGTTGGAAGTCTGGCTGTGTGGTCGGGTGTGACTTTAGCAATGGGCTTTGTTGATAATTTTAATCATCTGTACATTTTGCGTGCCATCATGGGTGTGAGCGAAGCATTGTATATTCCTGCTGGATTGTCGCTGATTGCCGATTATCACCAGGGAAAGACCCGATCACTTGCAATCGGAATTCATATGACCGGATTATATGTCGGGCAGGCATTCGGTGGATTTGGAGCGACTGTTGCATACAACTTCTCATGGCAAACAACCTTTCACACCTTTGGTCTGGTTGGTATTTTATACAGTGTTGTACTTGTTTTCTTTCTTCGCGAGAAAAGATTTCTTGTTACGGAGCCTAAAGGTCCAAAAACTGGTATTGCGGGATTTTCTTCTGTATTTCAAAGTCTGGGAATGTTGTTCGGAACAATTAGTTTCTGGGTAATCTTGTTTTATTTTGCAGCCCCAAGTTTTCCTGGATGGGCAATTAAGAACTGGATTCCAACCCTTTTTTCAATGAGCCTTAAAATTGATATGGCACAAGCTGGACCAATGGCAACAATTATCATGGCAGCATCCTCTTTTGTAGGTGTAATTTTTGGAGGCATTCTGGCCGACCGATGGATAGAACGAAATCTTCGAGGAAGAATTTATACGGGAGTTATCGGGTTGGGAATGACCGTTCCGGCACTGTTGTTCTTGGGTTATGGTACCGGATTATTGGGAGTTATTGGTGGAGCCGTGTTATTTGGTGTCGGATATGGAATGTTCGATGCCAACAATATGCCTATACTCTGTCAGTTCGTTTCACCGCGTAATCGGGCAGCCGGTTACGGATTGATGAATATGACAGGTGTATTTGCAGGAGCTCAAATCACAGGTTTTCTGGGCAAATCAACAGATGCAGGAAGTCTTGGACCGGATCTTGCTTTTCTTGCCATACCGGTAGCAATAGCAATTGTTCTTCAGCTTGTTACACTTAAGCCAAAATATGCGGATAAATTGGTTGACTAAGTAAAATGTATTTCTTTTATTTGCGACCTGAAACTATTTAATTGACTAAAATGAAACTGAAATTTGCCGCCTACTTTCTTATTTCTTTTCCTTTGACATTCTGCATGTTCACCTCATTTGGTCAGAAAAATAAATTTGGAACATATTTTAATCAGAGACTTAGCCTGTTTGAGATATTGCCTGATACAAAAGGAGAAATCATCTTTTTAGGGAATAGCATTACCGATGGCGGCGAGTGGTGTGAACTGTTTGGAAGTTCAAAAGTTAAAAATCGTGGTATAAGTGGCGATGTTACGGAAGGCGTTTTATTCAGATTAAACGAGGTTACACGCTCTAGGCCCAGGATGGTGTTTTTGTTGATTGGAATTAATGATCTGTCGAAGGGAATTCCAAAGGATTCTGTTTTTTCAAACATCTGTGCCATTGCTGAAAAAATCAGATTTGACTCACCTAAGACGCAGGTATTTGTGCATAGTATTCTTCCCGTAAACGATTCTTTTGGCTTGTTTAAAAATCACACAAATAAGACTGCGGAGGTGATATGGATCAACGATCAGTTGAAAAGTTGGTGCAGCAAGGAACACTTTTATTACATTGATTTGTTTGACCAGTTTAAAAGTTCGGATAGCAATCTTTTAAATCCCCTGTTTACAAATGACGGGCTTCATCTTACAGGAGATGGTTATTTGCATTGGGTACAATTATTAAAACCTTTCTTAAAAAAATGAATTAACACTAACCGTCTATCTGTCTGCCAACAAGGAAGTTAATTTATTTAATGACTTAATATTTCCTATCCAATTGAATCCTTCCTTCGATAAGACAATCAAAAAGAGTATGAGAACTAAATTACAACTTGCAGAGGGGTGATTCCCGAAGAAATTTGGCATCCTCCTGATAAATAGTTTCTGGCCAACGACATCGTAATTGATGGCAAATGAATCAACGTAAAACAGATACTCGTTGGAAATTAAATGTTCTTTTATCCAAGTTAAGGTTACATTTTGAAAGGCTAAAGGTGTTAAGTCGCCTAAGAATAACATAAATCAAATATCTAAATCAGGATTTTTGGAATAAATGCGAAAGTCACCATAATCAGATTCAAAAAGGTATATTCTGTTCTATTGTCAATTAGTGTTACTATTTTATTACTCAAAAATAAAAGACCTCTTAACTAACAACTAGTTAAGAGGTCTAATGGACACGCCGGATAAAATATCCAGTCTCCGCCGGAGCAAATTGACCACCTTCTGCCGGCCAAAATGGTCAGTCTCTGCCGGAGCAAATTGACCACCCTTTAAGAACGATATATCCTTGCTGATTAG